>Ga0209972_10002623_pt1 | contig 14597 bp, 15 predicted proteins | sample NOAtaG_7_FD_187302 | JGI IMG/M metagenome (GOLD analysis project Ga0209972, IMG submission 187302) | Freshwater lake microbial communities from Lake Erie, under a cyanobacterial bloom - NOAA_Erie_Diel1S_2200h metaG (SPAdes) (version 2) | ecosystem: Environmental > Aquatic > Freshwater > Lake ... | reverse complement strand
TCATCAGATGGAACTCAAGTTATATCTTATTACGATAATGAAGGGAATCTAACAAATAGAATCACAAAAAGCAATGGTTCCATGAGTTCGCTGTTTGAACATGATAAAGTCTTTAGTTCGAGTGTTGGTGGGGGGATTCAAAGTGGTGGAGGATGGGTAGATCCTGCAAACAAATGGAACGGTGGCATTGGATTACTGGCTGGTGCTGTAGAGAATTTAATAGGTGATACACGAATTGGCAGCAATTGGAAAATCTATACACCAACAGATAATGGAGGAGTATTTTATGGCAATCAATATGTAAGCACTGCTAAGGCTGCTCAAGTTGGCAAGATTTTAGGTTATACAACTTTAGTATTAGGTACAGCATTTGATGGTTATGGAGTTTATAAGTATTATACAAAGGGCGCCAAGGATCCTAATGCTGTGCACCCTGGCAAGGCCGGATTAAATTTAGGTGTAGGAGTGTGGGGATTGATGAATCCTGCTACAGCAACTGGAGCAGCTTTATATTATGGAATTGATGCATTATATCCAGGAGGTTTTAATGGTGCCATGCAAAATAATGCGAGTTTAATTCAGAAAAACCAAGAAATATTAGGACGAGATTGGAATTTATATAGGGATCATTAAGTATGAAAAGAAAATATTATCTATTGTTTTTTAAGCTAACTCAATTTTTCAAAGCTATCTCTGATGACAGTTGGGAAAAATCTAAAGCACTTATTGTTATTAATGCCCTTTGTGTTTTATTTTTAATTGAGTTGATGGTATGGTGGACGCTAGCTTTTAAATCAATTGTCAACATCTCCAAGTTTTGGCTAATTATACCAGTTTTAATAATAGTTGTATTAAATTACAATTTTTTGATGTCTAATGATAACTGGAATAATTACGAAAACCAATTTAAAAACTTACCGAACAGTAAAAATAGAATTATTAATCTTTCAGTAATTGTGATTATCCTGTTAATGTTAGGAAGTTTAATCTTTGCGTTTTATCAAATGAGCATGGTAGACTGGTGTAACTACAGATAATACAGAAGCTTGTAATTGCGGATATAGTTTATGTACTTCTTAGATATTTATAACGTACTGAAGGATTAGCTGAGGCAGACTATACTTTTTTAAAGAGTACAAAATTATAAGCATCGGTATTTTCAAGAATCCAAGTAATAATCGTGCTTTGGTGCTCCTCTAATGTTATCAGGAATAAAAAAAGAGAACCAATTCTGCAAACACTTTGCCAAAAACAGCCGTTGCAACATGAGGTAAATGACAAGAATAAGTCTAATCTTGTCAGCTGTTGAAATGAGTTTTTATTGAAATTATATGAATTAAACTAAAATCATTATTTATGCGCTAACTTCTGTTTGATCTTATTTAGGATTCTAGTTTCAAACAATTTCTTTTAAAGTTCGTTACTTTCAGAATCGAAGTCATGATTTATTTTCAACCAATTACCAAGTGTTAATCCTTTATTTACACTGACAAACGCAAAAGTAGTTTTTGAATCAGAAATTCGTCTTGTCCAAGTATATAATATTTCGTTTTCCTCAGGGTAGTAAAAGTAAATGTGCGACCAGTGATCCATTTCATCATTAGGCCCGTCCCTTAATTGTAATTGTTTAGGGACCTTAAATTCTGGATTTTCTTCCTTAAATTGCAATATTACCCTATTTAAAACAGAGTCTACAGCATTTATTTCATAGCCTTCAGCATATGGATAACTCCCTGCAGATAAAAAATCGCAAGAAGTTGTATAAATTAGAATATAAATTAAAAGAAAAAAAGAAAAATTAAATCTCATTGTATAAATTTTTTTAATGTTTGTGAATGGATGGTTCATTCGTTACTCTTTTATTACTAATATCAAACCAAATTAAAGACATGACAATTCCATTTGGACCACAGTAGTACTCAGCTAAAGTCTTAGGAAGAGCCGCATACCCTAACCCAATGCCCAACAGTGCTGCCGTGCTTACGCAGCTATCCATTTTCTTGTTACTATAGAAGAAACAGCCCTGTAACTTCGCTCAACGCAAAACATCAACTAAATTCTCGCAATTTCTTATTAGATTAGGCAAATTAGAAGGTGGCATTTCAAAAGAAAAATTTAAGGAATTAGCATATAAAATATCCCTCAAAAAACCACTTACCTTAATATTTCCAGTGGTTAATGGCTCAAATTTAATTTCTATTCTTTGATCACTATGTTGGAAATAGAATGTTTGTTTTAATTCGCCATTCAGTATTTCCAAATTTTTCAAAAAGGACGCTAAATCGCTAAGTTCAATAGTTATACTCTCTTTTGCTAATGAGTTATCGAGATATATTTCAACTGATAAGTCAATAAAGATTGGCTCACCTTCATATTGTTTTTTGAAAGCTGAAAATTTGATTCTGGTTTCCCCGTTTATATCTTTTATTTCCATAATTATTTTAATGTGGCACAAAGCCACGATGAAAAATTATTCCAGAATTGTTAATTCCTATTGAATACATTCCATTTGTTCCATTGATTGTTCCTGGTAACTCAAACCAATTCGCCCTATCAATTATTCTTTGAGACCATGCTCCATTTTCAATTATATGACTATCGAATAAGACCGGAAAATTATGATAAAAATCTTTAGATGCGCTTACCCTAGCATGGTAAATCAATCCCTTTGCGGCATTTACCCCACTAGATGCTGTTGTCCCAATTGGGACAACACTTGCAGCTTTCAACCAAGCCTCTCCTTGAGTCATTTCATTTCCAAGCCTATCTTGTCCTGTAAATGCATGCGAAACTACATCCATTAAATTTGCAATTGGATTCCATTGATTTATTTTATCAACAACAAATAATGTGTTGTCGTAAGCACTTCCACTTCCATCTCCGCCATAATTTCTGCCACTCCCGCTTTGATTTCTATTACTATTAATCTTACCAATACTCTGAATAGTAGACATGCTGATTTCATTATAATACGGTAAATATCCTCCCTTTCCATTGTCCCATAAATCAGGCCAATATTGATGATATGTTACTGTTTCAGTCGTAATTTTTTGATATTCATAAGTACCAGTATTAGGATTGTAAGTGGATTTATTTGAATTAGGATTGCCCCAAGTTTGACTCCAAGCATCAAAATGCATTTCAGTTCTTCCTGCTAAAGTTGAATTAGCTTCAGCAATTTCACGTTCTTTTCTCGCTTCATCATGACTATTGAAATGAATTTGCCCATTCTCATCAAAACTTACCATGCCACCAGAACCTGGGTTTCTAGCACTTTCACCAACACCACTTAGCCCCTTTGACATTATTATTTCAGCGTTATTATTAACTCCATGTCCAGTAAATTCCATATCGGCATCTTGGAACCCATAACTACCTACCTGTATTGTACCTTTTCTTAAATAAGTGCCCGAAACAAAATTATGACTTTTAGAAACTCCGCCATCTGGATCTATTTGATTAACCGGATTATTGCCCATTGCTAAATAAGGACTGTGATACTGCCCATAAGGATCAGGTGCAAACCATCTACCTATATCTTGGTTATACATGCGTAATTCAAAACTGTACCACGGATTACTGCTATTGGTAGCGTCAGGTTTTTCTTGGCCTTGATAGCCATAGCGATAGTTCTCACTGGTCCATTTACGGCCCGGTAATTCTCCGCCGAAGGCATAGTAATATTTTCTTATGTTTTGCTTTCTTACCAAGAGTTTCAAAGATATTTCCCTATTCAAATTTAGTCAAAAAACAATGCTTTTTGCATCTTTTCTTTAGGCAATAACCAACAACTTTTTGCTTAATCTTTCGTGCACTTTGTCAATTTCAGTGTCTATAAAAGTTTGAGCAAATGCAACATATCTAAAAAACTCTTTACTATTAGCTGCATGACCACTTATCTGTCTCACCATTTGCTCATTTAAACCCTCACTTAATAAATTTGTGATTGCTGTGCGCCGCATTGTATGGGTGGATATCAAATCACAAAATCGATATCCTGTTTTAGCATTCTTATTTTTAAATAACTTTTCGCTTATTCCTCTCCGTTGTCTATATTTGTCATGCTGCTCGGTGAACCCATATATTTCCATTAACTTTTTTATTTTCTTATTCATAACTACTTTGTTAATTGGAGGAAGTATCTTATGAGAATAACATTTGCTGTACTTGTTTAAAATAGCAGCTGCATAAATAGGCAATTTTACACGCGTGAAGGTTTGAGTTTTCTTACTCTGTATTTTTATATAGAATCTATCGTTAATGTTCTCAAGATTCGATTTACTCAAAGCTATAAGGTCCGAGAATCTTAAAGCTACTGCGCAGCCAAACACAAATATATCTTTGACTTTTCTAAGATCATCACTTAAAAGCTTCTCCATTTCCGTATTGTAAATAAGATAATTTATTCTTTCTTGAGCAAGAACAATTATCTCAACATCTTCACTTGGTGAGTAAAATTTTTTATGGAAGAAACCAATATTCATACCTTTCTCATTAATTAGGAAATTAAAAAAACTCCTTAGCAGTTTTATCATTCTTCCAACATGATTGTCAAAGTGCTTTAAATCATTATATAAATAGTTAGTGAAGTCTAAGTAAAAATATTTCCAGTACTTCTTTTCCAAATCGAATTGCTTTTTATTCAAATCTGTAATTATTCTTAAACGAAGATTTACATTTTTTTTATTACAATATTTCACTAATAAAAGTTCAAGGTATTTATAATTCTGGATGCTTGAAGATTTTAGTTTTTTACCATTGGTTTGTAAATGTTTTCCCTTTTTAAGTTCGTTGATGAATCGATGAATTAAGGGAAGTAATGGATAACTTGTAATTTTTTTTGGCATATAATAATGGTTTTTAATTAATTGAATTCGGACTTTTAAAGATAAGAACTGTACTTAAGGAAAAAAACCTAAGGCTTCACTGCGGTGTCTTTAAGTTTAATTATAAATTGTACTGTATTAAAGAAGGCAATTCATATAATCATTTGTGATTTTGGTTTTAAGGCTCAAAAAATATTATATTTAATCCTTTTAATAAAAAGAATATATGGTTAAACACGTATTTAGGAATACGATTTCAAACGTGTATTGGCTTCATATAAAATTTTAAGTACTTTGAAATCCTTGTTAAATAGACAATTCATTTTCATGTAGCAATTTAACTACAAGTTTGACTCTATAAAAAAAACAAAAAGTGAATATTATGGATTATATTAGTAACGAATTAATGTAAAGATAACAGAGGCTTCAAATGAATCTTAACCAGTAATGCTAGTTTTATAAGACAGATACAAAGTTAAAAGTTAGATCTGCAAAGCCAAAAACGGTTTTTGCAAAGTAGTTAGAAGATATATCTGTTTTTTTTAGTAGTATAGTGTCAACTAAAATATAAATCTGTCCAGTTTATGGTATCCAAAATCAAGATCATCATTGCTGAAGATCAAACTATTCTGCGAAAAGCATTGGTAGCATATCTTCAAAGATCATCAGGCATAGAAGTGCTTGGGGATACTTCTGATGCTAAACAATTGTTAAACCTTATAAAAAAGCAGATTTCAAGCATTGTTTTGTTAGATCTCAATTTGCCGGTGATTAACGGATTGGATACTATTGATGTAATTAAAACCCGGTTTCCTCAAGTAAAACTCATTGTGCTAAGTAATAGTATTGACTCCAATACATTGGTTAGATTAATTGCAATTAAAGTTAATGGTTTTATTTCAAAAAAAGATGATCTTGAAACTCTAATAGAAGCAATTCATAATGTAAACAAGGGCATTCCTGTATTTAATAAAATAATTTTAGCTCAAGTAGAGAATGGAGAGATAAAATTTAATAAAAAAGCAGATGCAATTTCAAATAGGGAAATGCATTTTGTAAAAGAAATATGTAACGGATTATCCAATCATCAAATTTCAAAACGTTTGCATATTTCAGAAAGCACGGTTAACTTTCATAAAAGGAATATATACCGAAAAACTCAGTCGAAACACGCTGTAGACCTTTTAAGATTTGCATACAAGCATAAACTTATAGGCTTATAGTAATATGCGATTTATACTTTTAGCAACCTATGTATATGATTAAAAATACCTACGTGCTCACATAGGTAAAAAGTTTGAAATACGTCTCAAAAGTCTGCAATCTAGCGTCTTAGATAATAGCATTATTGTTACCACTTCCACTTCCGTTTTATATGCCTTTATATTGGGTAAATTAGTAAATGCCTTACTTCATAAGAAGTATGATGCCTTATTGATTTCCAATGAATGAATTAACAATGAGTGCCGATCTAAAAAATCAAATTACAATTGATCAGGCATGGTATTACAAAATTGTTCCTGCCAATATTGAAAATGGTATTGTGTTTTTTTGGTGTGATGCTGATAGAATAAGTGACGAATTTAAAAGTGAACTGGAGATCATGCTTGGAAAGAGCGTGGATCTGCTTTCAGAAAAAGCGGAAAGAGTTGAACAGCTTTTACTGAGTTTTTACCCGCGAGCTAACAATGGTTTTAATTTAGATTCAGCTTCCAGCGAAACGTATAGATTAAATGTAAATGATTACAGTTTTATTGAAACTTTGGTAAAGGAAGCTAAGAGTTTAAATAGTTCCGACATTCATATTGAAACTTATGGTGAAAAATGCAGGATCCGCTTTAGAGTTGATGGGGTATTAATTGATAGGCACAAACTCAATAAATCGGAATATCCCGGCATCATCAACAAAATAAAAGTAAAAGCGCAATGTAATATAGCCGAAAAGCGAATGCCACAAGATGGTCGTATTCGTTTTAAAATTGACAATTCAAATCTTGATCTTCGCGTTTCCATTTTACCAACGCTTTATGGCGAAAAAATAGTATTGCGTTTACTCGGAAGCGACGCAAGCCATATCCAAATTGAAAAATTAGGATTTTCCAAAGATGAATTAGAACGCTATGAATTGGCTGTAAAAAAACCGAACGGCATAATTTTAATTAGTGGGCCAACCGGTTCGGGTAAAACTACAACACTTTATGCAACACTAAAAGTGCTTAACAAGCCAACAAATAATATTGTTACCGTTGAAGATCCAATTGAATATACGCTGGATGGTATTAATCAGGTACAAATAAAAGAAGATATTGGATTAACGTATGCCGAAGCTTTAAAAACATTTTTGCGTCAAGATCCTGACATCATCATGCTTGGTGAGATACGAGATGCGGAAACTGCGCAAATGGCAATTCGAGCAGCGCTTACGGGTCACTTAGTGCTATCAACTATTCACACCAATTCGGCTTGGGGCACCGTAAGTCGTTTGGTAGATATGGGTGTTGCTCCGTACTTACTATCGAATGTGCTTAATCTTTCGGTGGCTCAACGCTTAATACGTGTACTTTGTTCACATTGCAAAAAACAAGTTCAATTAAAACCAACTGAACTTCCTAAAAACTACCGCAACTTAAGCATAACTCAACATTATCATTCCGTTGGTTGTCAACACTGTCATTTCACGGGGTTTAAAGGTCGCAAAGCCATTTACGAAGTAATAAATATTACACAGGAACTAAGTGAACAGATCAAAAATAGTTCAACTTCAATTGATGACTATTTGAAAGAAAACAAGATCGACAAACTGTCGCAAAACGCACTAAAGTTGTTTATTGAAGGTGAAACAACACTTGAAGAGATCTACCCTTATTTAATTAATGAAAACTCATGATATGCTAAAAAATTGGACCATACTGCTTATTACACTATTAAGTTTTAGTTTAAGCGCTCAAGACCGTTTTGATGTTTTAGATGAAAAGCTTAATCAATTGGCAAAATCATACCCGGGTATAAATGATAAAGTAGAGCTGTCGATGAATGGTGCTACTGTACAGGAGTATGTTCGCGCCATTGGTTTAAGTAATAATTTAAACGTTAATGTTGATCCGGGATTAGACATTAAGCTAACAAATACATTTAGCAAAGTTACTGCCAAAGAAGTTTTTCTATTTTTATGCAAACGATACGACCTTGATATACAATTTATGGGTCCAATTTTAACCTTTACAAAATTCACACCAATTATTGTAGAGAAAAAGATCCCAACAAAGAAGTTGAATATTCAATTTGAAAAAAATCTTGAACTTTTAAGTTATGATCTGAATAACGATACACTTGGAAATGTAGCCAAGGAGATCACAAAGCAAAGCGGAAAAAATATCATTTATTCACCTGACTTGATGAATAAAACAGTAAGTGGATTTATGCAAGGTGCCACATTTGCTTCTGCACTCGAAAAACTGGCTTTTGCTAATGATATGAAAGTGAGTAAAACAGAGGATGACTTTTATATATTCGAAAAAAAGCAGATCGTAGCAGCTCAAAATTCAAATCAAGGAAATTCATCATCAACTACTTTTGGAAATTTCGGTGGAAATAAAAAAGACGAAAAGAATGAGAATATTGCAATAAAGGATGGTTTGATAACCATGAATGTTCAGAATGCACCTATTGCAGATATAGTAAATGCTGTTTCAAAGCGCTTAGATAAAAACTACTTCTTGTTCAATGATCTAAAAGGTAATACTACCCTTAACATAGTAGACGCACCTTATGAAGAATTTCTAAAACTACTATTCAACGGAACTGAACTTACGTTTAAGAAAGACGGAACTGTTTATTTATTTGGTGATAGAAATTTGGAGGGATTAAGACTCAGTAAGCTCATAACCCTAAAGAATCGCACGATTGAAAAGATTATTGATTTTATTCCTGCGGAACTAAAAAAGGGAATTGAGTTAAAAGTATATGAGGATATGAACGGAATAATTGTGTCCGGTTCTCAGCCCCGCATTTATGAATTAGAAACATTCTTAAGGCAAATTGATATGGTTGTGCCAATGGTGCAAATTGAGGTGATCATTGCAGACGTTAGAAAGAGTAATTCATTATCTGCCGGTATTTCAGCTGGTCTAGGTACCGGTACCAATACAACAGGCGGTACACTTTTACCCGATTACAATATAAGTTTGAATTCTAAATCCATTAACAATCTAATTAGCGGTATAAATGGTTTAGGAATAATAAACTTAGGTAATGTAACTCCAAGCTTTTATTTGAACTTAAAAGCAATGGAGTCAAACGGTATTCTTAAACTTCGTTCCACACCTCAAATTGCAACATTAAATGGGCATGAAGCAAGCATAAGTGTTGGTCAAACCCAATACTATTTAGAGGTAAATAATAATTTGGTAAATCAGGCAAATGCTCAACAAAATATATTACAAACCCAAAACTGGAAGGCTGTAAATGCGGATCTTTCAGTTACTATTGACCCGCAGGTTTCGGGAGATGAACAAATAACAATGACTATTAACGTAAAGCAATCAAGTTTTACAGAACGTGTTTCAAACACTGCCCCACCGGGAACCATAAATCGCGATTTTAAATCATTGGTGCGGGTAAAAAATGGAGAAATGATCATGCTTGGCGGTTTGGAAGAGAATCAAACGAATAATTCAGGTAGTGGTTTGCCTTTGCTTTCTCGTATTCCTATTCTAAAATGGATCTTTGGTAATCGTACTAAATCTAAATCGGAAAATAAGTTAACAATATTTATTAAACCAACAGTTATTTACAGTTAGTGTTTCTCGATAAGATCATACCTAAAAAGTTTTTGGCCAAACAAGAAGTTTGTGCCATTGAAGTTCTATTTGGAGATGGGGAAACAGCTTATCACTTTACGATGATAAAGAATAAGGGTAAAACGGTTAAAATTCCATATAAAGGAACCGTTAGTGGTAAATTGGAGTTGCCAGTAAAAGTGATTAAAAATAAAATTCCGGTTGTTTTGATCATCAATGGTAAAGGTGTTATACTAAAGAAAATAAGTTTATCTCAGGAAACTCATCAATCACTTGATGTTCTTTTAGAGCAAAATCTCCCTACAGTAAACAAGGATGATCTTTGTATACAACTATTCAGGCAAAGCGATAATAGCGCTTTTTTGAGTTTATGTAGAAAGGAACTGATCCTAACTATGCTAAAGGATTTGAAAAACAAAAAGGTTGACGTAGCTAATGTATTGATTGGTGCAACTGCGATTATTGGATTGCAACCATTGTGGAGTAACTTTAATTGTTTACCAACGAGTATTCATACAGTAGAGTTAAGTAATGGTAATATTGATGGTATTCTTAATCTTAAGCAAGAGAACGAGGTATTGCGATTGGAAGGTGTGGAATTTGAGCGAGAAAATAGTTTAGGGTTTGCAGGAGGACTTAGTTACTTAATGCAAAACCGTATCTGTGAGAATGCAACTGTTGAGCTTGAAGAATTGAGCGTAAAACACATTGAAAAGAATAAGTTTAAAGCGTTAACTCTTTTCTGTGTAGGTATTGCCTTTGTAGTAGCTGTAGTAAATGTTATGTTTTATACGAATTATTTTGACAAGAATAACAGATTAGAAACAGAACTATCTGTTTACCAAGGCAAGTATGATCAGATCAACAAATTATTAAGTGATTACAACGGCAATAAGGATCTGATAGAGAGTGCAGGTATTTTGAACAGAAATAAGTTGAGCGAATATGCCGATAAAATTGGAGCAACAATTCCGGTTGATGTTGTACTTAGTCAAATGTATTTTAATCCAAAAAATGAAACGGATGAAAGCGAGGATAGTTTAACAACCTTTGAGAGCAAACACTTGATATTAAAAGGAAATTGCAATAAAAGTTTGGTGGTAAACGAGTGGTTAAATGTATTGAAAATGCAAAGTTTTGTGAAGGAGGTAAGTCTCGAAAAATTCAGCTATAGTAAAGAGAGCGTTTTGCCAAACTTTGAAATAAAACTAATAACGAATTAATGTTAGATAAATTGAGTTATACAAAGAAATGTTACCTGCTTTTAGCGGGGTTATTATTTTTTTTGTATGTAGGATATCAATTCAGCTTTTCGGATACGTTTACGTTAAGCAATGAAATAAAAGAAAAAGAAGCGAAACTAAGTTGGCTTAAAGAAAAGGAAAAGGAATTGCCATTGTTGAAGTCAAAGATGGAAGAGTTTGAAAAAGCCTATTCAAAAAGCGATTCTATTGCCGTTAGAGACAAACTTACTTCATACATTTCGGAATTTGCAGAAAAAAATGAATGTTTGGTAACCGAGATCCCAACACATTCCTTTTTTAAGAATGAGGGGTTGAATGTTCAAACCAACACGTTTACCATAAAAGGAAAATTTAATGATCTTCTTACACTATTAAATACGCTTGAAACAAAACATAAATACATTGCAAAGATCATGTCGGCTCGGTTTTATACAATCACTGATATGCAGCTGAAAAAGAAAAGCCTTTACCTCACCATCATTACACAATCATTTGAACAAAAAACGTCATGAAAAAAATAAACCTATTTATTTTAGTAGCAATTACTTTTTTTACTTGCAAAAAAGATTTTATTGTAGAGGACATAAAGAATAAAACCATAATTATAAATGCACCGGCAAATAACTTGGTTACAACAGCCAATAAAGTAACATTTTGGTGGGAGCTACTTGATGGTGCCGAGAAATACAATATCCAGGTTGTTAAGCCGAATTTTTCGAGTATAACCGAAATTATTGCTGATACCACATTAACAGGATCTAAGTACAACCTTAATTTACAGCCTGGCACATATCAATGGCGAATAAGGGCAATGAATGCTGGAGGGAATACGGTATACCAAACCTTCAGTTTAAAAGTTGATACCACAAGCAATTTAAGCTCACTTACAGTTAGCACTATTGATCCGGTAGCAAACCTTCTTACTTCCGCAAAACGCATTGCATTTTCTTGGATCGCTTTAAATGCGGCTACACAATATCAAGTTTTGATTTTGAATTCAAGTAGTGGCGTTGTTAAAGACACAACTACTTCGTTAACTACATATACGTATACATTCCCTTCTCAAGGGGCTTATTCATGGAAAGTAAGGGCAAGCAATGACTTTAGTATTTCGCAATATAACAGTGCTTTAACGTTTACAATTGATCTGACTGCGCCAGCGGCGCCTGTTTTGTCGTCGCCTTCTCACAATGCAATTATAACACCAACCAATAACTTGGTTTGGAACAGGGTTGGAGCACCGGACGCTAGGTATGATAGCGTATACATTGCCACCGATTCATCGTTTACAAATGTGATAAGTAAAACCAAAACGTATTTGCAAAGCATTTCGGTTGCTTCTCTAACAAATCCACCTCCTGCAACAAGCACAATTTATTGGTGGCGTTTAAGGTCGGTAGATTCAGTTGGAAATAGGTCCGTATACAGTAGTCAATTAAAATTCAAATTGAATCCATAGAATGTTCAAAGGAAAGAAGGGCTTATATATTTTAATACCGCTTAATATTTTAATATGGGGATATTTTGCGTATCGGTTCTATTCTTTATACAATCCGGACGAAGAACCAATTAAAAATGATGCTGGCGTTTCAGCTAAACCAGATGACATAAAGGATAGTTCCATTTACAAATTGCAATTGACCTATGATGATCCATTTCTAAAAACCGAACCTAAAGAAAAGATCGTACGATTCAACACAAAGGTGACGCCAAAAGTATCTGATAAAACCAAGGAGACCGTTCATAAAAAGCTTAAAGAGGAGCCAGAGAAGGATCGGCCGATAATTAAATATTTAGGCCTCGTTAAAAATAACACTAACGGTTTTGCAACCGCAATCGTTAGTATTAACGGCTCTTCAAAACTCATTAAGCAAGATGAAACCATAGATGGTATGCGATTTAAAGAATTTACTAATGAGAATCTTACTGTAGTTTGGAAAAAGGAGAAAATTTTGATTACTAAATAAAATTAGGATTAAAAACCCCTCATCTAAAATTATTAGATTACTATTTTTTGTTAATTATAAGAGTTTGTAAGGTAAAGATGATTTTAAACATATTGAAGTGCTTGCAAATTATTTAATTTTATTGTGTGAAAGTTGAGGAGATTTTATTGAAAATTGCAGGGCTGAAGTCAGTATACGGAGAAGCGGCGCGGATGTGTTTGAATGATTCAAATTTAAGCAAACAGTTCATCATGGAATGTTACAATGAAATTTTGGATGATCGAGAAGATATGGAAGATCATTTTGGAAAGGATGTGGTGAAAGCGATTGTTATGTTTGCGAAAGGGGTAAATAGTTGATTCACTAGAATTATAGATTAGTCTTTTTATTTTTCTAAGACAAATATTAAATTCCATAAAAAGATGGTTTGTATAGTATGCAGTTTCCGTTCTGAAACAATTGTACTACGTAACCACATATTTCAAACCATTTGGCATCAGGATGAGGATCTAACTCTTTAGCAGGAACTTTTATTACTTTAAATCCTTTTGAGTCCAAATTAAGAGAAGATAGCTTCTTGCGATCTAAAAAAAGACAACTTGAAAACGAGAATTTATTAAGAATTTTGAGATTGTTCAAAACACTAAGTTGCAATTCAACTTCTTCTATGTTAATATTTGATTTTAAACTATTGCGGTGAATCCATCCATGATCGGTTTGATAATACACTTGATTTAATCTTTTAGGATGAAAATACTCACCGCAACACGGACATTTGTAGGTAAGATTAAGTTTTGCTTTTTCCATTATGATCGGGCATTCTTGTTTAATATTTCTAAAATACTCTTTTTAGAATAAAGTATGTAAACTACAAATTCCATGAAAATTAAAACCCGTCAGCTATTGCTGACGGTTTGTTGGTAGGAAAAGTGCTTCCTTATGCGAACGGTTTTCTCACTTCCTTGGGTTTTAATGACACAAAAAACACCCATAAATTCCTTAATTTGAAACTCTATAGGCGAATGGAACGGGATTTAATAGCTGTGGAGGATTTTGCCAATTATGCATGGGCGGTGGCTAGGTTAAGGATAGGGAATTAAGTATGTAGGTTGGTTAAAACTTACCAAAATGATCATAAAAGTTACCAAAATGGTAACTTTTTAGTATATTTGCAGTACAACACCAATATAAGTGAATATTTACAATAAGAGCTCTATTGCTGAAGCGTGCAAAAAGTACAAGGTCGCAAAATTAGCATTAGAGGTATGGTATGAAGAAGTATTAAGCAAAAAGTGGAAAACGCCAAATCAGATAAAACAGGAATACAGGGGAAATGTAAGTATATTGAAGAATAGTCGGGTTGTCTTTAATATTAAAGGAAATGATTTTAGGCTGGTAGCAGCGATTAACTACGAAAACGGTTGGGTCTTTATTAAATTCATAGGCACTCACCTAGAATATGATGAAATAGATGCAAATGCGATAAATATTTACCCTGCAAAAGGAAAAGCAAAGAAAAACAATTCAAAATAACCAGATAAATAGTATTAAAATGAAAGTAGAAATAATAAACAGCAAAGCTCAATACGAGAAAGCCCTGCAACGTTTTGAAGAAATATTTCTTGCAAAAACAAATACTTCAGAAGGAAAGGAAGCTCAGCTTCTTGCTCTTGTAATCAAAGACTATGAGGATAAACATTTCGTTATTGAATCACCCGATCCCGTTGAAGTGATTAAGTATAAAATGGAAGAAATGAATCTTTCTAAGACGGAACTGGGTAA
>Ga0209972_10002622_pt1 | contig 14601 bp, 20 predicted proteins | sample NOAtaG_7_FD_187302 | JGI IMG/M metagenome (GOLD analysis project Ga0209972, IMG submission 187302) | Freshwater lake microbial communities from Lake Erie, under a cyanobacterial bloom - NOAA_Erie_Diel1S_2200h metaG (SPAdes) (version 2) | ecosystem: Environmental > Aquatic > Freshwater > Lake ... | reverse complement strand
GGGAAATCCTGTTAAGCCATCGACACAAGCAATCAAAATATCCTTGACTCCACGGTTGTGAATTTCGGTGAGTACCGATAACCAGAATTTCGCTCCTTCATTCGGGGAAATCCACATCCCCAATAATGGGCTTCATGCTAACTCTGATGGATTTCCATTTGAGTGGCAGTCTGGAGCATTGGTAAATCGAGATCATGATTTGCGTTTAGTTGTGATTCCTGATTTGACGCACTTGAGTTTGGCGGCGACTAGGGCTTGTGTAATGCTGATGTCTGCGGATGTGGGACATTTAGAGCGCTATGGACAGCAGCAGTCTTGGCAACCGAATTTGTGTTGGTTAGTGGGTTGTGATAGCCAACAAGTGGGGATGGTGTCAACCCATTTGCTCGATCGCTTGGCTTTGCGATTGCGGAGTGGGATCGCACCAACTTTGGAATCGGATGCTGCAAAAGTAACGCGATTGTTGGATTGGTTGAGTAGCGATCAAAATTCGGAGCATTCTGTTAAATTACCTGATGTGCCGATTACTCAAATACAGACGGCAGTGGTTGTGAGAGCTAAACTGACGGGGAAGGCTAGCGACGCATTTTGGAATATGTGACGGTTTCGGAGCGTTATAGGCCTCGCCGCGATCTGGCTTTGGCAAGATTGGCGATCGCTTTGGCGCGGTTGGATGGGGTAACGGAGGTAGCGATCGATCATGTAGATCATGCGGCTCAGGTGATGGGATTGCAGCCTTTGCGATCACGTCCTAGTACATCATCAACCGAGGGCGATCGCACTGAGCCTAAATCTACGCCCATTCCAGATTCTCCATCGAATTCTAATTTTGATAGAAGTTTGAATAATTCATCGCGTGATATTAGACCGAATGAGGTTAAAGAGCCTGTATATCAATCAGACACGATCAATGCAGGGAATTCGGAGTCGTTTGATCTTGACAATATTGGTAATTCGACAAAGCCATATCCAGAAGATACTGCACCGATAGAACGAGAGTCTGGTTCGTTACGGTTGCCGATGCAGAGATTTAGGACAGCAAATGGGGCGCGAGGTGTGGCGATCGGGGTCAGGAGGGCTACGGATGCTCATGATATCGCTTGGGTAGGTACGATTTTGGAGGCGGCGAAGTTTCAGCGCATTCGTCAAGGTTCAGCCAATGGAAGTAATGGTTTTGCGATCTTGCCAACGGATTTACGGAGTTATCGTCGCGCTCCTGTTGCTGAGCAAATGTTGATGATGGTGTTGGACTATACTTGTCTGCGCGATCGCAATTGGCAAGAGTCTTTGCTGCCCTATTTGACTTGGGCGTATGTGGAAAGGGCTTGTATTTCTCTGATACAGGTCCACTGCATACACTGAGGACTATACGGCAAGAAAACCGACGGCAAGTTTCTGGATTCAAGATTTTAATCTAGAACAGCGTCAGCAGTTTGTGGAGCAGTGGTATATGTGTCAAGAGCGCTATGCGAGAGGTGAACGCAATACGCCTGAAAAAGAGATGGAAATATCTATCAGTTTTCGCACTTGAGTTTTCAGGAGTATCTTGCGGCGGCGGAAATTGTGAGACTGAAGGAGGAAGGGGAAAGATTAATTTTTAAATGCTTGGGTCTTAGTGCTTGGAACGATTTGATCTTGTTTTATGCGGCGATGGTTAATCCAATTTTCTCGGATAGCAAACTGTGAAATGTAATCCATAATTTATAAACACCTAATGATGTGAGGAGCAATCGCTTTAAGTCTTTAGTGTGTCTGAGGAAATAGGCGATCTTTGTTTGATTTGAGGTGAGTTGCGATCGTTGGTTTGTGGAATGAGTGGGCGATCGCTTTGAACATTTAGCGTTTCTGAGGAAATAGGCGATCTTTGTTTGATTTGAGGTGAATTGCGATCGTTGGTTTGTGGAATTAGGGGGTGACTTGGGAGTTTAGACAAACTTGCAAATCAGCAAGCAAAAGAAAATACTATATAATCAACTACTACCACTTAATTGAGAGTTTTATGATTATGGAAACCATAATGATTAATCAAGGGCAGTTTAATCTCGCCAAACTGATTGCGGATATTAATCTGAAACATCAACCAATTCTCATCAAGGAAACGACAGGTAACGCAATTTTAATTTCTGAACAAGAATGGAATGAAATCCAAGAAACTCTATATATTCAGTCTATTGCTGGACTTGCCGAGTCAATCCATCAAGAGGCAGCTACTCCTATCGAAGAGTGTATTAATGTTGAGAATATCGAATGGTAATGTGGAAAGTAATTCTAACAAAACAAGCCAATAAAGATGCTAAAAAATTAACCGCCGCAGGATTAAAAGCCCAAACGGAAACATTGCTAGCGATTTTAGCCGAAAATCCTTATCAGCCACCTTCCGAAAAATTAAAAGGTGATTTATCTGGTTATTATTCCCGAAGAATTAATATTCAGCATCGTTTAATCTATCAAATTATTCCAGACGAAAGAATTGTTAAAGTTTTACGGATGTGGAGTCATTATGAATAGACTTCGTTAAACTAGATTCCAATTTTGAGCAATCGCTGGTTTGTGGAATGAAGGGGCGATCGCATTTCTATTTTTTGTTAAACTGCCAAATTTTCTACTTGTAGATTTGGCACTTTACCAAAATCTTTTTGATTGCGAGTTACGACTATTCCATTTACAGACAAAGCGATCACCGCAATGCGTAAATCTTGAGTTCCAACTCGCAACTTTTGACCTATCAAACCCTCAAAGGCTGTATGAGCATTTTGGTCAAATGGCAAAACTTGAACACTTTTGAAATAGTCGAGAGTGATTTCTAATCTCGAATAAGCAGTTATCAAAGAGATAGCGGAAGTAGCTTTCTTAATTTCACTGAGTCTTCCATACATTTGTTCCTCAAGTGAAATAACCGTAACCGCTAGATTTTTGGCATTAGCCAAACTCAGTCGATTAATGACATTGAGATCTCCTCGCTGATACAAAGATATATGATCGGTGTCAAGAATCCATAAAGTCATAGAACCTGTTCCTTAGATTCTTCCATCTCAATTTGATGACAGTAGTTCTCTACCTCAACATCCTTTTCGCGACGATACTCAGCTATATCTTCTTGCATTCGATCAAAAGACTGATCATCCTTAAAAATCCCTGCAAAACGGAGCCAAGGATTTTCAGGTTGAGGGATTTCGATTTCTAATGAAACAACTTCAGCACCTATAAGCTTCGCTGTAACTAGTTTTTGTAAATCAGCCAGAGCAGATTGGCGATCGCGACTTTCTACGCGATATTCGGGCAATCCCAAGACCATAGCACTAACCTTGCCATTAGCTTCACTTTTTACAAACACGTTTACTGCTGATTTTACTACCGAGCTATCAGGGAGATCCGCTTCTAAAACTGGAGTACTCATAACCATACCCTCCTGAATTTCATTAAACTCATTATAGCTGCGTAGAGATTATTTATGCGATCGCCTTGCTAATTAGTGATGATATGGATATAGGCGATCGCTGTTTGATTTGAGGTGAGTTTCGATCGCCGTTACTGTGACTCAAAGCAAAAATGATAAGATATCAAAGTATAAACCTCAAGATACAAGCGACTTATACAGAGAAATTAGGAGTTAACTTATGCGGACAATCACCCTGCAAATTGATGATAGCGTTAGCGACAAATTTCTATGGTTACTCGATCGTTTCTCTAAAGACGAAATTAAAATTTTAGACCAATCCGATTATGTCAGCGATGAAGAATATCTAAGAGGAATTGAAGGAATGGTTCAAAGTATCAATTCAGCCCGTACTGAAACCATTGAACAAGGAGTAACTCTCGATAAGCTGGATTGGTAATGTACAAAATAATTTTCATGACGCAAGCTCAAAAAGATGCCAAAAAGCTTGCTTCCAGTGGATTGAAGCCAAAGTTCTGCAACTCATTAAGATCATTGAAGAAGACCCATTACAATATCCGCCAGATTATGAATTTTTAAAAGGAGACATGAAAGGGCTAATCAGTCGCCGCATCAACAAACAGCATCGGATAGTTTACGAAATCTTTGAACCAGAAAAATTGATCAAAATCTATCGGATGTGGAGTCATTATGAATAAATATTGTGAACATTTATCATGTCTGAGAAAATAGACGATCTCTGTTTGATTTGAGATGAGGTGAGATCTTAGTTTTAAGATGAAGATTGGGACGATCGGAGTTTTATTTGAAAAGCATAATCCTCATCAACCTAGCAAGTTTTTTGAGGATTGGAATAAAGAGCTTTGTGGGAATCAAAAGGCTTGAATCAGTAAATATGATTATGTACCTTGCCATACGATTAGGCTTAATATTAAAAACACACTTTAAAATTTTTATCCAATCTTGTGAATTACTACTTTCCTAATGATCCTCCATATTTTTTGTTTGCTATTTCCCTCGTTGCTGGACTCGCTTGTGGGCGATCGTTTGAAGTAACTTTGCGCAATCTTGTTAATGCTTGGTCAAGCAGTAAGTCTTCTCGCACCATGCTGGAACTAAAAAGTGCCAGCATCAAAGTCCCCTATCTTGGCATGACCATCAGCATTGCAGTCTTCATGTCAACTGGACTAGAGGTGTTTGGTTTCCCGACTCTATTTGGCTATATCGTTGCAATTCCGGTCACCATCGGTATAGCTCTCCTTGTTTGGCGGCAACTAGGGCAAATGTTGGTTGAACTAGAACGGGGTGGCTCCGCAGCATTAGATCTTGATTCATTTGAAGGTTGATTTACACAAATCTTTAAAAGCCCTACTTAGTAAAGCTTTTAAAGATTTGTATGTACAATAACTAGTAGGCTTTCGCCAAGGCGAATCAATTAATGAATGCTAAAGAATTTTTGCAAAAATATCGAATGGGGCAGAAAGTATTTTCTAATGTTGTTCTGGTGGGAGCCGATTTACAAGCGATCTTCACAAGATTGACTTTAGCCATGCCCTTATGAGCAAAGCTAACTTGTCTAGCGCAAAACTTTGTCGAGCAAATCTCACTGGCGCAGATTTGAGCTATGCCAATTTGACTAACGCTGATCTACATCGAGCAAATTTGCGCCATGCCAATTTTAAGGGGGCAGATTTACGCAAAGCTGATTTATGTGGGGCTGACTTACGGGGTGCTAATTTGAGTTGGGCTAACTTACAAGAGGCTCTTTTTGAGGGTGATCAAATGGCAAATGCCAATCTATACAACGCAAAAACATAAAAAAGGGACACTTTGCGTCCCTTTTACCAAAAAGTGTGAGGCGACGCGCTGCGCTGCTTCACACTTTTTGGGTTTTAAGCTTCGCCTGTAATTGATAGCCCTTCTACCCAAATCTGTGGCGCTACACCTGAAGGGGTAATTTTTACCTCTGGCTCTACATAAACGATCGCTTTTAGTAGTTCTAAAATATCGCCTGCTACAGTTGCCGATTCGACACTGATGCGATCTCCTTTATTGACTAGCCAGCCATCAAAGGGCAAGGAAAATGATCCTTGAGACGCTTGCACACCTGCATGAAGCGCTTGTAAATCATCGATTAAAATTACATTCTCAGCAGTTGCCAAATCATAAACTGTCTGATTGGATGCATTCGCCTCGCTACCACGTTCAATATGGAAAAAATTAGGACTAACGGAAACCTTTGCGCCAACGCTACCATTGCCTGTGGGCTTGGCATTTAAGCGCTTCGCTGTCACAGAACTGTGCAAGAAGTTAGTTAACATCCCATTCGTAATTAAAGGAGTGCGGCGAGTAGGAGTTCCTTCACCATCAAATGTTGAAGCTCCTACATTTCCAATATGAAGCTCATCATCGCTTACATTTAAAAGTGGTGAAGCAATTTGTGTACCTATGGATTCTGGATTGGAGAGACTATTTTTGTCAAGAATGCTCTGAGCATTGAAGAGACTTGAGAAAGCACTAACTAAGCTCAAAAATGCTTCAGGAGAGAATACAACTAAATATTTACCAGATTTGATTTTGTCGTAATTCAAGTGGCTAATCGTTTTTTCTGCTGTTTCCTCAACGCAACCCTTGACATCGAGATTTTCAAAACTACGGCTTACGCGATATGCACCACCGCTGCGAGGTTTTCTACCTTCTTCTTCAGTTTTGGTATAGAGATAAATAGAACTAAGTGAACTACTCTCATTTCGCATTGCGCCATCACTGTTCAAATAGAAGCGACTGACATCACGCTGAGATAAGCCATTGTAGGGAACACCTGCGATCGCAGTATGTTTTGCCAATAATTCCTTTTCTGCTACCAAAAGGGTTTCGACTAGCTGTTCGATCGCGGTTTGTGGTGAAGTTTGTGACTCTCGGGGCGGGATATCTGCGATCGCTTCGGGACTAAAATCAGGGATATTTTCTTTAGCGCCAAAGAAACTTGCTTCGTGAGCACTTTGGAGTGCGAGTTCTAGTCCAATGCGATCGATATTGGTGGTAGAAGTAACGCCCACAGTGCCGTGATCGTTCCAAACTCGCACGGTGATGCTAGCACGGTTGGAGGCTGACACCTGTTTGGGTGCGCCGCTATCGACTTCGGCACTGGTTTCATCGACGATCGCGCCATAAATATCAAATTTGTTAATCTTTAGCTTGTTTGCCGTCTCTTTAGCATCGGAGACTAACTGTTCTACACTGAGCGCTGATGACATAAACCTTTTAATCTTTTTTCTTTTTTAGTTGATTGTAACATTCTAGCAACTATAGCTATAGCCACTTATCCCAAAGCACAAAATGGCTTTGCTATTTTGTGGTTAGTGTCACGCATTATTTGCGCCTTAATGGTTGATAAAAATAAACTTGTAGGGGGCTTAGCATGCGATCGCCTAGAAATCACGACTCACTGTAATAGTGATCGCCTTGAGAAGATAGATTGTTGAGGCGATCGCATTGAATGCATTTTGGAACACACTTTTTTGTGCAATGCTAATTTAGATTTAATTTTTCTTTCTACATCTTCTAGAGTATAGGATTTAGCATAATCGTCATGAAAGAGACAACAAAGGTTGAATATCTAAGAAGGGTACAACGGGTACAATCTTATATTGAGAAACATCTGAGCGATAAACTCATACCTCTTGAATTATCTAAGCTTGCAAATCTTTCTCCCCACCACTTCCATAGAATATTTAGGGGAATTACAGGTGAATCTATCCTTGAGTATGTTAGGCGATTAAAATTAGAACGTTCTGCCCGTCGATTACGTACCACTGAAAAAAAGTGATAGAAATTGCCCTTGATGCTGGATACGATTCCCATGAAGGTTTTACAAGAGCATTTCGTCAATATTTTGGTGTTTCACCTTCAGAATTTCGCGGACAAATACCCATCTCTACCCATGCTTCGATCGCTCCACCCGATCAAATCGAAATCCGCGCTATTGATTCTATTGCGATCACTAAAATTCGTCATACTGGCTCATATGATGAGAGTGGCAGAATATTTCCACGGCTGATTAGTTGGGCGGAATCTCAAAGCATTGACTTAACAAAAGCTAGAGTTTTTGGGCTTTGTTTCGACGATCCTGAGATCACTCCAGCAGAATATTTACGATTTGATGCTTGTATTGAATACCAAGGCAAAGATAATGAATCAATGGGAATTTCTACCGATTACATTCCTGCGGGAAAATATGCTGTTGCTACTCATATCGGTGCATACACAAACATCCTAGATACATACCTATCTTTAATTGGTGGTTGGGTTCCGAGAACTGATTATGAACTATGTGATGAACCTGTTGTTGAGTACTATTTGGACGATCCTAGAAAGACACTTCCTGAAGAGATGCGAACCGAACTCTGGATTAGGTTACAGCCTTCTTGATTTCGAGGGCTGAGTAAAAAAAGCACTATCAGTCAAGATCATAGAATACTATTTACCTTAGAGTTTAAGTAAGATTTTCATGAAATAAAGCCTAGAGAATATATGAGATATTTACTAATTGGTATAGGTAGCCTAGCGGGATTAGGAGCCTGTATTTTGGTGATTGGATTTTTACTGCCGATTGAAGTAACTGCTTCGAGAACTGCGGAACTAAAGGCATCACCAGCTATAGTTTTTCAAACTGTTACTGACGTGGAGAAACAAACCTCTTGGCGCAAGGATGTTAAGACGGTTAAGGCACAACCCAATAGGGACTCATGGACAGAAGAAACAATTGACGGAGTATTAATCGAGTTCAAAGCTCGGCGCAAAGAGCCGCCACATCGATTTGAGATTGAATTTGTTTCTAATCAAGGATTTAGTGGGTCATGGGTTGGCATATTTACAGAGTCTCCCAAGGGAACCATAGTTCAAATCACTGAAACTGTTAAAATCCCTAACCCAATTTTTCGAGTAATATCAAGAGCCTTTAATCTGACAGACAAGCTTGTTGATACATACCTTAGTCAACTTAAGGCATCAGTTGAAAATTAAAGAGCAATCTCCATTAGCCAACCTTTAGGATATATTCTTTATATGCGATCGCCTAAAAATCACGACTCACGGTAATAGCGATCGCTTTTAGAAGGTAGATTGTTAGTGTGATCGCCTATAAATCAAAGATCACAGTAATAGCGATCGCCATCAGCAAATCTTTAATAGATAGCTAATTGAGTTGATCGCCTAGAAATAACAACTCAAAGTAATCGCGATCCTATGAGGCTGCTGAAATGTCACTACCAGAATTCACTGTAGCAATCTGGCATCAACCACATAGAGCATACGGCTATATTGTCGAGGTTTTTGCATGGGGAGATGACGACATTCCCAAAGGAGTCTTTCAGTCATTCAAAGATGTCAAAACAAATCAAAGTCTTTATCAGATTCAATTTGAGCACGCTCATCGTGATTTTGAAGTGTCTGCCAACAGCGTTCTTTACATGATTGCGTTAGCCGACAAAATCACCTATTCATTTAAAGAGCATCCATTCACACCAATGTTAGGAGGTTCTTCTTTCGGCATAAGGATTTCGCGAGGCTACCAAGAAGTGACAGTAATCTGGCAGGGAAGTTATGACGATCAAGACGAATCAATACGTAATCTTTATTCATTTGTCAACAAACTTGCTCAGGACTAACAATTTGTTAAACATTACGATGTAGATCCTTAAAGTTGTCTCTTTCAAGCCAAGATTCTACTCTCAAAAATGGTTTGCTTCGTTAATGAGTTCCGAGAAATTGTTGGCGATCGCTTTCAGGATGCATCCCACCTCAGAGAAAAACATTTATTTAGCGATCGCCTAGAAATCATGACTTACAGTAATGGCGATCGCTTAGAAATCACAATGCACAGTGCGATCTTGTAGAGTGCGTTAATGAAATGTAACGAACCTTTTTTTCTTTAGTCAAACTATTTTTTGGCTAATCTCAAATGCTGAGTCAGCTCTGTAGAAACACACATCAAATGCAAGAAAGAAGTTCATATGTCCCAATATTAGAGGTGCATATTTATCTTGAGTCCAAGCAAAAGCTAAATCTACAGCAGGGAATTCTTCAACAGTGGCTTTGACAACCAATGCACGAGCTTCAAATCTAGCTAAATTCCCTCCTAATGTTAAAGATAGCCTTTGATTTTCCCAGACTGCGCCTAATGCCAGCCCCATTTCATAAGGCAAGACATTAACACTAGAGCCAGTATCCAACAGACCTGAAACACTCAAGGATTGACTTTGATACGTTAATGCTAGTGGCAAATAAGGAAGCGTACTGAATGCTCCAAGACTAGGATCTACCTCAGTGAAAGCAAATCTTACTTTATTAGCCATGAGTCAGTTCTTGTTTCTCCTTTAATGCTTGAGCTAAAATGGCAGCAGCCTCAAAAGAGTCATGTAAACCTTGTCTAGGGAGATCATCTTGAATAGATAAAGGTACAATGCCAGACTCTCTGAGCAACTCGGCTACAAGTAAATTAAGTAATAAGAGCTTATCGGAATAAGGCAATTGCCTAAGCATCGGAGCAAATTGAGTAGTTGTCAGCATAGTTCTAAGAAAGCTACAGGTCTTGATTCTTTGCACTCGATCTAAGTATAACACCACCTTCGCGCTAATCCTTGCCCCAAAAGCCTTTTAACACAGAAATCACGACTCATAGTAATTGCAATCGCCTAAAAATCACGACTCATAGTAATTGCGATCGCCTTGTAAAATAAATCCTCTAGGGTTGTGCTATATATTGTTCAGGAAGTTTTTACTAGGATAGTTCCCAAGATTGCCTTAACTGTTATGTCCTTTTGCCAACGCTTCTATCCCAAATTGTTCTCAATAGTAGTAGTAATGCTAGTAATCCTACTACTGAAACAACCTGTTGGCATGGCTCAATCCACTAATGATTTGGTTAATCCACAACAAAAGGATGGCAAACAGCAGTGGATTTATGATCGAGCTGATTTGTTAGATTGGGGAACGGAGTTTAGCCTTAACCTTCGGATCAACAAACTAGTTGGCAGAACCAGTGCTGAATTAGCGATCGCTACCATCCCAAAAGTCGAAACAGAGCAATCCCCTCGTGCTTTTGCCATAAAGCAATTTAACGCTTTGGGCATTGGCAAGAGAGAAACTAATAATGGTGTGTTGTTATTGGTCAGCAAAAATGATCGGCGCATTGAAATTATTACTGGCAAAGGATTAGGTGAAGTATTGCCCGATGCGGAAGTCAGTGATTTGATTCAGCAAAAGATTGTGCCATCATTTCAGCAGCAGCAATATGCTACGGGAATTATTCAGGGTGTAAATGCGATCGCCCAACGCTTAGAATCGAGACTTCCTAGTACAATTTTCCCAAGCTGGATGCCGATGATCTGCGTGTGGATTCCTTGGCTAATTGCGATCGCTGGTGCAGGTTGGGCAATTTTCAGTACAGTTCAAGTGATGGTATTAAGTTTCACTCCAATCCAAATACTCATCCCCACGCAAGGATTTAATACCAATGCCTTCTCCTCTTCTCAGCTATTAGCCTCCTATTCATTTACTGACTTACTCGCTAAAGTTTGCCTACATAAAAGCGATCGCAGTGAAGAGAAAATTCCTGACTTAGCAATTAATATATTGGCAGGTGGATGGATATTAGGAATTGGATTGATATATGGATTTTGGCAATTTGTCTTGATGCATCCTGAAGCAGAATTTTGGCAAAGCGATCGCATTACTTGGCTAGTCTTCGGAATGGCTGGCAGTATTGGGTGGATTTGGGGACTGTTGATAAGTTGGATTGTTTCCCGTGATTTGCCTTGGCTCTCGGTTGCGATATCGCTGTTGGTAGCAGGATTGCTTGCCTTGTTGAGTGGATTTTTTGGATTTCTCATGACGACAGCTTGGAGTGGAAATGGAATCACAGTAATGTTGCTTGTCGCGATTGTAGTTGCATCTGCTTGGGCAATTTTGGTAAATCCTTATCTAAGTTTCAAACGTCAACGGGATTATCGTAGCGATCGCACAGGACAGCCACCAAAAGAACTAACAGAACAAGAGATAGAAAATGTGCTAACTCCAAGGGAAATATCAGCGCGATCGCTAGGAAAATTAGAATTTCGGGGATGGAGAGAAGCTGAGCTTACTTTGCCAATAACGCGAGAACAGGTTTATCTAGTCCAACGCATTGATAGTAGTGCGAGTGTTTGCGCCCACTGTAAATCCTATGCGGTTGATGTTTCCGAGCAAACAGTCGAGAGAGTGATTGAATCAACTAAAAAGAACAAAAATAGTAAAAAGAGCGATCGCCAGCCAGAAGAAAAGATTACTTCTATCCGCTTAGTGAAGCAAACGGTTTATAGCTGTCATTTTTGTGGTTGTGTCTTTGCTTACGATCAACGCGAACCCGCAATTGTAGCTAGCAGTGATTCGAGCGATTACAGTTCCAGTGATTCAAGCTATAGCAGTACTAGTAGTGATTCCAGTAGCTATGACAGCTCCTATAGTAGCGATTATGGTAGTTCCTCTAGTGATTTTGGTGGCGGTAGTAGTGACGGTGGTGGCGCAGGGAGTGATTGGTAGAGGAACATTATCCATCAAGCGACCATCGCCATAGAATACGAGAATTCGCGGAAGTAATACGCGAATAGTCGGGGTTCTCACTATAGGTATTCCCAAGTCTTCTGGGCAGTTTGACAGTAACATAGCGCGGCAGTTGGGAAATCGCTGTTGTGCGAAGCCAAGCTTCTAAATTGGCGATCGCATCTAATTCAGTCAGTGGAACTTGAAAATGCTGTGTAATTAGTGCAGCAGCTTCCTGAACATTATTCGCTGATGATGCCTCGACATCATGGCGAAACAGCAGTCGAGAGAATTCTTGCCGTAGGCGATCGGGGTCAGAATTTGAGTCAAGATAGTTTCTCATGGACTCCAATCCATCTCCTGTGGCTTCAAAGTAAATATAATCACCATCAAATAGATCCCAAGAAATCTCTCCTAACTCTCCTGCCATAATGGCCGTCAAGAGCATGGCATCTAGCGATTGCTGATCGAAATTGGGTGTGTGGTAGCTACGATCCAAGCAAAACAGACTATCACAAAAAACTATCCATCCCGTGCGGATATCACCTGATTTAGCCACATAGCTATAATCTTGGTCAGGGCAGTATACCTGAGGCAATCGCCCTTGACGCTGAGTTTGCAAATCCTCAACACATTGATAAAATTCGCTTGCGGATAATTCAGTGATTTCTAAATCCTCAAAATAAATTCTTAGTTCTTCAGCGATCGCATATTGATTGTCGTACAAGCATGGATAGAAATTATTTTGAGTTAATCGCGTGGTGATGATATTCGCAAACCACTCTTTTAGCTCAGCAGATGTTCTGTCCACAAAGATCTTTAAACAGATGGGCCCGAGACTTGCATGTTCGCGCCACATCCAGTCCCAATCACGTTGAGATGGTGATGCTTGGACAAAATTGGTTAGTGGCTGGAGAATCATATCTTGCCCTAACTGCCATGTTTGCAATGAACCCAAAGCTGTGCGATCGCTAACAATAGGAAAGATCTTTCTAGGTTTAATGAAAACTGGCTTTTGAGCATCAAGAAGAGTGTCATCTTCAGTATCTGGCTTTGAGGTCAGTGCTAAATAGAATCTGTATTCTCCACCCTCTAAATCTTCATTCCATCTTACTGTGTCCCACGTCGCAATCAGGATGCGATCTTCTGCGGGAGAAAGCGATCGCCTAAATCGCATAAAGGGAGCGCTGACAGACAATAAAATCCATGTCTGCCAACAGGCGACTGGCTTATTCCTCTTTTGTTCAGGATGCATGTCCCAATATTCTCCATAGGTCAAGCCCCAGCCAAACTCCTCCTCTGGCTCGTGGCAATCTTCATCATAGTTAGCATCGACCTCAAAACTGACTGCGCCATGTTCATGGACTCCACGAATGATTTCTGTTTTCTGTGCAAAGTCTTGCCAAAATGGAATCTTTTCAGGGGCGACAAATCGAAACAAACCTTCGCCTGTATTAATTTCTCCAGTTTCCAAAATTCGGATATATTCATTCATTGTTGTGCAGGTTAACTGAAGTAAGTATCCAAAAAAATCTGTGCTCATGAAGAAATATAATTATAAAGCGATCGCTCCATAAATCAAGACTTGCAGTAATAGCGATCGGCTATAGCAAACTCTTTGGCAGACGGATGATTGAGGAGATCGCACTTGACTTAAAGTAGGACTTGCAGTACTTTATCCTAAGTGGAGTAATTGAATCGTAATTGCGTTAAACCTATAAGTCTACAGCTAGAGTTCTGAAGTTGGTTTTGTATTATGTCTGCCAGCAACATAAAAACAGTTCTCAAAACTTTTGGACTTTCGCTTTTGTTAGCTACAACTATTCAAACAAAATGTATTGCTGGTGGTAGTAGCTGGGAAGTCCGCATTGAAAAAATGCAACTGCAATCCCCGAACAATGCAACACTAGTTTTGAACGCTCTTGAAGACAAAGCATTTAATCAGTCGTGTGCAAAGTTATTAATAGAAATAGATTGGCAACCTAATTTTTTACGGAGAGGAAAAAAGTTAGATCTTGATCGTGAGGTTACTGCTCTCAAAAACCATCAGGAAGCCTTAATATCTCTGCAAAGGGCTTACATGCGGCGATCTTCAACACATATTGGAGAGATGATCGGTGGGCTAATACAGAAACAATCTAATAAATCATGGCTAGACTGTTTAATTCAATTTCTCTCGCGTCTTTTTGGAAAGGTAGACCCGCCATTACTAGACTCAAGTATTCCAATTGCATGTCAGTTTACAGCTTCTGGTTTAGATATATATGAAGAGAATGTAAATAAGAGAGTTGTATATGTACTTAATGACTTATGACCAAGCATTCTAGGTGATTTTGCGCGAAGAGACTGCGATGACACTGGAAAAAATGGAACGAGAGCGTCGGTTCATTTGTTGATGCGATTGCAAATGGATTGCAAAAGAGTTGCAGGATTTCTTGACGTTGATAAGATCGCCTAAAAATCACTACTCACAGTAATAGCGATCGCCTAACTCCTCAAATCGCCAATATAAGCCCCAATTTGTTTAAGTCCCTGCAAAACTTGAACACGCTCTGTAATATTTTCGAGCAATCGATAAGTAGGCGATCGCGAATATTGAGGAGCATTTTGGTGGCGATCACATT
>Ga0209972_10002618_pt1 | contig 14607 bp, 6 predicted proteins | sample NOAtaG_7_FD_187302 | JGI IMG/M metagenome (GOLD analysis project Ga0209972, IMG submission 187302) | Freshwater lake microbial communities from Lake Erie, under a cyanobacterial bloom - NOAA_Erie_Diel1S_2200h metaG (SPAdes) (version 2) | ecosystem: Environmental > Aquatic > Freshwater > Lake ... | reverse complement strand
CGTTCCCACGGAGGAAGATTATAGCAATGGCTATTTTACAATCTCGACCGTGCCATCCCTGGCGAATTGGATAGTTTCACCCAATGGAGGGGAGAGTTATTCAATTGGAGCAACGATTCCAGTATCTATTGACAATGTATTATACAATGCCGGAGGAGCTGGAATAGCAATTGAATTGTTCAAAGGCGCAACAAAGGTTTGGGGACCAAGTATTGCGGGCATTAGTGGTAGAACTATTCCTACTACTGGGTTGGCTGCCGGTTCAGATTATAGGGTTCACATTTATAATGCGAACAATTCAAGCGAAGAAGATTATAGCAATGGCAATTTTTCAATTGCAGCCCTGCCACCATCACTTGCGAATTGGATAACCTCGCCTAATGGTGGGGAGAGTTTTGCTACAGGTGCTTCCATTCCAGTTTCTATAGATGGAACTCTCTATACACCGCCAACAGTAGTGGTAGAGCTGTACAAAGGGACAACAAGAGTTTGGGGGCCTAACTATGCAGGAGTAAATGGTAGAACTATTCCTACAGCTGGTTTAGCAAATGGTTCGGATTACCGTGTTCGTATATTCAATGCTAGCGTTCCCACGGAGGAAGATTATAGCAATGGCTATTTTACAATCTCGACCGTGCCATCCCTGGCGAATTGGATAGTTTCACCCAACGGAGGGGAGAGTTATTCAATTGGAGCAACGATTCCAGTATCGATTGACAATGTATTATACAATGCCGGAGGAGCTGGAATAGCGATTGAATTATTTAAAGGCGCAACAAAGGTTTGGGGACCAAGTATTGCGGGCATTAGTGGTCGAACTATTCCTACTACTGGGTTGGCTGCTGGTTCAGATTATAGGGTCCATATTTATAATGCGAACAATTCGACTGAGGAAGATTATAGCAATGGCAATTTTTCAATCGCAGCCCTGCCGCCATCACTGGCGAATTGGATAACCTCGCCCAATGGCGGGGAGAGTTTTGCTTTAGGCAGTTCCATTCCTGTAACTATAGATGGAGTTCTCTATACACCTTCCACAGTAGCTGTAGAGCTCTATAAAGGGTCAACAAAGGTTTGGGGACCGAACCATGCTGGAGTTAATGGCAGGAGCATTTCAACCACCGGGCTGGCAGCAGGTTCGGATTACCGTGTTCGTATTTTTAATGCTAACGTTCCTACAGAGGAAGATTATAGTAATAATTATTTTACGATTTCTTACGATAGATCAAATTGGATCATATCACCAAATGGAGGAGAGAGTTTTGCCAGTGGAACGGATATCCCTATCTCGCTCAGTGATTATGGTACCAATCAAACGGTGACCATTACTCTTTTCAAAGGAACAACTCAGGTTAGTGGACAAAGCACAGGAGGAAATACCAACCGAACATTTGGCACCTGTGGCATGGTAGCAGGCGATGACTATAAATTGCGTGTTTATATTTCAAACGACCCTACCCAAGAAGATTGGAGTAATGGTTTTTTTTCTATAACAGGTAGTAGCAGTTGCGGTGGCGGTGGTCCTACACTACGGCCAGGGCCAAATATTACAGGCCCAACGTCTGGATGTGCCGGTTATTATACGTTTTCCGGAAGTGCTTCTTACATGGGCGCCACTCCACTTGCGCTTAACTGGTACAATTCCAGTTCTGCAACAACACCTTTTATAAGTACTCCATTGACGTACGTAAGCGGTACTTCAATCTATGTTGGAACTTATGGTGCCTATTTTAGTTCTTCCTTCACCTACTGGGTGGCTACTTCATTTGGGGTTAACAATGAATCCGCTAGAACTGCTGTAACCTTCACAGTTCCAACTGTTGGTATCTCACCCTCAATCGATCCATTGGCACTTACTAGCAGCAGTAGTCTACTACTAACTGCACTTAATGGCTCAAGCTATGAATGGAGGTACAACAGTTTACTTAACCCCTTGCTCGGTACCAGCTCCACCTTTTCACCTGCAAAAGGCGGATTATACTATTTGAGAGCTTTAAGCAGTTGCAATGTACGACAGACTATAACTCAACAAGTCAACTATATTCCCATTGCCGATGCCGGCCCAGACCAAAGTATAGGGCTTCCCATTTCTTCTTATAAAATATACGGCTCTGGTTATGACCCCGATGACGGGGATAGTTTTACCTACTCATGGACACAAATAGCGGGTTCAGCCGTTACGCTAAGTAACAGCAACACGAGTACCCTTACTTTAACAAATATAGTCGCAGGCACTTTTACTTTTAGACTGACGTTAACCGATAGCTGGGGGAAGTCTGCTTATGATGATGTCAATGTAACCGCTGCCACGCTTACAAACAATTATAATTATGTGCAGTCCGATGTAGTGCTTGTTCCAACCATTACAAACGCCACACAAATACCAGGGCTTACCGTTACCGATAAGAGTACAAGCCTAACCTACACAGATGCGCTTGGAAGAACAGTGCAAAGCATTCAAAAGCAAACCTCACCCTCGCCCGGTGTGAAAGATTTAGTTGCCACTACTCAATATGATGCCCTCGGCAGAGCCGCTACTTCCTATCTTCCTATTGCCTCCTCACAAACAACTGGTTTTTTTATCCCTAATGTTTTAGGAAACGGCACTTATGCGGGCAGTACACACGAAGCTTTTTACAATAATACAAACGACAAAATTGCCGATGATACTGCCCCTTTTTCAACGGCTACCTTTGAGCTAAGCCCTTTGGGCAGAACATTGCAGCAGGGTTCTGTGGGCAATGGGTTTCAGCCAATAGCTGGCCAGAAGTATAAAACTCTGGGTTACGCTACAAACGCAAGTGGAGATGTCCGCTTCTATACTATTACGGCTAATCTACCCGTGTCAATCACCACATGGAATAGCAATCTTCTTTCCGTGCAAAAGGTCTTTGATGAAAACTCCGTAGAGTCTCAAGTGATTACCAGCCCAGAAGGATTGAAGCTTGTCTCACGTACGAAAGCAGATGATGGTAGTTGGTCAGAGACGTATTTTGTGTATGATACCCGAAATAGGTTAAAGTTCATGCTTCCACCTGAACTAATGCGTCTATTGCGCTTAGCTAATAATTACAATCCAACCCAAGCGCAGATCGATACATGGGCATTTCAATACAATTATGATGACATTGGGCGAACTGTTGAAACCAAAGGACCTGGCACAGATTGGTCATACACCATCTATGACAACCGCGACCGTGTTGTGCTAACCCAAGATGGCAAGCAACGGTTGAGTAACGAATGGAGCTACACCAAGTATGATGAATTCAATCGTCCATTGATCTCCGGTATCTATCGCCCGGGCAGTCCCATCACGCGAACAGCCATGCAAAGCACGGTAGATGCACTTGGCAGCGGACTAGGCTACCAAAACCTGGACCCCCAGTCAAGAACCATTAGTGGTGTAAAGGTGGGGATGGATATTATTGTGAGTGCCTATGAAAACATCAACGAGTACAAGGCCATCAATTCTGTTACCCTCAAGCCGGGCTTTACGTTTACCGCTGGCACTACGGCCGCTGCGTTTCGCGCCAGCATCGATGATGGGTCAGTAAGCAGTACATCAGCCGATGTATTCCCCACTACCAATGATGAAGCGTTGGTCATCTCTTACTATGATACGTACAACGACTGTGGCATTTGCCAAGACACAAAATACCAATTTTTTAACGAGGCATGGGGCGTTACCAGTAACGAGCCCTACCAAAAATTCACTCGTATAAAAGGTAGTACCGTGGCGGGCAGTGTAAAAGTATTAGGAAGCACGAGCGGCCAATGGCTCAATTCTGTTACTTACTACAACCGTCAAGGTCAGGCCATACAAACTATTAGCTCCAATCATGTGAACGGTATCGAGCGTCACTCTACCCTGCCAGACTTTAGTGGAAAAACCCTTAGAGCGTTGACCACCTACACGGGCATGTCTGTTCCTGTCTCTACGATTCTTCGCAGGTTTGATTACGATCATGCAGGCCGGGTATTGAGAACCTATCACCGTATCAATAGCCAACCGGAAGTAGTACTGTCTGCAAATGAATACAATGAGCTTGGTCAAGTGGTGGACAAGAGCATCCACAGTGTGGCTGGTTCGGCTTATTTACAATCTGTTGATTATCGCTATAACATACGGGGCGCTGCACTGCAGATGAATAGCACCGCAGGAGATACAGGAGACCCTAATCCCGATTACTTCCGTATGGAGCTAGGCTACAACAATACCTTTGGCGCACTCAATACGGCACGACATGACGGTGCCATCTCAGGTATTAAATGGAAGCAAGACCTTAGCACCAAAGAGCGAGGCTATGGATTTAATTATAACAATCAAGGGTGGCTTAGTGCGGCCAATTATAAGCTCAACAACAGCGACAATTGGCTGGGCCAAAACGGCAATTACAACGAAGACGGGTTGACCTATGATTTCAATGGGAATATCAAAACATTGAACCGAAAGCAAAAGACCAATGCCATTAGTGCCCCAGTTATTGACCAATTGACCTACAACTATGGCACCGGTGGCAACAAACTTTTTGGTGTTATCGACTCCGCCCCAGCAGGAGAGGACAAAGCTAAAGGCTTCAACGATGTGAACACGATAGGCGATGATTACGTGTATGACATCAACGGAAACCTGATTCAAGACAAAAACAAAAACTTTACCGTTACCTACAACTTCCTCAACCTGTCTGATCGGATCACATTCAGCGACAATTCTTATCTGCAATACACTTATGATGCGGGCGGTACCAAGCTAAGGCAGGCCTACTACAATGCCTCCAACCAATTGGTGAGCAAGACCGACTATGTGGGCGAACTAATGCTGCTCAACGACCAACTTCAAATGATTCATCATGAAGAAGGACGAATCATACCTGCTGATTACACCAACCTTATTACTAACCCTACCCGAGAGGGAGGGAGCTTGGATGGATATACTGTTAGCGGCAGCACTGCGCCAACTCTTTCAGTTGAAACGGTTCTTTCGCAGACTTATATTAAAGCTGTTAACAACCAGGCGGGCGGCACACCAGGTGTTTACCCAATTGGGTCGACTTTTACTGTGAAGCCTGGCGAGAGCTACCAGTTTACGGTATTGGGTTACCAATCTGTTGGCAACGCTGCCAGCTTATATGTGTGGGGCAACAATGGCAATATTATATGGCCAGGCGCAACCTTGCCCATCGGCTCTGCCAATGAGGCAATCGTGACGGCTAGTTTCATCGTGCCTGCTGGCACTACACAAATAAACTTAGGTGTGCTATGGAACAGCCCTGCTATTGGAAACACATTTTACATCAACCGAGTTGCCCTCTACAAAACAGATTTTGAATACCAATACTTCCTCACCGACCAAGTGGGCAGCCCGCGTGTAGTATTGCAGACTAGCCCTGTCACTACTACACATGCTGCCACAATGGAGAGTGAGAATTTTAACACTGAGAACCCCAAGTGGCTCAATCTCAATAGCAGCCGTTTTGTGCAGTTAGCTAATGCTACGCCGGGTGGAGACCAATCGATCAAGATGGATAAAGACTACCGAGTAGGGCCGGGCAAGAGTTTTAAAGTTTTTCCTGGCGATAAGATCGATGGCAACGTACAAGCCTATTTCACTGCTGGCAGCTTTAGCCAGGCTGCGACCACCTCGGCCATTGTTTTGGCTGCGCAAGCCGTGCTATCTGGTGGCAGTAGTCTGATTGATGGAGCGATCCAATCTGCGTATACAACCACCGGAAATTCTGCGATTGCATTGGGTGGTTATAGGGGCGCAGCACAGCCCTCAGCCTACCTCAACTATATTTTGTGCGATGAATTCTATGTGCCCCTCAAGGCCAAGTCTTTCCCAGTGCAAAACACTGCGGGGGTGCGCCATACCGTAGCGTTCGATCAAACCTTGCAGGTAGATCAGCTTGGCTACCTCTTTGTATACCTCAGCTATGATAATGAAAACACCATACCTGTTTATTTTGACGAGCTGAAGATCACCTACACCGAAAGCCCGGTGATACAAGTGAACAACTATTACCCCTTTGGCCTGGCCTCCACCGAGTGGGTGCGCGAGGGTGAGACGGATAATAACTTTTTGTTCCAAGGAAAGGAGTTGGAGGATAAAACTGGGTTGCATGATTTCCATGCGCGACAGTATGATGCGGCTTTGGGTAGATGGTTTGCGACTGATCCTGCGGGGCAGTATGCATCACCTTACCTAGGGATGGGCAATAATCCAGTAAATGGAACAGACCCGAGTGGAGAATGGTTTGGCATTGATGACTTGGTTGCCGCAGGAATTGGTTTTGTGGTTGGATATGTTTCCAGTGGTTTGCAATCTGGGGACTGGGGAAGTAAATCATTAATAGCTGGTGGGATTGGAGCTGCCGCAGGTTGGTTAGCTTACAATACTGGAGGGTTATCCGCTGCTACAAGTACTTCAGGCACGGCTCATATTGGTCAATTTGCAGCAAATCAAGCCTTGGGAATTGCAGGATCATTTTTGCCAAGCCCTTCCTTTCAAATAGGTAATTTTAGTTTTGGATTAAGCCCAGCATTTTCTACTTCTGGCTTGGGAGTGAACGGAAATATTGGTTACTCTGATGGAGATGTAAGCCTTGGTATTGGCTTGGGTTTAGGCTACAGTACAGGAACAAATGATTTGTCAGGTAAATTTAGGACTGATTCCAGAGGGCTTTATAGATCATTGAGTGTAAACGGGGGTGGAATGATAGAAGGAGCATACTATGGGGCAAGTTATGGAGTGAACTCAAGTCAAATAGGAGGAAAACGGCAGAGGGTAGGTTACGTTGGAGCACAAATTGGTGATCTTGGAATTAGAGTTGATGAAGACTTTTTCCCAGGGGGCGATAAAAATGACAGATGGAGAACGGGTGGAGGAACCGCTACCTATAGAATAAATAATGATGTGACCTTGGCAGCGGGTTTAGGCATGATTACAGGAGAAAGAGGCGGCTATCAGTCAGGACAAAGAATGAGTAAGAGGATATTCGGTAATAACTACTTAAAAGATGTAACAGACCCTAATCTTGAGACACCTCATGGATACCGAGGTGGGGCTCTTTATGGCGGTATAATATATAAGGGGCAAGCTTCTTTCGTAGGTATAAACCATGAACGTATTTTACATGGTGTGCAAGATTGGATTCATGACAATATCAGCAATACAAAATACTATTTTGGCAACGCAGGATATCGGCCTAAGGCTTGGAGTTATTTTGGTAATTATAGCATGAACACTTTGGTGTATTAAAGATGAAAACAATTGGTTATAATTTAATAATATTTCTAATTGTTATATCATGTCGTTCCTATGTTGAGCAGCCGTCTCAAAAGTTTTCAGCATTACTCAAAAACACAGAAAGCAGATCAAAAGGGAAACTTAATTTGGAAGGTGTGTATCATCAGATCAAAAGTTCTTATCATCTTGGTTTAGACTACAAAGATGGGAAGCCAACAAGGTATGTTGATAAAGTTTACTTGGACTATCCTGTTTTTTTCTTTGACAATGGATTGATGGCATATAATGAGCACATATATATTGACTCGGCAGGATTCAATCGAGACATGAGTTATGCCCGCTCACAACAAGACGTATATACAAATGATTGGGGTGTTTATGAGATTAAAGAAGACACCATAAAAGCAACCTTATATTGTTCTTTCAGCTATGTAAAAGGCATTTATGGAACTCGCAGGTTGCTGTGTAATTTTGAAGGTATTATTCACAACAGAGACACTATATACCAATGGAAATTAGTGCCACCTTATCCTGATGTAATTGAAGCTGCCAACAGAGATGTAGATGTGTTAAAAACAGCCAGGGATTTGTATTTCAAATCGGTTCCAATTAAGCAACTTATAAATCCCGAAATGGCTTGGATCAACGAGTTTAAAAACGAAAGTGGTCAGAGTAGGAAAAGGGAAAAATAATCCCCTCGCCTTTGTTGGTGTTCCTCGCTCTTGCCTTTGTTGGTGTTCTTCACCAACAAACAAGATTAAAGAGGATAACGGATAAAAAATTGAGTGAACAAAGACATAACATATTCTCGCCTTTGTTGGTGTTCTTCACCAACAAACGAGCTGAAAGAGGAGGACAAGCAAGCTGAAAGAGGAGGATAAACAAGATGAAATAGGATAGCGGATAAAAAAATTGAATGAACGAAGACATAACATATTCTTCGCCTTTGTTGGTGTTCTTCACCAACAAACAAGATGAAATAGGATAGCGGATAAAAAAATTGAGTCGCCTTCTCGCCTTTGTTGGTGTTCTTCACCAACAAACGAGCTGAAAGAGGAGGACAAGCAAGCTGAAAGAGGAGGATAAACAAGATGAAAGAGGATAACAGATAAAAAATTGAATGAGTCGCCTTTGTTGGTGTTCTTCACCAACAAACAAGATTAAAGAGGATAACGGATAAAAAAATTGAGTGAACAAAGACATAACATATTCTCGCCTTTGTTGGTGTTCTTCACCAACAAACGAGCTGAAAGAGGAGGACAAGCAAGCTGAAAGAGGAGGATAAACAAGATGAAAGAGGATAACAGATAAAAAAATTGAGTGAACAAAGACATAACATATTCGAAAGAGCATCCAGAGTTTATAACAGTAACATGCCTGGAGTGGAAGCCATTGTTGGAAGAAGATAGATTTAAAGATATTATCACCAATAGTCTTGATTTTTTAACCACCCAAAAAAGGATATTGGTTTATGGGTTTGTCATCATGAGCAACCATTTCCATCTGATATGGCAGATATTGGGCGATCACCTACGCGAAGAGGTACAAAGGGATTTTTTGAAATTTACTGCGCAACAGATATTAAAGCTTTTAAGGAACGAGAATTCGTCTATGACACAAGACGTGTTAGTAAATGCCAAAGACAGGAAGCATCAAGTTTGGGAAAGGAACTCGTTGGGCATACCGTTGTGGTCAGCTAGTGCGTTCAACGAGAAATTGGAATACATTCACTATAATCCTGTGAAGGCCGGTCTGTGCCAATATCCGGAGGATTACAAGTATTCAAGTGCACGGTTTTATGAATTGAATGAAAAAAAATGGCAATTTTTAACACACCATGAAGGGTAAGTTATCGGAATATGGTGTGCTTGTTGGTGAAGAACACCAACAAGGGCGTAGGATTACAAGTATTCCAGTGCACGGTTTTATGAATTGAATGAAAAAAATTGGGGATTTTTAACACACCATGAAGGATAGGTTATTGGAATATGGTTTGCTTGTTGGTGAAGAACACCAACAAGGGCGTAGGAATAAAAGCGTGGAATCCCTCGAGGCGGGAGACTCACCGAGCATTGAGATGACAAAATGAAATTTACGATAGCCATATCTTTTCTACTAACTACTTCCCTTTGTTTTGCCCAAGGCAAAAAAGAGGTGAAACGAAAGGCAGATTCCGTCCTTTCAAAATTAGATACCATCCCTAACGGGAGGCAGGCTGTAAAGCTGCCATCGCTTAATGTTCCCTCATCAGTTAAAAATAAATTGAACAAATCAGATTCCCTTAAAATAAAAGTTTCATCCAAGTACGACAGCATAAAAAATCTTACTAACAAACCGCAGGATAAAATCAATCAGTACAATAGCAAGATGGATTCAGTGGCAGGCCGCCTCACCGAGCCAGCAGATAGCATCGCACGCCTTGCGCAAAAGCCGCAAGAGAAAATAGATCAATACAAAAATAAAATTGATGCTACTCAAGAACACCTCACCAAAAAGATAGACAGTTTAATGGCCCTGCCCAACCCCAACAAATTTTTGGCAAAGCGGTTGGACAGCCTGCGCGGCAACTTGGATAGCCTCCGTCAAAAACTCACCAAACTTCCACCCGGTGTAGAGAAGTCAAAAGAAGCAGTTGAAAAACTGACTTCATCCATTGGTGAAAAGACGGGCAAGATAGAATCCGCTATCAACGAGAAGTTGGGGCTGTTTTCAAAAAATGGGGCAAGCAATCTTCCAGGATCTGTCTCTTTGCCTTCTGCAAAACTTCCTGCCGGCCTAAATGTGCCAGGCATGAAAGACCTGAGCTTGAAACTTCCCGGAAACAATTTAAAATTGCCACAATCATCTTTGCCAAGTTTGCCAGGTGCAAACACCGGCAATGTTCCAGGTTTATCTATTGGGAAGTCGAGCGTTCCCTCGCTAAACACCCCAACGCTTGGCCAACTAAAAGGACTAGATGGTGTGAAAGACGTTGGCAATCTGACCAAAGAGATAAGTCAATTGTCTGGTGAGGCAGGCCTGCCTACCGAACAGGTAGGCAAGTACGGCAAGCAGTTGAAGGATTTACAATCCAACGATTTGAAAAGCCTGTCTAAGGAAGCGGAAGATAAAGCGGGCAGCCTCTTGGGCGGAGAGAAACAATTGGCAGACCTAAAAGCACAGCAGGCAATGCTAGCCAAGTGGAACTCTGATCCTGCTGTAGCCAAAGAGTTGGCATTGAACAAAGCGAAGGAAGAGGCAGTCAATCATTTTGCTGGAAAGGAAAAAGAATTGAAGGCAGTGATGGAGCAACTCAGCGGACTCAAGGAAAAAGCAAAAGATACTGAAGGGGTGATCGACCTTTTTAAAAAGAAACAAGGGAATCCGATGAAGTCGAAATCTTTTAGGGAACGTTTGGACTTGGGCATCTCTTTGCAGCTGCTAAGCAGGGGCGATGTCCTGATGATGGATTTCAATCCCTATGCAGGATATCACATTAGCGGACGGTTTACAGCCGGTGTTGGTTGGGTGAAGCGTTTACCAATCAGCACAAAAAACTATTCGATAGTAGAGGTAGAAGATGTTTATGGCCCTCGTACCTATCTGCAATTTAAGATTAAGGGCAATGCATTCTTAAAGGCAGAAGTTGAATTCTTGAATGAATTCGTTCGACTACCTGGTCAAGGGCCAAGCAAAGAAAAGGGACGTCAATGGATAACAGATTATTTGGTGGGCTATAAGCAGAGCTTCAAGTTTTCTAAAAAATTGGGCGGGCACGTTCAAATACTCTATAACCTTTTTGACCCATTTTATCAAAGTCCTTATATCGAAAGAATTAATATCCGATTTGGGCTTGAGTTTCCACAAAGAAGAAAAAAGCAGGATTAATTTTGCTTTTCCCTTTCCCGCACTGTCCGCCTAGCGATAAAGCTAGCCACTTAGAAGTAATTTCTTTAATGCTCGCAAGGAGCAATAGCCAGGCATAACGGCTTATAAACGGTTAATGAACGGCTTATGATTGGATTTTACCTGAATTGTACATATTTTAACTAAAGCAATTGCTATATGGCACGACTGAAAAGTAATGTATTGGTGGAAGGCTTTAGCGGTCGCATCGATCGACTGCTTTTTAAACAGTATAAATATGGAACGGTAGTATCCAAAATGCCGGACCGAAGCAAGGTAAAGCTAACCGCCAACCAAAAAAAGGCAAACAAACGATTTATGCAAGCGGTAAGCTATGCGCGATCTGTATTAGCCGATGTTTCCATGCAGAAGCAGTATGCCAGGCAAGTGAAAAACGGAAAATCTCTCTATCATATAGCACTTGCTGATTTTCTAAAAAGAGATGTAGATTCAAAATAATAGCTAAATTTGAATAACGTTGTTAAAATGAACTATCTAACTCGGATCACAATCAATCCGGATATCTGCTTTGGTAAGCCCTGCATTCGTGGCATGCGATGGCCTGTAGCGGTTGTTTTAGACCTGCTCAGTTCAGGAATGTCATTTGCCGAAGTGTTAGAAGATCACCCTGAATTGGAAAGAGAAGATATTCTGGCTGCTCTTCAATATGCAAAGCTCACTACATCTGGCAAATCTATCTACGACATGGCATCTTAAAGATGAATTTTGTTTGCGATGTTCATATTCCTTATCGGCTGGTGAACTTTCTAACAAAAGCCGGTCATCAAGCGGTACATGTAAATAATTTGTTAAGTGGATCGAAATCGAAAGATATCGAGATTGCCAGATACGCAGATTCTCAAAACCAAATTGTAGTAACAAAAGACGAAGGTTTCGAAAATTTGCATTTCGGTTTGAACACTCCTAAAAAGTTGATTAGTGTTCTACTTGGCAATATTAGTACCAACGACCTCATAACGGTCTTCGAAAAACACCTAGTCGAGATCGAAAAGCTACAAGAATCAGAGCGTTTCTATATCGAAATTGGTAAGAACCAATTTACGTATACAACAGAATATACCATAGAATAGCACTTGCTTGGTTTGGCGCTTCAGCACCGTAGCATCATGATTCCCTTCGCAGCGGAGTATCCCGCTTTCGGGACTCCGCGTACAAATGCGAAAGGAAATGGTCAATGAATACGAAGTCTGAAGAAAAGAGAAGGACAATACGATGTTTAAGAGCAAAGAAAGCGCGAAGTCTTGAAGCGGAGATTCCGCGAGGAAAAGAGAAAGAGAAGTGCAACGCAATTAGCTTTCTACTTCTTCAAGCGCGAACGGTGTAGCTACAATCCCAACCTCCGTTTTTTGACTCAGCTTTAGCGGTTGCTCTGTCAGCCACCTTACTTCTTGCTTGTCGGTCACTACACCCACATCGGCCAATCGCTTCAATTCATTGATCAAAAGATTTGTTGGTTTAATTCGTGCAGAACGGGAAAGAACCTCTGCTTGTAGCGAAGCGCCTTCGTCTTTCAAATACATCCGCAGTGCAGCACTACCCGCATTCTTTTTACATAGCTTGTCGATCGAGTCTATGAATTGTGATGTCACTGACTGCACGTCAAATCGAAGAGCAAGGCCATTTACCTTTTTAGTAGCTAGTTCATTGAGCAAATCAACAGACCGGATTTTAAACTCCAGATTTTGTTCGCCCCAGGATTTGCGAACGATGTTCCCTTCAATAAATAGGAACAGCCCGGGCATCAAAAACGACTTAAACTTGAGGTAATCGTCACTCCACAGCACGATCTCACTTTTTCCACTGTAGTCTTCTAAGAATAACTTTCCAAAAGGCCGCCCTGTTTTTGTCATGCGATGTTCTACAGACGCCACAATTCCACCCACTTTACATTCTTTGCCTTCGTTACCCTCAAGTTCAGTTAGGGAAGCCACCGGTGTATTGCAGAAAACTTCCATCTCAAACTTGAAATTGTCGAGTGGATGTCCTGAGATATATACGCCCACTACTTCTTTTTCAAAATGTAGTTTTTCGATTTCGCTGAAAGGCTCGATGGGGTCAATCTTTGGTAGCGGCATTTGTGTGCCGCTGGCACTACCAAATAAACTAGCCTGTGCGCTTTGCGATTCTTGTTGCATTTTGGCGGAGTACTTAATGACTTTCTCCGTCAGTGAGATATCTCCGTCCTTCGCGGCAATATATTGTCTCCTGTGATATTCCGGGAAGCAATCAAACGCTCCCGACAACGCGAGGCACTCAAATGTTTTTTTATTTACTGCTCGTTGACTGAGTCGTTTCGCAAATTCAAAAATATCTTTGAAAGCACCTTTGGCTTCACGCTCTTGAATAATGGCCTCAACTGCCGCATCCCCTGCGCCTTTGATCGCACCTAATCCAAATCTAATTTTGCCTTCTTTGTTTACTTCAAAGTAAACACCCGATTCGTTCACGTGTGGGCCTAGTACTTCTATATTTTGTTTTCTGCATTCTTCAATAAAATAAGTAACGCTATCCAGGTTGCTTTGTGAGTGAGTCAACACAGCCGCCATGTACTCAGCCGGGTAGTTGGCTTTTAGAAAAGCTGTGTGATAGGCAACTAATGAGTAGCAAGTAGAATGTGATTTGTTGAACGCATATTGAGCAAAAGCTTCCCAGTCTTTCCATATTTTTTCTGAAATGCGCTCATCGTGATTATTCTTTTTACACCCTTCGACAAACTTGCTTTTCATTTTGTCGAGAACGTCTTTCTGTTTTTTACCCATTGCTTTCCGCAGAACATCGGCATCTCCCTTTGAAAAATTGGCAAGCTTTTGAGAAAGTAACATCACCTGTTCCTGGTAAACGGTAATTCCATACGTATCTTTCAAATACTCCTCCATTTCCGGCAAGTCGTATTTGATTGGCTCGCGACCATGTTTTCTAGCAATGAAATTGGGGATGTATTCCATCGGACCCGGCCGGTACAAGGCATTCATCGCGATGAGGTCTTCAAACTTATCTGGCTTTAGCCCTTTCAGATAGGCTTGCATGCCATCCGATTCGAACTGGAATGTGCCTGTCGTTTCTCCTCTTTGATAGAGTTGGTATGTTTTTAAATCATTCAAAGGAATCTGATCGATATCAATACTGATTCCCTTGCGCTTTTTAATGTTTCTAATGGCAGTTGTAATAATGGTTAGGGTAGTCAATCCTAAAAAATCCATTTTCAACATCCCCGCACTTTCTACCACGCTGTTGTCGAATTGAGTGACCAGCATCGAAGAATCTTTAGCGGTAGAAACCGGAACAAACTTGGTTAGGTCATCGGGTGTAATAATGACACCACAGGCATGGGTTCCCGTATTGCGGAGAGAGCCTTCTAGTATCACGGCTTGCTTTAAAACTTGCGCCTTTAAGTCAGTTCCTTTTTTTACATCGCTTAATTCTTTTACTTCTTCAAATGCCTTTGCCAGCGTAAT
>Ga0209972_10002616_pt1 | contig 14609 bp, 8 predicted proteins | sample NOAtaG_7_FD_187302 | JGI IMG/M metagenome (GOLD analysis project Ga0209972, IMG submission 187302) | Freshwater lake microbial communities from Lake Erie, under a cyanobacterial bloom - NOAA_Erie_Diel1S_2200h metaG (SPAdes) (version 2) | ecosystem: Environmental > Aquatic > Freshwater > Lake ... | reverse complement strand
GGAGCCAATTAGTCAGCCATTGGACAAAGATTAGTCAGATTAGACGAAACCCGGCCCGTCTAATTGGCTAGTCGGTTCGGTGCCCAGTTCTCACCAAAGAGCCGGATGATCCGCGTCTCGGCTTCCCACCGCTTCCCTGCGTACTGCTGACGCCCTTCCTTGAGCCCCGGAGCATGGACGGTGCCGACGATGTACGCATGACCCCAGAGGTCTTTTCGAGCCCGGTCCATGTAGTACGCCTGGGACACGTCCATCAGGCATCCCGTGTTAGCCGACCAGAAAGGCGTGAGGGCCTTGCCCTGAACAAGCTGCTGGACCTGTTGGGGCCGGTGAGTGTGCCCGCTGATATGGAGCCCGTGCGGTGTGCAGTAGGAATAGAGGTCTTGGCGTAGCCCTGCGTCCGAGGCGTCGCACCCGTGGCGGAACGTAAGCTGCCCGATGCGCCATGCGCGGGAGTGCGAGTACCGATCTGCGACGTGCCAGCCGTCCAGCGCACCTGTGCCCCTTACCTTGACTTCAAAGGCCGTACGGAGTAGTTCGATGGTATCCGAGTCCTTGCGGCCCGGGTTGTATTCCAAGAGGTTGCTGTCATGGTTGCCGTACACCCAGACCTTATGCGCTTCGGGAGCGGCTTCATTGATGGCGCGGAATGTCTTGGCGCAGGCTTCCATTTCCTGAATCGGGCTCCACCTATGGCGTTCGTCCCCCTCGTGGCGGCTGGTAAACTTGCCTTCGAGGGCGTCCCCAACGTGTACGATCAGGTCCGGCTTGTATTCCTCAATGGCCTGGATGACCTTGTTGAACGAGGCCCAGTCTACGAGGGGCGCGTGAGTGTCGGAGAGGGCAAGAAAACGATACTCCGGCAACCTTACTCTCCCCGCCGAATCTTGTCCCAGCAACCGACGTAGCCCGCAATGTCCTTCCACGAATCTTCGTGGCCCGGCGTGTTGCAGAGCCGCGCCATCTTGAGCCCAATCATGCAGAGCGTGACTTGCTCCACCGTGACCGGACGCCCAAACACCACGGACCATAAATCCGCAATGCGCTTGAAGTTTTCTTGGGCGGAACCGTAGTCTGCGGCCCGCTCCCCGTTGATAATCTCGTCGGCTTGTTGAAGGATGCTCATGCAGTTTCTGGGACTTAGGGGCTTATTGGGGCAAGCAGGTCTTGATGACCATGCGGGACGGGATGCGCCCCTTGGCCTCGCTCGTTGCCTCGTCCGGGTACTCACACTCCCCGGTCAAGATGACTTCTTGGCCCTCGGTGAGCCAGAGCGGGTGACGGTCAAGCGGAATGTTCCCGCCCTTGATGTCAAGACTCATCGAGTCACGGCGATACACCCCCGTGAAAACGTCTGTGACGCGCACGGGGGCCGTTGTGGTGTTGCTCATGGGGTTAGAGAGGGGTAGGGTTACGGAAGTAGCGCGAACAGTCCGCCGCCGTAGCCAGTGCCGTCCGAGACGACCCAAGCCATTTGCCCAGCGGGGAGAGTGAACGAGGTCTTTGCCGCAACGCCGTTGAAGGTTTGTGAGGACTGGGTTTGAATGGTCCAGTTCTGGTTGCTTCGGTTGATGATGACGGCCAACGCCCCTGCGTTCCCACCTTCACCGCTTGCGCTAGAAGCAACGGGAAGCGTAATGTTCTGAGCCGCCGTGGTGCCGCTCAGAACGATTGCCCCAAAGTGGTTGTTGGTCATCGTCAGGGACGCGGTGCGCCCCGTGAACTGCAACCCGAAGCCCGCGTTAGCCGCCATGCGGAAGCCATCCCCAGGCGTCATGCGAACTCCACTGATGCCAGAGCCACCCACCGAGAGGGTATGCGCGTTCAGCGCAGTCTCAAAGTGGAAGCCCTTGCCCGGACGGTCCAGCATCGTTTGGCGACCCGTGAAGTAGCCTGCGCTTGATGCGCTGTCAATGTCGGTAACTGCCGTATTCAACGTCTTGAAAGCAACATTGGAGCAGTTTCGCGCTACGATGTCCACGTTGTTAGCCAGCGAACCGAACTGGTTGATGACGAACTCGGAGGTGCCCGGACGGTCGGCGTAGAGGCCAGCCGCGTAGCCGCCTTCCAGGTCCAGCGCGTAGAAGTCCGAGTTGTTCACCCGGCTCGTAGCCGTGTCCCCGTAGACCGCCAAAGCAGGCTGCCCGTTGCAGAGCATAGTCGCCGTGGTGCTAGACCCTGCCGAGATCAACGCCGAAGTCCGATCAAGCGCAAGCTGGATGTTGTTGCCCACCACCGACCGCACAACGTAAATCTTGTTGGTCGCAAAGTTGGCGGCCGGAGTGGTCGTAAACCGCACGGGCATCCCGACTGCGTACTCGGTGCCGTCCGCTACGCCGATGTTGGCCGAGCCGTTGGTAAAAGTTGCCGTTTCAGAAAGCCCGACCCGGTTGAACATATTCACCTGCAAGCCGTAGACGTGGACCTCGTTGAGAATCCCCGTGCCTGCGCCGGAGTGCGAAGCCCGGAACTCTACGCCCTTGGCAAGCCGCCGCTGTTTGGCAGTGTTGCCCGTTGCGTCGCCGTTGGGGCAAGCAAAGATGTGGCGAATGAAGCAGTTCCCCGTTTGCAGGATCGTATCCGGGCAGTCCCCTTCAAAGAGAGCCGCGCCGCCCGCAAACGAGTTTACGACATGGATGCGCTCCACTTCGTAGTGCATGGAGTTCGTTAGCCGAATCCCCCATGTCTTCGTGTTCTTGATGAGCAAATCGCGCATGTGGAACAAGAACCCGCCGCCCTTGTTCTGGGCACCGACTTGAACCGCGCAGGTGAAGTTATCAAACGCCAGTGATTCAAGGCCGAAGTTTGTAATCATCTCGTTTGAGAAGTCAGCCTGAACCGTTGGGAGTGTGCCCGTTCCGGTGGCGTTATGCTGAAAGGCATTGAACGTGCCGTCTCCAACAAAAAGGGTGATGTCGGCTGTATCAAAGTTCCAGAACGAATCAGGGATGCTGGTAAAGGTCAGTGCGCCAAGCGACGTGCCGACCACTTTCACCCCGTCGTAGAGCGGGAGTGGAGAAGTCAGCGTGATGGTGCCTCGCAAGACTTGCACGGTGCCGCCCCCGATGGAGTTCATGTATTCAATGGCGGCTCGAACCGAAGCCTCACTCGCTGCCGCCACGATGAGGGAGTTATCGAAAGGGACGCGCGTGACCCGGACAGTCGTCGAAGCCGCGAGGCCCGACACCTTGATTCGCGCAAGCCCCTCGCAGGGCACTTCCACAATGTTGTTGGCAAGGACAGGCCCGCCGTTGCCAAGCGACTCTACGCCGCTGGCGTACACCTTGACCGGGACGACATCCCAAAGATTCCCGCTGGTTGCCGTGGAGCCTTGGACGACTGCGTTGCAGGCCGTTTCCGGTTGGAGCAAGACCTTGGAGTACGCCGAGACATCGAGTTCAGTAGTGTTCGTGAGTGATTCAGTGGTTCTGAGCATGGGTAGGGGGTAACAAAAAAGCCCCGCCGTGAAGCGAGGCTAAGAGTCAGGGGCGAAAGCCGAGATGGGTCAGGGGATGCTAGGGGAGGTCATCCGTTGCAGGGACAAGAAGGCTGGCGTCTTGGACGTTCTGGTTGATCGTTTCCAGCAAGGGGCGAAGTAGGGAGCGGGTGGCCTGGGCAATGTCGTCTGCGGTGGGCCGGGAGCCAATGAACAGGTCTGCTTCCATGCGCCCGATGCCCGATGCTCCCGCCGAACTTGTAGCGATCCCGGCAGCCGTGCCCGTGCGGGAGACAGTCAGGAAGCCTGTCAGGGTGCCAGACGCTACGCCATCCGCTTGCGTGACCATGTTGCCGTAGCCGCTCACGTTCGCCGTAGCAGAGGCATCCCCACGCGCCAGCGCACCAAGCCCGCCATTTTTCACCGGGCCAACGTAGCCGCGCCCAAGCGAGTAACCGCCTGGGATACCGTAGAACTGGCTCAGTTGGAGAATAGGGGCGAGTTGCCCCCCATTCCCGAACGTCAGCGAGAGAGAACCGGACGCGCCAGCGAGGCGCAGGTTATGACCGCCAAGAGTGCCGCCCTTTAGCCCCATGCCATCCCAAGGTCTACTTGGACTTGGTTACTCGCCGTCAGCGCACCGCCCGTAAGAAGGAAGAAGCCCAGGCAAGCATCATCGTCAATCTTCGGGAGGCTCGGCATGTTGAACAAGAAGTCTCGTTCGCCCGCCACGTTCGCCGCTACTAGCGGGATCGTCGCGATAGGCCGATGAAGCATGAAGGTAACCGTGCCCGTGGTGGGGCCGGAGGGGATTGTGTACGAATCCAGTTGCCGCACCCCGCTGTCCCCGTTGGCAAGGTTCATGTAGAGCGAGCCCAGCGTTGCCACCGTGCCGCCCGTGAAGCAAGAGCCCACCGGCAGCGAGTTGGCCGAGGCCGTGAGGTTTCCCGTGTTGGAGCCCGTGCCGCCGGAGTCCGTGTAGGTCATCGTCAGGGACGGAGTAGCCGCGCCTACTGCCGTTGCCACGATAGCCGAAGCCTGAACGCCCACGCCGTTGTTGAACCGGGTCGGTTTGGCCGCGCCGTTGTTGAGCGTGGTGGGGGTGCCCGTCAGGACGCAGGACGTATACATGTAAAGCAGGTCCGTCAGCACCAAGAACCCCGGCACCGCCGTAGTCGCCGGAGTGACCCCCGACATGGTGAGCAGGTGCTTGGTGTCCGTCGAAACGTTTACGGTCTGTTGGGGGAACGCCCCCGACGTGGATGAGCTGAGAGCCACGCCAACGCCTGCCGTCCCCGTGAGCGTCATCACGCCGCCGGAGCCCGTGCCGCTCATGCACTCATGCCAGCGGCCCGCTACCGAAGTTGCGCCCGTGTTGATGGTGCGGAAGCCCGTAGACCGCTGGAACTTGGAAGCCCCAATCTCAGAAATCAGATCGTCAAGAGTAGAGAAGGCCATATTAGTCCTCGGTAATGGTCAGCTGACCGGCGGCAAAGCGCGGGGCAATCGTGTTGCTCACCGCCAGCGAAGAGTTCAGCGAGCCCTTGTAAAGAATGGTGGACGCCCCCGAAGAAGCAAGGCCAAGACTCCAATGCGTCAGGGTTTCCGATCCCCCCGTGCAAGTGGGGAACACAATCTCCGCCGCGTTCTGAACCGTGGAACTTGAGACGGTAAACCCGCCGCTGTTTCGGTTGATGCTTACGCGACCATAGGATGTGTAAGCCGCCTCGCTCGTGGTTTGGTCGCCACCTTCGCCCGGGTCGGCAGTGTGAAGGGCAAGGAAGTAGGCAGTGCCGCCCGAAGTGGCAGCGACCCCCGTCCAAGTTGTTTGATTGAAGATCAGGGCTAGAAGCCCATTCTCAGCGGTGTTGCTCTTGCTCATCGGTTATCCTCGGGCCACAATGAGCCCGCTAAGGGTGGGGTTTGTGAATGTGGTGTAGAACGCATCATCTGTTGGGTCGTAGGGAGAGGGGACGAAACGATAGCGGGTGGTGCCGTCCAGCGTGTACGACAGGACGACGCCCCCGGTAATGGAAGCAATTTGGGTAGGGGGCGTGGACCAGTTCGTAACGTAGTAGTCCCAGGTCGGCCCGGTGGTCAGGTCGGTAATGTCGCTAGACGTGTGGGTGTGCGCCGACGGCGGGAACGTCGAAGGCTTGCCCGTGATTGAGGCCCATGAAACAGAACCACCGCCGAGTGCTTGGGATAGATGCTCGGCGGCTTGGGTTCGGATTCGCTCAACGGGGCTTAGGAGTTTGAGGATGTCCCGTGCTTTCACTTGATGGCGTCCGCTCCAAACCGGGATTCGGCTACGAACTTCACTTCCTCACGGAGTTCTGAGATTTGCTCCCGCACGGCCTTGAGTTGTTCATCGTTGCGCGGGGTGCGCTCGGTGATCCTGCGAAGCCTGGGCAGGATGCGCTCGGCTTCCTCAATCATCATGCGGCCCCGGCGTTCCCGTTCAGCCGCAGATGGGCTAACGTGATACGCTGTGCGGAATGGGCGCATAACGTCTTGCGACCCCATACTGTCCATGATGCTCCGCACCTCAACCACTGCCGGGGCCTGCGTGTGGGTTTGCCGGGATACGACCCCGAACACGCGCCCGCCAAGCCCAGCCAGCCGGTCGGACATGGGCAGTTCATCAGGCCCCGCAAGCCGCGAGGCATCGGTGGCAATAGCCCCCACGGTGCCGAACGTTTCATTGATGGCCATATCCCAAAGCCGCGCATCCTTCTTGGTGATTTGGGCGAGGAGCTTGGCCATTGGCGACGAGTTCTCAAAGTCGCGCAGTTCCATTGCACGCTTGGACTCCCACTCGGGGACGATAGTGTTGCCCGTGAAAAAGTCGCGGTTAGCGTTCCATTGAATCAGCGTAGTCAGCGGGCCGTAGATGTCCGAATCACTTACTGGGCTCATGGTCTGGAACATACTGCGCCCCACGCCAGGAAGGTTCATTTCCTCGCCTGCCGCCCCGCGCCGTGCTTCTTCGCCAAGAGCTAGGATCGCGCCGAGTTCATGCCCCTTCGGAATCCGAAGCCACTTATCGTCCTTGATATGGAAGTTCCAGAACATGTAGCGCATATAGGGAGGCAGGTCACGCCGCGCTGCGGACGTACCATCCTTCAAGGCCCAAAGTTCTTCGAGCCCTGCGCCGATCATCGCGTACATGACCAGCCGCGCCATAAACCGGCCAGGGTTTTCTGCCGCCTTTGTCCAGAACGTTGCTTGGCCCTGGACTGCCGGGTTTAGGAACGGGATGAACATGTCAAAGAACGCTGTCACCGCGCCGTGACGTGCGAAGTCTGTCCCCGTAGAACGCGCCTCGCCAGCCGCCCAAAGTTTGGCTACCGGGTCAGACATCCCCATTTGCTTCGCTTTCTCGAAAGCCGCGTTGTATTCAATGGTGCGGTTCACGCTTTCGGACCAGACCGAGAACTTTCCAAAGTAAACGTTGTTCATCCAGCGGAATGGAGCCCCGGCCTTGACGAGCGCGGTGTTCTTCGGGTTGAGGCTTCGCATGACGCTGGTCATCATGTTCTGGTAGTCGTTGCGGTCACCAAGGATGCCGCCGCGCTCGATACCAATACCCATGCTTCGGTACTCGTACTCGTTGAGGGGGCGAGTGCTGAACACCTTGTAGAAGGCGCGGTCATGCCGCCCGCCGACGACGCGCTCTGCCGTGTCACGGATGACGTTGAACACCTTGAACATGGGGGTGACAACCACGCCCCACTGTAAGAGCCGCTTGGGGAGCGTCATTACCCGCAAGGCCACTTGCAAAGCCGGAATGTCCGGCACCCCGAACTGGCGCGACACGCCACGGAACGCACGTTGCATCCCTGGGTCCAGCACAACGTACCGGAACTCCTTCGTCTTCATGACGGGTTCGCCCGCTTCGTCCCGCACGATTTTCCCTTTAGCATCCTTAACGGGTACTTGTCGGTACACCCGCACAGTCTCGCCGGGGGCGTAGTTTGCCACGGTGCTATCAGCCTTTACGGTGCCCGTGATGTCCTCAAACATCCCCGCGCCGGGGCCTGCGCCTTCGGCCAAAGCAACCAGCCCGCCAACACTCTTGTTGATGTACGCCGCTCGGTATGCCTCGAAGATGTTTTGCATCAGGCTTACCACCGGGTCTTGAATGTTGGCTTGGCTACCCTTGAACTGATTGATGCCATCATCGGCACCCGTCAGCGCGGTCTTTTGGAAGAACTGGGATGCGCCCGATTCAGAAAGTGACGTTTCATCCGCAGGCTTCAACTGAGGGGCCGCAGTAGCCCGAACACGCCGCGCAGAAATCCAGTACGGGTTATTCCGCCGAACCTCGTCCGCCTCCTGCTGGGTCATAAGCCCGCCGCCTACTAGCACGTCCAGCGAAGCATCGCCAATGGCCCGGTACTGGGCTGCGAAGTCCTGAACTTCCTTCTTCCACGCCTCGGGGCGGGAGTTGAAGTCAGCCATGATAGCCTTTTGAGCGGCTTCGATTTGCTCAAGCGTTTCACCAGGGGTAAGCCCCATGTTCTCGAAGCGTTGTCGAAGAACTTGCCGTGTGCGGGCATAGTCTTTCTTGAGGTCAGAGGCTAGTTTCTTGGCGTTCTTGGCGTCCAGCGCGTCAAGTTCCTTGGCAATCTCCGCCTCGCGCTTTACCCGCTCCGCCGCAATCTGGCGACTCGTCTTGCCGTTGGCTTGCATCTCGCTCAGGGCAAAGTTCATCTGGGTAGTCAGCCGACGTTCCTTGCGGGTTCGGGCAGCCTTAGCCTTGGCTTCTCGGGCGGCTTGGCGTTCCTCTAGGGCAGCTTGCTCCTCAGCAGTCCATCGCCCCTTGAGGGATTCAAACCTCTGGGCGAACATATAGGCGTATGCGCTCTTGAGTTGGGCTTGCCCGTGAGTCAGCGTGTTCAGCAGGCTCACCACCGAAAGCGGCTCCCCGTTGTAAGAGTACGTCTCGTTACGCAGGTTCTTGAGCCCGCCTTCTACCATCGCCTTAGTCATTTCGACTAAGTACGGGTAGGAAGCAATGTAGTGAAGCGGACTATTCAGCAAGTCATCGTCCGGGGTCGCGCCCATGCCACGCACGGCCTGTCCTTCTACAGTAAACCCTTGCATCTCGGCAAGCCGCAGCACCGCGCCTTCAATGGGGGCACGGGTGTTGGTCACCGCCGCTCGCCAAACTCCGTCAATGGCCTTGGTCCGGTGAACCGCCATGTCCGGGGCCGCGCCGTCCGCGCCGACAGATTGGAACGCATTGGCGAACCAACCACGCACGGTTTCCACAAACGTCTTTCGTGCCGTCGGGTCTTGAATCCGCAGGGCCATTTGTTGCTCGGGCGGGAGGTTCCGGTAGCCCTGTACCTGGGACGAAAACTCGTCAATGGCAGCGCGGGCCTGGGCGGGCACGCGCTCCACCATGACCTTGAGAACCGTAGGCGCAAGCATCGCCGCGCCAGCAGGCTCTTCAATGTAGGCCGTCAGCCATTCCGCGAACCGCTCACTGCGCTCCACTTCCAGGCTGGCGTTGTCGGGCACGGTCTGTCCAAAAGCATCCCCGCCCAGTTCGGCGTCAATCAGGGAGAGAGTATCAGCGTCGGCCCCGTCAAACAGTTCGTACACGCCTTCGATTTGGTGGGCAAGTTCATGGACACGGGTTACGGAGTCGCTAACGTAGCCGACCATCGTAAAGCCCGTCCGCAGATTGAACGTACCCTTTGTGCCCTTGCGGTTGCGCCCGTAGGTGTGGCGCGGGAACACGCGGTCCAACGCCATGCGGATAGTGTTTAGGTCGCCTGCCGGGGTCTTTGGCTCTGGCACCGACCACCCTTCAATCTGAGGTAGGTGCCCGCCACTCTTGGCCTCCTTACGGGCCTCGGCTCGGGGGTCCGGCGTTGCCTTGGCGGGAGCGGGGGTCAGTGACGGGACCGACGCAGTAGCGGGTTGGGCGTCAGCCTTCGGTGCCGCACCACGGCGCACGCGGGACGGAGAGGCTAGGATGCTCGGGTTGTCCGGGCTGAACGTGCCTTGGTTGCCGGTGGCGGACTTGATTTGGGTGGGGTTGAAGACGGTTAGGGTTGTTGTGGGCTTAGTCGCCTTACTGTTGTTGTAGTCGTCTTTGACATTGCGGATAATGACCCCGTCGTGCCCGTCAGCTCGTGCTTCGTCAATTACGTCGGCGGTTTGCCCGCGTCTTTGTGCATCGCGCCAATATTGACCTTGAGCGTCAATGACTAGGGGGTTTAACGCCTGCAAGTACGCGGGGATAACTCCAGGCTCCGCGTTTTGGTAGTCGTATGCTCTTCGGTCATCCGCGTATGATTTTGCGGTGCGGGTGTCAGACGCAAACCAGTGAGCGTGAGTGCTTTCACCACGTCCACCAAAGCGTTCAGCCTGACTCTTGAAAGTTGCGTCTTCGCCCATGAAGCGCATATCGGGACTCCCGTGATACACCACCAGCGGTCGCCCTCGCTCGTCCACCACCTTTGAATCACCAAACCATCGCCAGAATGCACGGGTGCCTTCCTCGGTCGGGTGGATAGGCTTGCCGTTACTGTTGGTGCGCGGGCGTTCCTTGCCGTCTACCGTGATGGTGTCCTTGCTCTTGGCGGGCTTGGACGGAGAGGCCAGGATGTCGGGGGCTTGGCGGTCAAGGTCGCCAAAGGTCCGCACCCAAGGGAACTCTTTCTGGACTTGCTTGAAAGCATCTTGTGCGGCAATGCGCCCGGTAGGGGAATTGCCATCAAAGACCGAACCTCCGCGCGATTTTGCATATTCCGCAATGACTTCGTTGTATCGCAACCGCTGTGGCGTTTTCGCTACAGGCTTGGACTTGGGAGCGGGGGCTTGTTCCTGGGTGGGCTGGGGCGTTTCCGGGGTCTTGGGTTGGGCGTTCGCTATCGCCTCGCGGATTTTCTGGGCAATCCGGCTATATTCCTCCGCTTCCTGCTTCGTAGATTCGTAGTCCCAGTCATCCGGGGTTACGCCGCGTTCTTCAAGAAGGGTTGCACGGCGTTCAACGTCCGGGGCTAGTTCGCGCAGGACTCGCAGATCAACGGGCTCGCCATCATCAACCCGGCGCATCAGATACCCCTTGTGCCCGCCGTGAGAATACAATGCCTCGTAAGCCGCAAGGTTCGGGAACCGCTCGGCGTAATACTTCGTTTCCTCACGTCGGTACGACTCCATGTCGAACTGACGCCCATAAGCACTGCCCTCTCGCGACGCCGCCGTTTTGTAGGCGTCCATTTCGCTTGGGGTGAACTCCCAGAACCGCTGGTGAGGCAGGTCTTTTACATTTGGGTTAGGGGTGAAACTCTTTGGGGGCTCTGGCTTAGGTGCGGGCTCGGACTTGATGGGGGCAACTTTGCTTGCCATGTAGTCGTACTGCGCCTTGGTGATGTCGTAAAAAGATCGGTCCGGTGATTGTGCGCGATACTCAATCTTTGTCGGCCTATTTGCCAAAACCTGCTTTGCTTCCGCAATTTCAGCCTTGGCTTCGGGAGAAATGTAGCCCCATCGGTCAGAGCGCGGGTTCTTAACTATCTTTTCCGCGCGGTTCACGGCAGCTTGGTCAATGACCTCAGCGGCAAGCGGGCGATAGCCACGGGACATCAGGTCATCAGCCCAGTTTTGAACAGTGCCGTACTTGTTGGCCCCATCACCGCCCTCCCACGACATTGTTTTTTGAAGCGACTTTTCGGCGCGAGCTTTTGCCCCAGCCGCAGCAAGTTCCGCTCCTGACAGTTTTGCCCCTTTCACCGGAGCAGGCTTGCGCTCCTCTGCGGCTTGGCGATCATCTTGCCGCTTCTGCTGAGCGGCTTGCTTTGCCTGCATAGCCCGCGCTGTGTCCGGGGCTAGTTCTGGTGCCGGGGCCTTGGGTTGGGCTAGTTGCGGTTCTTGGGGGGCTGGGGCTTTGTCTGCGGGAGCAGGCGCGGGGGCTTGGGGCTTCTTGGCAATGCTCGTCAAGTCAATCTTGTTTGACGGCTTTGGCACCGTGACCCCATACTCTTCGGCAAGCATCCCAAAGGCGTTGCGTTGGCTCTCCGGCAGGGCTTGCATCCACTCCAAGAACACCTTCTGCATTTCGGGCGTAAGGGGCTCGCCTGCTTCAATGGCGCGGAAAGTGTTGTTGATGGTGACGAACTGCGGGTACTGGGTCGCGTCAATTACAAACCCGTCCGTACTGCCCGTGTTATCAAAGCCCGCAATGGCCTTTTCCAGCACGGGCATCCACTCACGGAGCGGGGCTCGGTCATCGGCGTTGAACCCGCCCTGCGACAAGAACTCTTTGTTCTCGACCATGCGGACGATGCCCTTGGTGGATTCTCGTTGTTCCCAAACCCATTCGTCCGTTCGCTCGTCCTTGCGCCAGCGACCCAACTTCTGCGCCTTGAGTTCATCAATACGCTTGCGGTCTTGCTTCCCGTCCGGGCGCGTTGGCGGGGAAGTCTGGCGATACCCTTCGTCAAGCTCCGGGCCATAATGCGCGCCCACACGGAAGCCGTGTTGGTCACTGAGCATTTCAATAATCGGGATTTCTGCGGGGCTCAATTTGCGGTATGCGCGGCCAAACACCTCTACGCCCCGGTCGCCGCCGGACGCCTTGCGTTTGGCTTTGGCTACGGATTCCTCAAGCCCCTTGAGGCTAACCGGAAGAAACTGTCCGCCCTTGTACCACTTGTCGTTAATGCCGACCTCGCCGCCTGCCTTGGCGCGGTTGCCGTAGATGTCTCCGGCAAGCATGGCAGTAACGGCTTCGCCGAACGACTTTTTGCGCTTGGAAGTTTCCGGTTTTGCCATAGTTTCCTGAACTGGAAACTGCGTGTTTCTGGAAACATTTGGCGCGGGCTTCTTGGCTTTAGTGGGGGCAAGCATAGCCTCTACCCGTTCCTTTGCCGCGTCCGTCAGCTTGCGGTTGTCGTAAAGCACCGTGCCGTCCGGGGCCGTGATGCTGATTACGTCGCGCTTGTCGAGCCCGCCCATAAGCGTAAACTGCCCCATGTTGCGGCCATCTTCCGTGCGGCTAACAACGACCGTGCCCTGCTTCTTGTCGTAAGAAACCACGGTGTCCGTATAGCCACGCTTCTCAATGACTGTGCCGGGGGTGCCGTACACCAAGTCTTGCAGGACCGCGTCACGCTTCTTGGCGTCGGCGCGTTGCTGGGCTTGAGTGCGGGCCTTGGGCTGTTTCTGTGCGGGTTCTGCCGCTACCCCTGCCGTATCTGCTTTTTTTGCACCCGATGCTTGCCCATCAAAAGTGTTCCTGGCAATCGCTACGGCTTCGGCAGTTTCCGCCGCGTTGGCTGGCTTTGCCCTTTTGCTAGATTTTGTGATGACCCATACGGAGCCGTCGGGGGCAATAACAAACCCGTCCCCAGCGTTGTCGGAAACACGCATGGCGGCAGAGCGGAACTCTTCGCTCTTGGGCCTGGTGCCGTCGGACATGACTGCCTTGCCGCTATAAACTGCGACATGGTGGGCTGGCTTGTATTCTGCTGCTACCCCTGCCGTACTGCCTTCCGCTTCTTGAACGCCCGGAGAGACGCTCTCAGGGGCCGTTTGCTGGGGCTGCGGGGCACGCTGACGCGCCATTTCTGCCGGGGCGGTTGCATCAGGCGGGAGCGTGCTATCAGGCGCAGGAGGCAGTTGAGCAGCGTTCCCGCCGTCATCTTCGGGTTTCCAGTATTCCGAATACCCAATAGTGATAATTTGTGGGGGGGAGATAAATCGTCCGTCTCGCATTACCCCTGGTTTCAACTGCTGATGCACTCGCAATTCCCCTTCGGCTTGGATGTGGTCTAAGACGTCAGCCTTAAAGTTTGTGTCGTAAGCGTCCCCCGCCGCCATAAACTCAGGGTCCACCTCATAGCCAAGATCGCGCATTTGCGCCTCAATGCCTTGCAACTCGCCAGAGGGGTCAATATCCACGCCAGCGGCTTCTGCACGAGCGCGAACTTGGTGCATAGTGGTCAGGAGCCGAACAACGTCTTTGTCCTTGGGCGTAGACGTTGAGCCCACCCTATTAACCGCTTCTTGGATACGCTCAACCCCGACCACAATCTTTTCGTTGCCAGACGACCACGCGGCTTCCGTCGCCCCTGGGATTGGGCTTTCGCTGATTGCCTTGGCTCGCGCTTGCGGGTCTTGAAAATTAGTTTGGATAGTCGCGTCTGCGCCCGTTGCGCGAGTGCCTTGGGCGGGCGTCGTCGTTGGCTGGGCCGATTGAACGGGCTGCGGGGCGACCTGTTGGGCAGGGTCGCTTTCTAGCCCCAAACTGCGCCGATATGCCGCCCATTCATCTATCTCTGATTGGAGTTGGCGGAGTGCGTTTATGTCCCCCACCTGCCCCGCCTCGGCACCCACATTCATTGCCGCCAGTTGTTCACGGGTCGGCATTTGCGCGGGCTCGGTGCGCGGCTTGGGCTTGGCGGAAGGTTGGCTTTCACCTATTACGAAAAACGCAGGGCGGCTCTTGCGATGCTCGCTAATCATCCGCTGGATGGCCGCCTTGCTCATAGGGTTGGGCATCCCATTGGGCAACATCGTGTCGCCTGACGCGCGTTCCAGTAATGCTTCCAGTTCTTCTAGCCGAGCCTCCCAAACTTGGTATTCCTTTTCCCGCGCTTGGTAAGATTCAGCAACAGGCGGAGCCGAAGCCGCCGCGCTCCGTTGCGGGACGACTTCCGCGCCTTGCGCTTGCTGGGGAGCCAGGTCGAGCGCACCCTTCATCGCACCACCAACCGCCGCGCCAAGAAGGATGGACTTCAAGACTTCGGGGCGGGTCGGGTCAATCTCACCCGTTGCAATGTAGTTCTCAAGAATGGTTTGCCCGCCCTCTTGGATGCCTTCCAGGGCCGAAGCCGACCCGTAGCGGATAGCCCCTTGCTTGAGTGCATCGGCAAACGACTTGCGCCCCGCCTTAGCAAAGGCTTCCCCGATCTCGCCAAACTCACCAAGTCGGTTCAGAACAGCCGACCAGATGAGGTCCGCAGGCATGGCTTGGGCCACACGCCGACGAGCGACCATCGGGTTCTCGCCTTGCTGAATGGCCGTGTTGTATCCGCCCGCCGCGTTCGCCCCTGCTTCGGTAACAGCAAAGGCAACCGACGCCGCCATACGAGCCGCCGCCGACGCCCCCGCCGAACCACCGCCCGTCAAAAGAGCCGGGGCAATTTGCGGG
>Ga0209972_10002615_pt1 | contig 14614 bp, 4 predicted proteins | sample NOAtaG_7_FD_187302 | JGI IMG/M metagenome (GOLD analysis project Ga0209972, IMG submission 187302) | Freshwater lake microbial communities from Lake Erie, under a cyanobacterial bloom - NOAA_Erie_Diel1S_2200h metaG (SPAdes) (version 2) | ecosystem: Environmental > Aquatic > Freshwater > Lake ... | reverse complement strand
AACCTGACGCTTTCTGGCCCTTTCCTTCTCAATTTCAGCGGGTGTCATTTTCTTTTCAGGCTTCACATCTTCTTTGACAGGAGCTGGTTTCGCTTCTTCTTCAACTGGAGCAGGCTTAACCTCTTCCTTCACAGGATCGGCCGGCTTCACTTCTTCAACAGGAGTTTTCGGAGCAGGCTCCTCCTTCTTCACCTCTTCAGCAGGCTTAACCGGTGTTTCAGGTTTCACCTCTGCTGGAGGAACAGGCTTATCTTCCGGTTTAGTAGTGATTAACGGATTGAGGACCTCTGCCTTCTTGCTCTTTCCAACATACTTTCTGAAACCAATGATGAATTCAGGAGCACCTGTGCGATTATTGAGCTCACCAAGCGAAGAAATCAGAAAATCATAACTGAAACCAAGGGCCCAGTCTTTCATATTCACTTCCAGCGCTGCCACAGCAGCATTTTGATTTGAATACCACAATCCTAGACCAATGTTTCCATTCGTAAACACCGAAGCATTTTCGCCGAACTTATAATAGAGATAAGAACCAATGTTGGTCTGACTTTGCTTACCTTCCTGAATGTGACGGAAGGTTGGCTGAAGCAAAATGGTCTCATTCTCATAAGCAGCAACACTACCTTGCAGATTCAATGAAAGAGCGCGTAGCGATTCGCCCTTATTCAGCGATACATTTGGTGTATTGAGGCTGTTGGCAGCAACTGATACTGTGACAAATGGCTTACCATCATCTTTAAGTCGGATGTAGGAGAGGCCGGCATTTACAAGAGGAAACGAACGCCTTTCGGTTGCATTAAGGTTTTCATTCAATAATCTGTTTCCATCAAATGCGCCATTATTGGAATCCCACTGGTTTCCGCTGGTAAGGTTGCCGAAATCAACCCGGCGCTGATAAAACCCAACCGACAAACCCAGGATTAACTGGTCTATTTTAGAGAGGTTTGCGATGTGAGCATAGGTAAGCGACAGTCCTGTAGTGGCTAGACTTCCATTAAAACCGGTACGGTCGTTTACAAACTGCAAACCTGCTGCACCGAATTTTCTGTACTCATCATTCTTTCCAAGCAGGTAAAGCGGTTTGAAGGCGGAAAGGAAGGGAGTACCATAATTACCCGACAATCCCCCGAACTGATTCCGGTATCCGAAATCCACCTTCAGCTCTTCACCTCTGGCAATCAGAGACGGATTATTGAGAAGGGGTGTCATCTGATACTGAGAAAAGTTCATAAGCTGTGCTTGTCCTTTCAGTGAGAGAACAAGCATAAAAACGCAAAGTGCCTTGAACGATTTCATATTGGTATTCATAAAATTCATCGTCTGATTGTGATTAACTTAGTTCAGCAGGATTACAGAGCCACTCAAATTTCCACCTACAACTTTCAGGTCCTGCCCTGAATTGAATTTACCTTTCACGGTCCAGATATAGGAACCTTGCCCGAGAACCTTGCCTTCATACTCACCGTTCCAGCCTTTGGCCGATTCATTATCAAAACCTGATTCGACACATTCGAGCGGATCGTTAGATTCATAAATCAGCTTACCAAAGCGATCCCAAACCTGGAATTGTATTTCCTTCACGCCGAAGCCATAAACTTTGAAGAAGTCGTTCTTTCCATCCTTGTTCGGACTGAAAGAATTCGGAATGAAAACCTCAGACGAAACCCTAACCAGTATTTCGTCTGAAATCTGACAACCATTCACATCTGTCACTATAACCGAATAAGCAGAGGTAGCCTCGGCAGGAGAAGTAAACTCAGGACTTATTCCTGAACTTCCGAGTGAAGTACTGCCCCTGAACCATTCGAAGTTGCTCACATTTGCAGGGAAGTTAACTGCCTGCAGAAGCACATCATCGTTGAAGGAGTAGGCAGAATCCTTCAGCATTACAACCGTAGGAAGCGGATCTACAATAACCCGGATGGAGTCGGTAACATTAACGCAACCATTGGCATCTGTAACCTGAAGGACCACAAAAGGAGCCGAAGTACTAAGGGTGATTTCTTTGGTTGTTTGTCCTCCGGGAATCCAAAGATTTCCTTCATCCTGGTTGGAGCTCAGGGTAACAGACTCACCCTGACAAACCCTGTTATCTTCTTCAGAAGTAGTGATCACTGGCTGAGGAAGTGCATTTAAGGTTGCCGTTACAGAAGCGGCTGCAGGCGTGTTGCAACCATTGGAATCTACGCTGAGAGAAACCGTATATGTACCCGGAACCGTAATCTGATAGTTGGAATTGATAACCAGACCAGCAGGAGACCAATTATACGAATTACCGGCAGAGAAGGGCGAAGGTGCCAGCACCAGCGTATCATCAGCACAACGGGTTAGGCTGCTTCCTACCGGAACAATCGAAGGAGCCGAAGGAGACTGTTTAAGAAGACCTGTAGCTTCAGCGGAAGTATTGCTGCAGTTATTGGCATCTGTAATGGTAACTTTCACCGTGTAAGAACCAGGGAGAGAAATTTGAGCAGACTGACCAGAAGGACTTGGGGTAATTCCGGTTCCGCTCCAGGAATAGCTTGTGGCAACGGCAGTTGTTGAGAAATCAAGGGTATTTGGCTGGCATACTGTGTCGTTGGCAATGTTCACAATGGGAACTTCCGGAAGCGGATTAAACGTTGTGCTTACGGAAGCCGAAGTGTCTTTGCATCCGAAGGAATTCACAACTACTGCGCTGAATGTACCAGAGGCCTTCACCGTAAGATTCTGAAGTGTATCTGAAGCACCGCCAGGTATCCACAAATAATCAAGACCTGCAGGATTTGCCGTCAGAATGATGGAATCACCGGCACATCTTGTCAAAGTTCCCGTGAAGGTAATATCGCCGGCAACCGGAACAGCATTTGCCACCGCATTAAACGGAAGCGAGGTGCTTGAACATCCATTCACATCGGTAACTTTTACGGAATAGATTCCGGAAGCATTGATGCTGATGGCAGGAGTAGTTTGGCCACCCGGAGTCCAGGCGTTTCCAGAAGCAGATGAACTTGTGAGGGTAACAGACTCACCCTGACAGAAACTGCTGTCGCCGGTGATTACCGGAATAGCAGGAAGAGGGAAAATCGAGATGCTGTCAGGGTTAATAACCCCTGCTGAATCAGGATTGCTGGCTTCAACCCTTATCCTGTAATTCAGTCCAGCTGTGGCTGAAACCGGAATAACGGCCAGAATGGTATCTGAAACTGTCCCGGTAAGAGGGGCTATGCTGATTACGGTTCCTGCAGCAAATGAACCATCAGCATCAGAGAGAACAGCCGTAAACTGGTTGTCTGATGCAAACGGACCCGAGGCAGTAAATGGCACAAGCAGGGTATCGCCCGGGCAGAAGCCAAGCTTTTCAGCACCGGTAGAAGGATTCAATGGATTTCCGGTAGAAATGGCAATGGTGCTTGATTCTACAACCGCAAAAGGAGCACAGAATGACGAAATGCCGGTTGTGGTGGCATTCTGGCCGGTGGTAGTAGCAGCATTGCCCGTCCAGTTGGTTCCGTCATGACGAATCACAGAATTAAGGGTACCTGTACCGGAAACATTCAGACCATCTCTCCAGTCGAAATTCAGGCTGGCGTTGGATCCTCCAGCAACTGCTTCACAAATAGTCCACTGGAATTTGACGAAGGTGCCGGTAGTGGCAGGAAGTGCCGGGGTGAAATCAGCAGAAGTAGCGGCAGGCGCTACTTTAACGGAGAAATTATCGCCTGTAGCAACGGCATCATCGATGGTGACAGGCGCATAACCTGCAGCCGTACCGACTGGGAAAATACGCGCATCATCCTGAAGATTGCGGATGACAAGGCTTCCGGCACCATCCGTCTGAACAAAGGAGTTATCTCCTCCTTGTGTTACGATGGCACCTGAAAGAGCCGTCAGATTATTGGCCCCAATGCTGATTTTCCCTCCATCTGCATTATTGAGTACAAGAGAATCAGCTAACTGGAAATTATCGGTAAGAGTAAGTGTGGCAGTTTGCCCATTCATTGAAATTCCACCGAGTACCATGCTGTCGGCAGGATGGGTATTCCAGGTCATGCTTTTGGCAACAGCTACTACTTCATCAATGGAAGCAGGCTGAATATTGATTGTCCAGCCCTCCTGTGCAATGTCAACAGCGCGCTTCAGGGACGGGCTGGTTGTGTTGGGCGCCAGGAAGCTTGTATTGGAAACAAATGCAGCATTGGGGGTAACCGTTACGAAACCAAGCAGACTGTAATCAATACCGTGCTGGATACGATCCTCAAGGATAAACAATTCATCCGTGGTCATATCCTGAGGCCTTTTGAGCGTAGCACCAAGGCTGAACTGGTTATCGCTTAAATTGAAGTCATCCGAAACAGGTGCCATGGTGGTAACCGGCAGCGTCTGCCATGGGGAAACAAGATTTGAAGGACCTTCATTCTGATCCAGTTTCAGATAGCTTTTCAGGTTTTCACCAAACTTGTTGGCAAGTGCATCGGCACCACCTAAGGTAACGTTTCCAAATGCATTATCTGCAGCAGGATCATCGTTGTGGTTTGCAAAAACCAGAGCTGTTCCGCTTATTCCGGTTTTGGAACGCAGTTCATTTCCCTGAATCACAATTTCATTGAAGGCAGGCTCCTGAACCGTGGCTCTTGTGGCCTGCTTGGTATTTACATAAATGTGCGTAAAAGTAGTATCACCTGCGGCAGCAGATGGAGCAAAGATGTTGTTTCTGACACTTACATTTCTGGAACGACCTACAAAAAGGCCAAGATTGGCATGGCCTGAAACGAGGTTACCTTCCATCAGAACACCGGTTCCGTCATTCTGAATGTCTTTAAATTCAACCAGTGTGGTGAAGAAGCTGGGAAGAACTGCAAAAATCCGGTTATTCTTTACGTGATGAGTTCCGGAATTCGCAGCAGGTGCTGTGATTTCAACCCCCTGGCCAAAGAAGGTATTGTTCTGAATAACAGAGCTGCCACCAAGATCACCAAGCTGAACACCATAAAGACCGACAATCCGGTTGGTATCAGCATCTGCCAGACCTCCGATGAGCATACGACCACCGCTTAATGCCCGGATTCCTCTTCCGAAAGCACAATTAAGATTAAAGTCCTTTGGCTCGATGTTGGTTCCCTTAACAATCACACTGTCAGTACCACCGCCCAAAAGACGCATACCATAGGTGTTAAAGCGAACACACGGTGTTGTTCCTGTGCCGGCAGAGAAAATCCGGCTGTCAAGAACCCTCAGGTTGTTGTATTGCCCGGATTTGGACAAAATACCCTGAACCACACTTTCCTGATTTACTTCAAGCTGGAAATGACGCATCAGAACATCATCCGAATTGATAACGAAGAGCGCTGAATCAGTTCCGGAGGCAGAACCATTTACTACAGGCCTTACACCGGTTCCGGCACCCGGCCCTACACCGATTCCCGGAACATTTCCGAAGAGATTTACGGCGATGTTTACAGGAATGTTGCTTTCATTATAGGTTCCGAAGAGTACCTGAACGGAATCTCCGTTTGCTACGCTGGTTACCGCTTTGGTTATGGTCTTCCATGGCGTAGCAGGATTTTTAGCATCCTCAGCACTGCGGTTATCATCACCAATCTGATCTGATACATAGTAAAGATTTCCGGCTGCAGGTGGCGGAGTATCGCTGCTGCTGATGCGAAGTGGAAGATTAACCAGGTTGCCGCTGATACCGGAATATGCGGCTGAGTAAGGATCATTTCCACTCGCTGAAATGGCGCTGGCACCGGAAATGGTGGTCCAGTTACTGCCGTCGTATGCCTGGAAAAAAGTGGCTGTTCTGTTAAAGCCAGTTTTCTCAGACGAACCGGGCCACTGCGGGGTAACATTCAGGGTTGAACCTCCCGCAGTACTTTCATTGATTACCCAGGTAATCCCCACCACCGAATCTACCGGAATTCCGGTGAGACCGGATGAAAGAACATCATTCTGAACACGAAGACTTACATCATCTGCAGTTCCGGTATTGGTAATTTGTGTTGGTGCGAAGGCAGTAGCCGTTCCGATCGGATAAGTAAAGGCAGAAGAAAGGCCCTTCCTGACAACATGACCATCACCTCCCGTAATGATATACGATTCAGCACTGCCGGCGTCGGCCGTAGCCGTGGGAGCAAGACTAAGGTCTGAATTTCCAAGATCAATTTTTCCAGCCACAAGGCTGAGGTTGTTATTGATAAGAACATCGCTCTGAAGCGAAAGTGTTTTTCCTGCTCCGTTCAAGGCAAGTTCATTCAGGGAAATTTCTCCCGATGGCTCAGAAGCAAGTGTCAGACTGTTTGAAAGCAGGATATTTTCCGCATAGGAAAGCGGTGAAGATGTCAGCGTCCAGTTATCCGAATTTAGCAGAGACAATGCTCTGTTCAGGGATGGTTCTGATGTCTTGGGTGCAATGAAACTGTTTTCGGTTACAAACAATTTCTCAGGTATGACCGTCACAAATCCCAGAGAATCAAAATCAATCTGATGCTGTATCTTATCTTCCAGTTCCATGCGCTCAGCCTCAGTAAGATCAGCGGGCAACTTGTCTCCGCTGCCAAGATTGAACAGGTTCTGGCTGGCATCAAAGTCTGCCTCTGCTGGAACCATCTGAGTAACTCTGTAACTGGCAGGGCTCCAGATCTGAAGCGTATTGGATGCTCCTGAGCGGGCATCCAGCTCAATCATTCTGGCATGGTTCTGTGCAAATTTATTGGCCAGCGCGCCCGCACCGCCGATGACAACATTCTGAAATGGGGGGGTTACACCTGAAAAATGATTCTGGAAAGAAATGGCTGAACCGCCTTCGGCTGTTCCCGCTTTAAAATCATTTCCTGTAATAGTAATAGAAGAGAATGAAGGCTGCTCAGTCTGTGAGCTCGTCTGCTGTTTCGTATTCACAGCAATACTGGCAAAATTCCGGGCTGTATCCGCTGGTGTGAATATATTGTTTTTCACCACCACATTTTTCGACTTGGTGGAGAATACGCCATAAATCATGTATCCTGAAAACTCATTGTTTTCAATTTCCAGCGTGGAAGTGGCAAGATTATGGTTCTTTACCTCTATCATTGCCAGAGCATTACGGCCTGCCACAGGACTAATTTTATTACCTGCTATCCTGTGAGTTCCTCCGATTACCGGATTGTTGAATTCTACCCCGGCCGAAATGGCTGAAATGGTATTGTTCAGAATGAGAGAGGCCTTTCCACGCGGAGAACCGAACTGAATGCCATAATCACCTGTAAGGGTATTGGCATCTGAAGTATTGGCACCTCCTATTACAGTAGAGCCACCATTGAGTCGGATTGCTCTGCCAAAAAGGGCAGCTCCACTGGCAGGACCGACTGTGTTCCTGATAATCAGACTTGAATCGCTGGCAGCATTTGAGGTAGTCTGTCCTAGAATAATCCCATAGGTTGCAAATACAGACTGAACGCCGGTCTTGGTTGATAAAATGAGGTTATCGGCAATTACCGCTCCGCTGAATCCGCTTTGTGGTCCTTTGATTCCAAACTGAATGCTATCCTGATCAACGCGAATCTCAAAGTTCCTTATTTCTGTACCCGGACTTCTCAGGACAAATATGGCGCGTTCTCCAGTACTGGAAATCCCGTTGACCACCGGCTTTACTCCCGTTCCGGCACCGGCACCGCTTCCTACTCCCGTTACGTTGCCAAGAAGGTGAATGGATTTGGTAAAGGTGAGGTTTGCTTCATTGTAGGTTCCGGAGAGAACCTGAACAGAATCTCCGTTATCCAGCGTGGAAAGTGCCTTTCCTATGGTAAGCCATGGGGTCGATGGATTCTTTGCCTCCTCGGCAGAACGGCTGTCGTCTCCACCGGCAGCCGACACATAATAAAGTTTGCTGTCGGATGTTACAGGTGTTGAACCCGAACTGCTGATGCGAAGCGGAAGGTTCACCAGATCTCCGGCGATGTTATTGTAAGCAGCACTGAACGGATCGCTTCCGCTTGCTGCTATCCCGGCTGCACCGGAAAGAGTAATCCATGACCCGCCGGCAAAGCCCTGAAAAAATGTACTGCTGCGGTTGAATCCTGCCTTCTCGGAAGATCCTGGCCACTGAGGCGTAACACTAAGACTTGAACCTCCTGCGGTTCCTTCGTTGATAACCCAGGTAACACCTACTACAGAATCCACGGGTGTTCCTGTTAGTCCGCCGGCAAGAACATCATTCTGAATACGAAGGCCAATATCATCTGCCGTACCGCTGTTTGCAATGCTGGTTGGCGTATAGGCAGTTGATGTTCCGATTGGGTATGCGAAAGCAGAAGAAGCCAGTCCTTCGCGGATTACCTGACCATTGCCGTTTGTCTGTACAAAGGAAGTGGCAGAACCACCTGTGAGTGTGGCAGAAGCCCCCATCCTGAGACTGGCAGCTTCAAGCAGAATTTTGCCTTCGGTCAGGGTGAGACCAGAATTAACTTTTAAGTCATTGTCAAGAGTCAGTGTTTTTCCTGCTCCATTCATTGTGAGAGAGGAAACAGCGAATCCGCCATCAGGCTCAGTATTAATTTTAACACTGTTGGAAATTTCAATCGACTCAGCAAACTCTGCATTGGCAACGGTTATGGTCCAATCATCAGAATTTACAACATCAAGAGCCCTGTTGATTGAAGGTGTGCTTGTTCTGCCGGGAACTACACTTCCGCTGGTGGCAAAAGCGCGGTTTGGAATAATCGTAACAAAACCCAGTGAATCAAAATCAATCTGGTGCTGTATCCTGTCTTCCAGGGCCATTAGCTCAGCATCTGTAAACTGAGCAGGGAGTTTAGGACCGGTCCCAAGGTCAAATTTATTTTTGCTGAAATCGAAGTCAGCTTCTACCGGAAGCATTTGCGTTACCTTATAATTTGCCGGACTCCAGAGAGGGAAGGTATTGGAGGGACCTGAAAGTGCATCCAGTTCACAGAACCTGGCATGCAGCAGACCGAAAGTATTGGCTAATGCGCCATCCCCTCCGACCACAACATTCTGAAAAGGCGGATTTACGCCGGAAAAGTGATTCTGAAAAGCAATGGCCGTTCCGCCAAAACCGCCGGCAGACTGAAAATTATTTCCGGTGATGGAAACGGAAGATGCCGAAGCAAGTTCAGACTGAGAGGTAGTCTGCTGCTTGGTATTCACCACTATGCTGGCAAAGTTCCTTGCAGTATCCGCCGGAGTGAAATTGTTGTTTTTAATAAAGACATTGGAGGACTTGGAGGAAAAAATTCCGATTCCGGGATATCCGGAAAAAGTGTTGCCTTCCAGTGTGAGCGTTGATCCGGCCTTGTTGTGATTTTTAATTTCAACCATGGAAAATGCACTGCGGCCTGCTATCGGGCTGATGGAGTTTCCCCTGATAATGTGATTTCCGGCAAAGGTGGGATTGTTAAACTCAATGCCTGCAGATGAACCAAAAATGGTATTATTGATTATTCTTACCACACCGCCACTGGCGCTTCCATACTGAATGCCATAGGTACCGGTAATCGTATTGGCATCGTCTATATCCTCGCCGCCAACCGTACTGAAACCTCCGTTCAGACGAATACCCCTTCCGAATGAAATGGCACCGGAAGCCGGCTCAATTACATTACGGATAATGAGGCTGGAGTCTGCTCCGGCCGGACTGCTGTTCTGTCCTAATATGATCCCATAAGAAGAAAATACCGTTGCGGCGGTAGTATTGGTGGAAACAATTTTGTTATCTGCAATCAGGGCTCCATTGAAACCTCCGGCAGCAGCAAAAATTCCCATCATTACCAACTCCTGATTAACACGGATTTCAATGTTTCTGATTTCGATGTTATTCGCCTGAAGAACGAATACAGCTTCGTTGGCAACCGTTCCGGGTCCGTTGAAAACGGGCTTTGGACCGGTTCCGGGAGCACCTCCTGACTCATTTCCGAAAATGCGCACCTGCTTGTTTACGATGATGCTGGTTTCTGAATAGAAACCGGACTCAACAATAATGGAATCACCATTGGCTGCTTCGGCTATGGCAAATCCTACGGTTGCAAGCGGATTAAATTTTCCTCCGCCTCCGGATACATCAGACCCAAGCCCTCCCGAAGCTACATAAAGCCGCGTTGAAAACGCAGAAAAACTCAGGAACAGGCCAAGAAACAGAGAAATAAAGAATCTGAGCCTCACGGAATTGAGGAATGAAAAATTAGGCATAAAATGTCCTTTATTTTGATTGGATAAATGAGATGCTTTCGTTTTAAAAGCACCTTTTTGCTGAATAAAAACGGTATGCAAAACTGTTGGTTTGTCCGATTGCGGGGCGCAAAATGAAGAAGAATTCAATACAAAACAACAGTTGAAAAGATTACAACTGAAAAAAAACTCAGAAATAAGAAGAAAAATAAGTTATGTTATGCGCTAAGGAAGGCGGCCAAATCGGGCAAAATCCGGACTTCTCTTTTCCAGAAAGGCCTTTTTTCCCTCCTGTGCCTCCTCACTCATATAGTATAGAAGAGTTGCATTTCCCGCGAGCTCCTGGATTCCGGCCTGACCATCCAGCTCAGCATTGAAGGCTGATTTGAGTAATCTAATCGCCAGAGGACTCTTTTCAAGGATTTTCTTACACCATCCGATGGTCGTTTCTTCAAGGACTTCCAGCGGAACCACCTTGTTCACCAGACCCATCTGAAGTGCCTCCTGAGCATCATACTGATCGCAGAGGTACCAGATTTCACGGGCCTTCTTCTGGCCTACTATCCGCGCCAGGTAAGAGGCACCGAAGCCGCCATCGAAGCTTCCGACCTTCGGACCAGTCTGACCAAAACGGGCATTTTCTGCTGCTATGGTAAGGTCACACATCACATGCAACACATGGCCGCCACCAATTGCCCAGCCTGCCACCATAGCAATTACCGGCTTGGGAATGCTGCGGATAAGTTTCTGAAAATCGAGCACATTTAATCGCGGAACACGGTCCTCGCCCACATAGCCACCCGTTCCGCGCACAGACTGGTCCCCACCGGAGCAGAAAGCCTTGCCCCCTTCCCCTGTGAGAATCACCACACCAATGCGCTCATCATCCCGGGCAAGCTGGATGGCATCAATCATTTCAGCTACCGTAAGCGGGGTAAACGCATTGTGCTTCTCCGGCCGGTTGATGCTGATTTTCCCGATGCCTTCGAAAAAAGAATACTTAATCTCCTTGTATTTCTTGATTTCCTCCCAGTTGAATTTCGATTCCATAGCAACTAAAACTCCGGCTTATTGAAATTGGTTCAGATTTTAAACATTAAAACGGAAGTGCATCACATCCCCGTCCTGCACCACATATTCCTTTCCTTCCACACCCAGCTTTCCGGCCTCCTTGCAGGCATTTTCAGATTTGTACTGCACATAATCAGCATATTTGATTACCTCAGCCCGGATAAATCCTTTTTCAAAATCCGAATGAATAACCCCGGCTGCAGCAGGTGCCTTCCATCCACGCTGAATGGTCCAGGCTCTTACCTCCTTCACTCCCGCCGTGAAATAAGTAATCAGATTGAGAATTTTATAAGAACTCTGTATCAGCTTTTCCAGGCCTGAATACTGAAGCCCGTACTCCGCCAGAAACATTGCCCTTTCCTCCGCATCGGTAAGTTCAGCAATCTGAGCCTCAATCGAAGCCGAAACAATGATCATTTCTGCCCCCTCATCCTTCACATTGTTCCAGAGCTGCTCCGACCATTGATTGCCCTTGTTCACCGAGGCTTCATCTACATTGGCCGCATAAATCACCGGCTTATCGGTGAGCAGGTGCAGATCCGCAATTGCTTCCCTTTCTTCAGCACTGGTCTGAAAATTCCGTGCATTTTTTCCCTGCTCCAGATGCTGCTTGAAACCCAGGAGAACCTCCAGTTCCTTCTTGGCCGTGGCATCGCCGGATTTCGCCTGCCGTTCAATTTTCTGAATTTTCTTTTCCACCGATTCCAGATCCTTGAGCTGAAGTTCATAATCAATCACTTCCTTATCAAAAACCGGATCAACCCCACCGGAAACATGCACAATATTGGGGTCGTCGAAACATCGAATCACATGAATAATGGCATCCACCTCGCGAATATTGGCCAGAAATTTATTTCCCAGACCCTCTCCCCTGCTGGCTCCTTTCACCAGTCCGGCAATGTCCACGATTTCAATCACGGTTGGAACCACTTTTTCAGGATTCACGATGGAAGAAAGCATGTCGAGCCGCTCATCGGGCACAGTTACCACACCCACATTCGGATCGATGGTGCAGAAAGGATAATTGGCCGCCTCCGCTTTGGCCGAGGATAGTGCATTGAAAAGGGTGGATTTACCAACATTGGGAAGACCCACAATACCGCATTGTAAACTCATGTTTCAGAAAAGAGGCGCAAAAGTAGTTTTTTTCCCCGGATTCAGGGCAGCTGTACCGCCCGGGCGGTACACCGCGCTGTTCGTGGGTCCGCATTCGCTTCCGTGCCGCAGGCAAAGGCATTAAGGAAAGTCAGAAGGAAGAAGTAAATAGGCAAAAGTTGTTTACTTTACTTATTGGCCTTCAACGGATACCTTTTGCCTTTTTACTTGAAAATTCTCACTTTCCCTGCGGCACCAGGCCACTTCCATCGCTGCTGCGAATAAAAAACCAGCAGCAGAGGATGCACCATTGGTCAGACCGCCCCGATTCTCCCTGCAAACCAATTTGCAGTCAAAGAACGGGCTCTGCCGGATTTCTTAAATATCAAACTTAATCCCCTGTGCCAGCGGCAGGCTGTTTCCGTAGTTGATGGTATTGGTCTGACGACGCATATAGGCTCTCCAGGCATCGGAGCCGGATTCGCGGCCGCCGCCGGTTTCCTTTTCCCCGCCGAAGGCTCCGCCGATTTCCGCGCCGGAAGTACCGATGTTTACATTGGCAATGCCGCAATCAGAACCCTTCCAGGAAAGGAATTGCTCGGCTTCCTGCAGGCGGTTGGTGAAGACCGCCGAAGAAAGGCCCTGCTTTACATCGTTTTGTAGCGCGATGGCATTTTCCAGTCCGCCCTCGTAGCGGATCAGGTAAAGAATGGGCGCAAAAGTTTCCTCCTGCACCATGTGGTAATGATTTTCAGCCTCCACGATGGCCGGGGTAACATAGCAGCCCGCGAGTCCGGTGCTGGCTTTTTCGCCTCCGGCAATCACCTTGCCGCCTTCTTTTTTCACGGCATCCAGGGCGCGGAAGAAAGCGTCTTCTGCCTGCTGATCCACGAGAGGACCAACAAGTTTGCTCTCATCCAGCGGATTCCCGATGGGGAGTTTTTTGTAGGCCTCCACCAGGCGGTTTTTTACTTCCTCATAGCGGCTGCTGTGTACAATGAGGCGGCGGGTGCTGGTGCAGCGCTGGCCGCAGGTTCCCACGGCACCGAATACCGTACTGCGGATGGCCATGTCGAGGTTGGCATCTTCGGCAATGATAATGGCATTGTTTCCGCCCAGTTCCAGCAGAGATTTTCCCAGGCGGGCTGCCACGGTAACCGCAACTGCCTTGCCCATATGGGTAGAACCGGTGGCCGATACCAGGGCCACGCGCGGACTTGCCGCCATGGCTTGTCCGACGGCGGCATCGCCGATGACAAGAGAGAATACACCTTCGGGCAAATTATTGGCTTTCAGCACATCCTGCAGCAGTTTCTGGCAGGCAATGGCCGTGAAGGGCGTTTTCTCCGAAGGCTTCCACACGCAGACATTGCCGCAAACCGCGGCAAGAGCGGCATTCCAGGCCCAGACGGCCACAGGGAAATTGAAAGCTGAAATGATGCCTACAATTCCCAGCGGATGCCACTGCTCCATCATGCGGTGCTCGCGGCGCTCGGAGTGCATAGACAAACCGTAAAGCTGGCGGGAAAGACCCACGGCAAAGTCACAGATGTCGATCATTTCCTGCACTTCACCCAGACCTTCCTGGTAAATTTTTCCCATTTCAATAGAAACCAGCGCGCCCAGGTCTGATTTGTGTTTTCTCAGCACTTCGCCGTACTGACGGATGATTTCGCCCCGCAGCGGCGCCGGTATGGAAGCCCAGTGTGCATGTGCCTTCGAGGCCGTGTCGAGTACAGACTCAAAATCAGCCGCCGAGGCAGCAGGTACTTCTCCGATTAGCTGTCCGTCAACCGGACTCTTGATGCTGAATGTTTTTCCCTCACTGCCGGATTTCCACTGGAGACCGGTGGAGATGGCAGGATGGCTGTTTTCTGTAATTCCGAGATTGGCGAGTATTGACTTGATTTCCATGAGGATGGTTTGTTTGCTGGTGTGCAGGTAATCTGTATGGTACGAATTGAAGGCGCAAGAAAGAAAAATCCCGCCACAATCGGATAAGCGGGTTTCAAAGCATTGGCCGGAAGTACTTATGAGGGCTCCCCTGCTCCGGGATAAGGTCGCTTCGACTACGCACAGCGACCAGACTCTGGTCAGCCGGCAGAGATGGAGACGTTTTATAAAGTAGGAAGAAAAAAGTAAGAAGGCAAAAGCATCATCCGGCCAGGGATTGGCCGATGTCGGTGCCTGAAATAAGTTGACCGGTTTTGCTGGTTAAACTTAAACAAAAATGGCAAAGCGAGAACAATTCAAGATGGGCGTTTCTGAACGCAGAAGGCGTCACTTTAGCGACAGTTTTAAAGCT
>Ga0209972_10002614_pt1 | contig 14614 bp, 11 predicted proteins | sample NOAtaG_7_FD_187302 | JGI IMG/M metagenome (GOLD analysis project Ga0209972, IMG submission 187302) | Freshwater lake microbial communities from Lake Erie, under a cyanobacterial bloom - NOAA_Erie_Diel1S_2200h metaG (SPAdes) (version 2) | ecosystem: Environmental > Aquatic > Freshwater > Lake ... | reverse complement strand
GCATTGGTGCTGTTGGAGTATTGGTTCGCAGAAATGCAATTGTGATGTTTATGTCTGTTGAGATGATGCTTAATGCAGCGAACTTGGCGTTTGTGGCTTTTGCCAAAAATTCTGGAACTTACGACGGTCAAGTTGTTGCTTTCTTTGTGATGGTTGTTGCGGCCGCTGAAGTTGTAGTAGGGCTAGCGATCATTATGGCCATATTTAGATCTAGAAGATCAGCATCGATCGATGAAGCGAATCTATTGCGACTTTAGTCGTAATAGTTAAGGAGAAATGTGATACCGAAAGTGATGCTCGAGCTTAGTGCTGAGGCCAATCAAACATTGGCCGTGGCTACTGGCGCATTTGAGCTAATCTGGCTGCTTATTGCATTTCCATTATTTGGTGCAGCAGTTTTGATTCTTGGCGGAAATAGGACCAATACTTGGGGTCCAATACTGGGCGTGTTCATGCCTATATCAAGTCTGGTATTGAGCTTGTATTTGTGGGCAGAAATGTTGGCTTTACCAAGTAACCAGCGTGGTCAAAACCAGATTCTGTTTGATTGGATCTCAGTAGCGGATTTACAGGTGCCATTTGGATTACAGCTAGACCAATTATCGCTAAGTTTTGTATTGCTAATCACTGGAGTTGGCTCCTTAATTCATATCTATTCACTTGGCTATATGAGCCATGATGCAGGTAAGCGTAGATTTTTTGGATATTTGAATTTGTTCGTAGCAGCAATGTTGTTGCTGGTTTTGGCAGATAACTACTTGCTGCTTTATGTGGGCTGGGAAGGTGTTGGTTTAGCGTCCTATCTATTAATTGGATTCTGGCAACATAAACCATCTGCTGCCGCTGCTGCTAAAAAAGCATTTGTAGTTAATCGTGTTGGAGATGTTGGTTTGTCACTCGCCATAATGCTGATGTTTGTGGCGTTTCATACTGTAACTTTTGCAGGCGTTGCCCAAAACGCCGAGGGTGCTTCAGCAAATGTATTGTTCTTGATTGGTCTGTTCTTGCTTATTGGTGCCGCAGGCAAGAGCGCCCAAGTTCCGCTGCAGTCTTGGTTGCTTGATGCGATGGAAGGACCAACTCCAGTATCTGCACTTATCCATGCTGCAACGATGGTAACTGCTGGTGTTTATTTGATTGTGCGCAGTAACGCAATATATGACCTATCTGAAGATGCACGTACTGCAGTAATTGTGGTTGGAATTGTAACCTTAATTGCTGGAGCTCTTATTGGTATGGCAAAAGATGATATTAAGAAAGCTTTAGCAGCTTCTACTATGAGCCAGATTGGTTACATGGTGCTGGCTGCGGGACTTGGACCAATTGGTTATGTCTTTGCTATTTTGCATCTACTAACTCATGGATTCTTCAAAGCAGGAATGTTCTTAGGTGCAGGCTCAGTGATGCATGTCATGAATGATGAAGTTGATATGCGTAAATATGGTGCACTTAGGGCTGCTATGGGAATAACCTTTGTAACATTTTTCTTAGGTTACTTGGCAATTTTGGGTATACCACCATTCGCAGGTTTTTACTCAAAAGACCACATTATTGAGGCTGCATTTGCGCACAGTTGGCTGGCCGGTATTGCGACCGTGGTTGGAGCCGGTATCACTGCTTTCTATATGACTCGTTTGGTTCTTATGACTTTCTTCTCAAATAAGCGTTGGGAAGATGATGCACATCCGCACGAATCTCCGCTCACTATGACTATCCCAATGATTTTGTTGGCAGTCGGATCACTATCTAGTGGGTTCTTACTTACTCGAAACCATGCTCTAGAGCATTGGCTCGAACCAGTTGTTGGCTTTGAGCATGCAGATGGTCCAATCCCGGTACCAACTTTGATTGGAATTACCTTAACTACTGTATTGATTGGTGTGTTGATTGCAGTTGCCAAATATCGCAATGAAGTTGAGCGGGTAGCCCCTGAGGACGTAACGGCATTTACCAAAGCTGCCCGAAAAGATTTATATGGTGATTCGATTAATGAAACAGTATTTATGAACAATGGATTACGAGTTACTAGAGGAACTGTAATTTTTGATAATTCGGTAGTTGAAGGATTTACCAGACTGCTAAACAGAGTGCTTGGTGGTGTTGGATTGATATTGAGGTCACGTCAAACTGGCTATGCACGCACTTATGCCTTAACCATGCTTGCTGGTTCAGTTTTCTTACTTCTAGCCTTACTGATTGTGAGACTCTAACGTGAATAACGCCCCTTATTTATCGCTACTAATTGCGACACCTCTATTGGGTGCGTTTCTAACAGCTTTGTTTGCTAAAAGACTACAAGGTCGACATGCCAAACAGGTTGGTTTAGGGATTTCCTTACTGACCTTAGTTTTGTTTATATATGTTGCTTTGCAATATGAATTGAACTCTCCAAGCCAATTTCAGTTAGTCGAGAAATATAGTTGGATTCCATCCTTTGGCGTTAACTATGCACTAGGCGTTGATGGTTTGGGCTTACTGATGTTAGCCATGACCATAGTTTTGGTACCAGTAGTTTTATTAGCTGGATGGAACGATATTGCTGAAGAAGATACTTCGAGATATGTGTCTTTAGTCTTAGCCCTTGAGGCTGTTGTTATTGGTGTCTTCACCGCAACTGATCTTTTCCTATTTTATGTTTTCTTTGAAGCCATGTTGATTCCAATGTATTTCTTGATTGGTAGATTTGGTGGGCCAGAGCGTAAAAGAGCAGCAATTAAGTTCTTGGTATTTAGTTTGATCGGTGGTTTAGTCCTATTAGTTGCATTGATTAGTCTTTGGGTGACCAGCATCAAATTAACAGGAGTGGGAAGTTTTGATCTTGAGTTCTTATCAACACTGGGAATTGATCCTGGCACTCAGCGTTGGCTTTTCTTTGGTTTTTTCTTTGCATTTGCAGTGAAAGCACCACTTGTGCCAGTGCACTCTTGGTTGCCAGATGCAGCTGCCCAGGCTACTCCAGGCTCAGCAGTTCTATTGATTGGTATTTTGGACAAAGTCGGAACATTCGGAATGCTTCGTTTCTTAATTCCAATAATGCCAGATGCATCTGTTGATTTAGCACCAGTTGCAATTGGCTTTGCTGTTGTGAGCATCTTCTATGGAGCTGTAATGGCAATTGGACAAAATGATATGAAGAGATTGATGGCATATGTCTCGATATCTCACTTTGGGTTTATAGTCCTAGGAATTTTTGCATTCACTACTCAAGGAATTTCAGGCTCTATGTTCTACATGTTAAGTCATGGGCTCTCGACCGCAGCCTTATTCCTTGCAGCTGGTTATCTATTCCACCGAACAAAGAGTCAACAAATAGATGAGCACTCAGGAGTATTTCAAGTTACACCACTTCTTGCTGGGGTAATTTTGTTTGGTGCTTTATCTTCAGTAGCGCTTCCTGGCTTAGCTTCCTTTATCGCGGAATTCACCGTATTACTTGGCGCATTTGCTCGTTATCCAATTGTGGCTGCAATAGCCACAATTGGCATAGTGGTAGCTGCAGTTTATGCATTATGGCTGTATCAACGCACCATGACAGGGCGCCCAAGTGCAAATGTCACAAACATTTCTGACCTTGATGGTCGCGAAGTTATCGCAATTGCTCCAGTAATTTTCTTGACAATTCTGCTTGGCTTAATTCCTCAGCCAGTTTTTAACTTAGTAAATGAATCCGCAGAGTTAGTTATGGAATCTTCCAATGTCGTAGATCCACCATCATTAGTTGATCAGGGGGAGAAGTAATGTTAATTCCACTGGTTGACTTCGCTGCCCCATCAATTGATTTCTTGAACCTTGCTCCAATAGTTGCACCACTTGTAGCGGGTGCTTTATCAGTTTTAATTGAAGCATTTGTGCCAAGGGGAGCACGCCGACCAATTCAGTTGTCGCTGGTTTTTGGAACTCTGCTCATTTCTCTGGGCTCAGTGGCAGCAATCTTTGGCTTAAACTCAATTGAAGCTGGTGGATCTGTAGCAATTGATGGTCCAGGAGTTATCTTGCAAGGGACCATCGCAATAATTGCAATTTTAGGTGCACTTGTTTTAGCTGAACGAAAAGTGGATCCATTTGGAGATTCATTTGCACCAAGTGCTTCAGTTTTGCCAGGCTCTTCCGACGAACGCGAGCTAACCGCTGCTGGTTGGTATGCAACTGAAATTTGGGCCTTCTTCCTCTTTGCGGTAGCTGGCATGCAGTTATTTGTGGCCTCTAACGATTTGCTCACTATGTTCATAGCTCTTGAAGTAATGAGCCTTCCTTTGTATTTGCTAGCAGGTATGGCACGCCGACGCAGACTTTTGAGTCAAGAGGCAGCGTTGAAGTACTTTGTATTAGGTGCATACTCTTCAGCATTCTTCTTGTTTGGTTCTGCTCTGGTTTATGGGTTTGCCAGCAGTATTGATTTTGCAGGAATTGCTACTGCAATAAATTCTCGCCCAATTAATTCATCTTTACTGGTTGCAGGCATGGCATTTTTATTTGTTGGCTTGCTATTCAAAGTTGGATCTGCACCATTCCATCAGTGGACTCCAGATGTTTATCAAGGTGCCCCAACTACTTTGACTGCATTTATGGCAGCTGGTGTGAAAGTTGCAGCATTTGGTGCTCTATTGAGACTTAGTTACTCGGCGTTTGGTTCCATGATTTGGGATTGGCGGCCAATCCTTTGGGTGATTGCAGTGGTAACTATGTTTATTGGATCACTAGTAGCGCTTTGGCAGACAGATATTAAGCGGATGTTGGCTTATTCGTCTGTTGCTCATGCGGGCTTCATCTTGGTTGGAATAATTTCGGGGTCATCAGCAGGCATAGTCTCAGTAGTCTTTTACTTGATCACTTACGCCTTTACAACTCTTGGTATCTTCACACTTGTTTCGTTAATCAGAGATGCAAATGGTGAAGCTAACAATATTGACTCTTGGCGAGGCTTGAGTCAAAGGTCACCATTAACTTCAGCTGCAATTACTTTTTTCATGGTAGCTTTAGCAGGATTACCACTAACTAGCGGCTTTACAGCAAAATTTGCAGTGTTTTCATCAGCCGTCCAAGCTGATCAAATGCCTTTAGTGCTGTTGGCAATTGCTGCTTCGGCAATAGCAGTCGTCTTTTATTTGAGAATTGTGGTGTTGATGTATTTTGTAAAACCACAAGAAGAAGGCGCATCCGTTACGATACCAAGTGGACTCACCATTGCAGCGGTAGTCGTAAGTTTGTCAATCACTTTAATTTTGGGCGTTTATCCGCAACCCCTGCTTGATCTAATCTCTCAATCACCAGTTTTCGCGAGATAGCAAGATGACGTCCAAGACATCTAGGTTGGGTGCCGATCTTGGGTCAACCGAACTTACAGGTGTTATTGAACAACGCTTGGATGCAATTGAAGCCCAACTTCTCAAACAATGTCACTCAGATGTTCCTTTGATTGACGATATGACAACCCATCTAGTGAAAGCTGGTGGCAAAAGATTTAGACCTTTAATTACAGTTTTGAGTGCAACGCTAGGTGATGTTCATAAGCCAGAGATAGTCAAAGCTGCTGTAGTGGTCGAGTTAACACACTTAGCCACTCTTTATCACGATGATGTTATGGACGAAGCGACTATGCGCCGAGGAGCGGTATCAGTCAATCAACGGTTTAGTAATTCACAAGCAATTTTGGCTGGAGACTTTTTATTTGCTAGAGCATCTGAATTAGTAGCAGACTTAGGTCCAGAAGCTGTGCGTCTCCAAGCTCAAACTTTTGAGAGATTGGTGACTGGTCAGTTATTAGAAACTGCAGGCCCCAAAGCTGATGAAGATCCCGTCGAATTTCACCTGAAAGTACTGGCTGAAAAGACTGGTTCTTTAATTGCTACATCAGCTCAATTTGGAGCTGAATTTTCTGGCGCAAGTAAATCTGACGTTCTAGCAATGCGTAATTTTGGCGAAACAATCGGCGTTGCTTTTCAACTTACGGACGACATTCTAGATCTGGTTAGTGATGCTAAAGATTCTGGAAAAATTGCTGGTACAGACTTACTCGAAGGAGTACCAACACTAACCACATTACTAATCAAACGGGCAAACAAAACTGAAGACAAAGAATTGATTAGCCAATTAGAAAGTAAAGTTACCACTGAGCTGTTACCAAGCCTACTTGCTGAGATTAGATCTAACTCTGCCATAGCTCAAGCAAGAGATGAAGCACATGAATGGATTAAGCGAGCTAAAGATGCAGCTCAAATTGTTTCTAAAACAGACACGAAAGCAACATTGATTTCAATCTGCGACGCATTAATCAATCGTCAAGTTTAGCCTGACCAATTCTAGGCAAGATTGTTTCAGTAATCGATCCCACTCTTTAATTAGACTCTTGTATTTATTCGTGAATTAAAGAATAATTACCTCCAGGAAGGTAAAAAATGAAAATTTCTGAGATTCGAACTTACCGTTTAGATGAATTTCCAGCAATGCTCTTTTTAGAATTGCAAACAGATACTGGTTTAATAGGTATGAGTGAGAATTGCATAGGTGCAGTTGCAATTGAAGCATTTATTCACGAAAGCGTGGCACCTCGAATTCTTGGTCAAGACCCAACGAATATTTCCATGATAAATAGCAAACTTCGTAATGATTTTATTGGATACAGTGGTTCGAGTATTTCGGTAAGAGCTCACTCGTCTATTGATATCGCACTATGGGACATATTTGGTAAAACAATGGAACTACCCATTTATCGTGTCTTGGGTGGGGCTGTTCGAAATTCGATTGAAACTTATAACACGTGCGCAGGTCCTGGTTATGCTCGAGTAAGTAGCAACGTTGAACGCGACAGGGCCTCTCAGCTTGGCTCCACTTCTGGAGAGTCTTTTGAAGATTTGAGTATGTTTCTTTACGACCCAAAAAGATTAGTCTCAGAGTTGGGCGAGATGGGGTTTCGTGCCATGAAGGTGTGGCCGTTTGATCAAGCAGCCGTTGATTCAGGGGGGCGATTTATCGAACCGGATGCTTTGGTTGCCGGAGTGGATGTTATTCGGAGCCTTAGGGCAGCTGCAGGATCTGACTTCAAGATAATGCTAGAAATGCACAGCCTTTGGTCAACATCTGTGGCTCTAAAAATTATTGAGGCCACTCAAGAATTTGATATCTATTGGTACGAGGATGCAATTAGAATTGAGAGTAGTAAAGCATTACAACAATTGCGGGCAAAAACTAACGCCGACCTCACTTTTGGTGAAACAATTGGAACTAAGTTCGAATATCAAAAACTATTAGAGCTACAGGTTCTTGACCATTTGATGGTTGACCCGCTTTGGGCTGGTGGAATTTCTGAATCTAGAAGCATAATTGATTTAGCACAAACTTATGGAATCTTGGTCTCACCCCATGACTGCACTGGACCAATCGGGCTGACTGCAGGTTTCAATTTGTCACTTGTGAGCCCAAACATAGAATTTCAGGAATTTGTGCGAGCGTATTACTTTGGCTGGTATCAAGAAATTGTTGACGGCTTACCTATATTTCGAGACGGCAGGTTGTACCCAAGTGAAGAGCCGGGTTTAGGCTTGAAATTTAAGGAAAGCTTCTTTAATAGAAATGATCTGCACGTTAAGCTCAGTAAACTCTAACTTAGGTAGCATGGCCATGACTGAATCCGTCCCGGAAATCGTTATTCAAACCGATAACATCAGACTCACTTTATTGCCAGAAATTGGCTGCAAGATAACCAAAATGGAGTTTCTTCGTTTTGACTTTCAATGGTTATGGGAGGATCAACATAGGCCAGTTAGAAAACCTGAATTCTGCGGCGACTACGCTGAATATGACATAAGCGGATTTGATGAATGTTTTCCAAATATTGGACTCTCAAATTATCCATTTGATAGGGACGTGAATCTATGTGATCACGGTGAGATCTGGGCCAAGCCTTGGGAAGTAGAAGTATTAGGAAATTCAATCACCGCAAGCGTCAAGTTATCTTCAATGCCATTGACTTTCAAGCGCGAGATTGTGCTTCAACAAGAAACGATCTGCTTCAAGTATGAGGTGACCAATACAGGAGACTCTACCTACTGGTACATGTGGTCAGCGCACCCACTCTTTCGGTTACCAAACGCGTATCAGGTAGTAGCCCCACCTGGTCAAAAAATGCACAAAGTTTTTGGGTTTGGCGGTCGTTTGGGCTTTGACGGTGAAGATGGAAATGAAGGATATTTAGGTGAGTTGAGTTGGCCAAAAGTAACGTCTGATGCGGGAGTAGAAGTTGATCTCAGTGAGGTTATTCCAGACTTAGGAGTAACGGACAAAGTTGCGTTAGAGTCCAAAGGGATTCAAGAATTGATTTTAATAAATCGAGCACTTTCAGCCGGATTGAAGTTTAAATTTGGCCCTGAAATAGACCATATTGGCATTTGTTCCAATTTGACCGCATGGCCACCTGGGCCTCATCCTGCGACATGGATTGCAATTGAACCCATGATCGGAATCTCCGATCGACTAGATGAAAATATCAATCTAGGCGCAGCAAAAAAAATAAATTCTGGAGAAAAGCAAGCATGGGAGTTTTCTATAACGTTAGTGGACTTGAATACAAATTAGAAGCTTTACCAATAACGCCTGGCTGCACCATGAAAGTCATACCCGCCTTAGGGTTATCCTCATTAGTCAATGCTGCAGTAGTAATTATCAGTGTCTCGAGATTAGCTCCACCAAATGAACATGAGGTCACGTTCTTAACTGGCAACTCAATCGTTTCGGATAAGTTGCCATTAGATTCAAAACGTTTGACGCATCCGCCATTCCAGAATGCAATCCATAAACCGCCTTCCGCATCTACGCACATCCCATCAGGGAGCACATCACCATGAGGAAAGGATATGAGCGTGCTTGGGTTTGATATTCCAGATTCATCATAATCATATTGAGCTACAGAGTATTTCAATGTATCAATGTAATAAAACTTATTTGAGTCAGGTGACCAATCCAGGCCGTTGCTGATAGACACCTTTGAAATCAATTCATCTATCTGCTGCCCGTCGGAGCTGATTCGATAAAGGCCACCAGCTTCAGGGGTAGCATCAAAAGCCATTGTGCCACCGTACAACTGGTTATGAGGGGAAATTTTTGCATCATTCCAACGCACCGGAGTACCTGGTTTTTCTGGCGAAATCTTTGTCCAATTTGGTAGTGATAGCTCAGGCCTGTTTGGCGAAATGTACTTAATACCACTAGCAAACCCAATCACTACGCTGGAATCTTGTCCCGGTAGCGCGAAGCCAACCTCTTCATGAAATAACTCTTCTGTAGTTATTCCTGAAAAGAAATCCCTTGTTAGAATTTTCTTTCCAATTATGTCAACCCACATAATTGCATTGTTAGCTTGCCCACTAGAAGTTGGGCCTTCACCAAGAAGACAAATTCTCTCATCAAATATTTCAAGGTTCATTTGTTGTCCATGATTTGATTAAGTTTGAGGTGACTTACGAAAAGCCAACCAAACTGCTGTCACCATAACCACCCCTTTGACGGCGTCGAGCAACATAGCATTAGTTCCGATTGTTATTAATCCTTGGAGAATTACTTGCAAGAGAATTAAGCCTAAGAAAGCTCCAGTCAAGCTACCTCGCCCTCCCTCTAAGCGAATACCACCAACAGCAGCAGCAGCTATCACGGCTAATTCCCAACCAAGTCCAGTAACGTTGTCTGCTCGCTCACTTCGACTCATCAGAAGAATTCCTGCAAAAGAAGATAGCGCGCCGGTTAACATAAACAAGCCAATCTTGATTCGCTCCACATGAATGCCAGACATCTTTGCAGCGACCGGATTGCCACCAATTAGATAGATTTTTCTTCCAATAGAACTGGCCCGGATGTATAAATCTGCAATCAAAAATAGGAACAAGAAAATCCAGGCAGAGGAGACCAAGCCTAAAATCTCAGTCTTAGCTAGTATGCCTGGGCTACCTGGTATTGGATAAATAGGGTCCCCACCAGATAGCACATAACCAAACCCTCGAGCTAGAAACATCATTGCCAAAGTCGTCACAAATGCTGGGATACCAACAATAATAGAAATAACACCATTAAGCAGTCCAACTAAACCACCAATTAGGGTTCCTAAAATGATTGCGAACCAAAAGTTTACATTCCAACTCGCAAGCAATATAGCTGTTGATACCGCACCTAGAGATGCGATAGCGCCAACAGACAAATCAAATTCCCCAGAAATAATAAGTAAACTTTGTCCAATAAGAATTATCCCAGTAAAAACAACAGACAACAAAAGAGTCCGCAAGCTTGCAGGAGTCAGAAAGTTACTACTCTGGGACCCAAAGAAAACGAGAGCAAGAACTAAAACAAGCAAGAGGGCTATTTCAGGTGGAAGACTAATTCCTGTACGCTTTTGCTTATTGCCTAAAGTAGCATTTACTGGTGACATGCACATTCCTGCCTTATTTGAACACATTTTGTTTTCAAATTCTTAATTGAATTGAACGATCAATTGGGACAAATGTCAAGTGGGGCAGGAGATTTAGCCATCAAACCACTTGGAATTTTAGTGAAATCGTTACCATAGAATGAAACCGTTACCATGAAAAGTGAAGTTTGATATTGATCATTTCAATCAAGTAACAAAATTGCTACAGGAGTTGTATTTTCTGTTTAGTAGGAGGAAAGTTGTCGTAAGTGATGTTTTGCTGCAAGAGAAATAGGAATATCACGAACACTGAACGCCATACACTCAAATTGGCAGACAAAAGGGAGAGACACAAATGGTTTTAAAATCAAAAAGTGTGAAATCGTGGGGAAAGCTTTTGGCTTTGATGTTCGCATCTTTGCTAATTGTTGCGGCCTGCTCCAGTAGTTCAGAAGAGGCAGCGGATACAGGTTCTAATGAAGATGCTGGGCAGACAGCAGCAGCTGCTGTTTACACTCCGCTTTCAGAGCCACCTTGTGACTTGAGCGAGAAGAAAATTCATTACTTGTCAGTTTTGAAGGGTCATCCAACACTTCGTTTATGGCAACAGGGCTTCTACGATCAAGCTAATGCACTTGGCTTTGCAGAGGTAGTTATTGCGTCGCCAGACGAAGCTGACTGGACCAAAGCAATCGCACTTGGTGAAGGAATCTTGGCAACAGGCACAGATGGTCTTGTCCTAGGTTTCGTTGACCCATCTGAAAAAGACTTGATTAAGCGCTTCGGTGATGCAGGAGTTCCAGTTGTCATCGGACACGTTCAAGTAAAAGAAGATGAATACCCAGGCGTTATTGCTTATGCAGCATTTAACCCAGCAGATTGGGGTGCTCTAGCAGCTGAGGCAATTGGTAAAGCGATGGGTGGCACAGGAACCGCTGCTATTACACAGGGTGGATTCAACCCGGTAGAAGATGGTGTCTCTGCAGCATTCACCAAAGCGATGAATGAGCTGTATCCAGACATTAAAGTACTGCCAGCAGTTGAAGAAGGTTTCGACCTTCCATCATCAGTCGCCAAGATTGTTGCTCTACTAACTGCTAATCCAGACGTAACTGGTGCTATTTCAACAACAGGTGCTGGCCCAGTGGCTTGGGCAGGCGCAGTTGATGAAACAGGGCGAACAGTAAACGCGATTGGTCCTGATATGACTCGACCAAACATGGATGCAGTATCTAGTGGAAAAATTCTTGGTTTGGCTGCACAGCCAGGCTATGAAGAGCATCAGATGGCCGTAGATATCGTGGCAAATGCAATTTGTGGAAACCCACCAGCTCAATTTGCTAACGATCTACCTGCACCAATCATCTTGAAAGATGGCTTGGCTCCTTACTACGCAGTTGTTGATGCAATTGATAGGCGAGTAGAGGAAGAAAACTAAGCTGTTTTCTAGATAGCAATCTGTAATAGTTAGGTGGCTGTAATAAGTTACAGCCACCTAACTATTCTTTCACCCAAAGGAATTTAACTAATGATTAACACTTCAGATTACGCATTAGAAATGGCTGGAATAGGCAAGTCTTTTGGAAGCACTGTTGCACTAAGTGCCGTTGATCTTCGAGTCAAAAAAGGCACGATTCATGGATTGATCGGACAAAACGGGGCTGGTAAATCAACTCTGATGAAGATATTGAGTGGGCTATATCCTTCTGGGACTTTTTCGGGTCAAATCATCATTGATGGAAAAGTGGTTGAACTTACCTCAACATTAGATGCTCAAGATGTTGGAATATCAATTGTTCCTCAGGAAACTACAGTGGCCAACACGTTAACTGTTGCAGAAAATATCTTGTTACCAGAGATGTCCAGAAGCCCTCTTAAACCTTACAGTAAAGCTAAGGTGTTGTCGAGAGTAACAGAGTTTCTTAATTCCTATAACATCCCGTTGGTGCCAGATAAGCTTGCAGCAGAATTGACGCTAGCAGAAAAACAGATTTTAATGATTGCTCGTGCAATTTACCTTGAACCTCAAGTATTAGTCTTAGATGAACCCACATCATCACTCACAGGTGATGAGATTAAAAATCTATTCTCTGTCACGCGCACATTGAAGTCATTGGGAATAACGATAGTGTTCATTACACATAAGATGGATGAGATTATTGAGCTCTGCGATTTAGTTTCTATTCTTCGCGATGGAAAGATCGTATTTGAAGTTAGCCGTAATGAATTTAAAGTTGATGAGCTTATTTCACAGATGATTGGTAGAGATCTTGGTGATCTTTATCCTGTCCAACAAGAAGTGAGTGAGGATGCTCCAGTTGTACTGAAGGTGGTGGATCTCGTTATTGAGAATCCGAGGAAGATTGGTGAGCCACTCCTTAAACCATTTTCCTTTGAACTAAGAAAGGGCGAGATCCTTGGTATAGGTGGTCTAGTTGGTTCTGGAAGAACAGAAATTCTCAAATCACTCTTTGGACATTACAAGATCATGGGCGGTGAAGTTCAAGTTAATGGCAATCAAATTAAGTCGAGGAGTGTGACGGATTCAATTTCACATGGATTTGGCTACATTACCGAAGATCGCAAAGCTGAAGGTCTCTTCTTTAATCTTGCGATCAAACAAAACTTCACTGCGAGCATTATTGAGTCTCTAACAAAATTGAGTCTATTGCAAAAAACTGTAGAAAAAAGTCGTGCACGAGTTTATCTTGAGAGATTGCAAGTTAAACCACAGAATCTTGATGTGCCAATTTCAAGTTTAAGTGGTGGTAATCAGCAAAAAGTGGTGCTTGGAAAGTCTCTAATAACTGGACCAAAAATTTTGATGCTCGACGAACCAACCAAAGGCGTTGACATTGCTTCGAAAGCAGAAATCTACAAAACAATATCGGAGTACGCGAAGGACGGTTATTCGGTTATATTGATTTCAAGTGAATTTCCAGAACTATTAGCATTGAGTCACCGCGTTATTGTTTTTAGTGGTGGTCGAAATGTTGGCGAGATCTCTGGTGGACTAGAGAATGAAAAGAAACTAATGCTGATGGCAATTGGCACAACTGAAAAAGCATCAAACTAATTTAAGCGATTAGCAATTAAGGGGGTCAAGATGAAGGTTAACAATAAAAGAGGACTGTCAGAAGACTTTAGGGCAAGTTTGTTACGAGTAGTTTTCTTAATTGTGGTCGTTGGGTTTTTTGCAGTACAAAACCCTGCTTTTGTTAACGGGGCGAGCATCCTGTCGGTTATACAAGGAATGGTGTTCGTAGGGATTGCTGCAGTATTTTTGACACTTTTAATCACATCCGGAGAATTTGATATCTCAGTTGGAGCAAACGCGGCCTTGGCTGGAACGATAGCTGCACAGTATGTAGTAGCTGGTGAAGGAGTCGAAGATGACCGCTCGCCATGGACAGGCTTACTAATTGGCGCAGTAGTAGGAACAATTATTGGCCTCATAAATGCTCTCATAGTTTTGGTTGGGAACGTTCCATCATTTATAGCAACTATCGCCATGCTATTTATCGCAAAGAGCTTAGCAACTTACCTTCCAGGAGGTAAACCTATTCCCGGGTATCGTGATTCATGGGAAGCTGAAGGAATAGGTTTTAGAGATTCATTCTTTTTGTCGAACTTCAGCATAATAACTCTAACTTTAATCATCATACTTGGACATATTGTCTTGAAGAGAACGCACTTTGGAGTAGTCATTGCGTCAATTGGTAGCAATAAGGAGGCAGCTCGCACTAGCGGAACTCAAGTGAAGCGTGTCAAAACAATTTTATTTGCTCTGACTGGTGCTGGTGCTGGCTTAGCTGGTGCGGTAAGCGTATTCCACTTTGGATCTATCTACTTTTCATTAGGTCAAGGTTGGGAACTTACTGCAATTGCTGCGATTGTTCTGGGTGGCACCAGTCTATTTGGTGGTAAAGGATCAGTTCTTGGATTGCTGTTTGGTCTCGCGTTAATGCAAACAATTGCCAGCGGAATGGTTGCGGTTGGAATTGATCCATGGTGGCAGACAGTTGTTACAGGTGGAATAGTGCTAGCGACATTGGTGGTCGAGCAACTTAGACGAAAGGTTTCGTAGCTTGATTATTTCAAATCGATTTGCAGACAAAATTTGTATTGTGACTGGCGCTGAATCTGGCATTGGAAATGCAACTGCAACCAGATTTGCAGAAGAGGGTGCTCAAGTATTTGGGTTTGGCCTTGATCAAGAACAAG
>Ga0209972_10002613_pt1 | contig 14618 bp, 5 predicted proteins | sample NOAtaG_7_FD_187302 | JGI IMG/M metagenome (GOLD analysis project Ga0209972, IMG submission 187302) | Freshwater lake microbial communities from Lake Erie, under a cyanobacterial bloom - NOAA_Erie_Diel1S_2200h metaG (SPAdes) (version 2) | ecosystem: Environmental > Aquatic > Freshwater > Lake ... | reverse complement strand
AATGAAGCGGTGCTGTAAGTCGGCCGAGATCTGACTCAGTTCCTGCATGGTGCAGGCAGCAAGTTGGGAGTCCGTCCAAACGGGCAGCAGCAACAGCTTTTGCAGCAGCAGGATCTCGCCTTTCACCCTGCCCTCCTCTCTGCCCTGTTCAATTCCCTGCTGCTGAGCATACAACAGCCGCGCGCGGTCGTCTCGCTGGGCCTTCAGACGAGCATTGTATTCGATGAGTTCTTCAGGTGACTGATGAATCATTGCGAAGGCTCCAGCTGCGTCACAAGGTCGTTTTCAGGGGGGCATGTCCGAGTCCACTCTGGCGGTGGCAGAGCAACCGCAATCGTCAGAGCCTTTCGTCTGGTTTACCACCGGCGTTGGTTGATGGCCCTGCAGCCGGGTGCCAGCGTGTTTTGTGGTGTGTTGAGGGTGAATTCAGGACCGGCCCGCAATCAAGCGGTGCTGTAAGTCGGCCGAGATCTGACTCAGTTCCTGCATGGTGCAGGCAGCAAATTGGGAGTCCGTCCAAACGGGCAGCAGCAACAGCTTTTGCAGCAGCAGGATCTCGCCTTTCACCCTGCCCTCCTCTCTGCCCTGCTCCCTGCCCTCCTCTCTGCCCTGTTCCCTGCCTTCCTCTCTGCCCTGTTCTCTGCCTTCCTCTCTGCCCTGTTCTCTGCCTTCCTCTCTGCCCTGTTCAATTCCCTGCTGCTGAGCATACAACAGCCGCGCGCGGTCGTCTCGCTGGGCCTTCAGACGAGCATTGTATTCGATGAGTTCTTCAGGTGACTGGGCAATCATCTCGAGCACTCCGGCGGCTTCCGTAAATACCTCGTCGGGAAACAGTTCGTGTATCTGTTCGGATGTCAACTGGTCTGCGTGGCACAGGAACCACGCCCAACGTTCCAACGCACTTGCATCATACAGCGTTTCCTCCGTCACATGAAGATGGTTTAACTGCAAAAGATGAATTTGCAGATCGTCCGTCAGTGTCAGTGTATGAGATTTTTCCCTGAGCCGGAAATCCAGATGCAGCACCGGCGGAGCCGCAAACATCTGTCCGGCCAGCACACAAATGCAGATCGAAGGCCGCAGGTCACTGTAATCCTGACCCTCCTTCATCTGCTCAACATAGGCCCGACACGTGTAGTAGGTCAGCCTCTGAGCCATCCCGGCGGGCATCAGGATCTGAACCTCAATATTCAGCTGCCGACCATGCTCGTCAATGGCCAGAATGTCCAGAATGCACAGCTTGCCATCGGCATTTTGCCGCAACCGGATCGGGTTGAGGAAGCGGATGACCGTAATACGCGGTTGCCCGGTCAGGACCGAGTTCAGAAAGTGAATTGTGATTCGAGTATTGTGTTCACTGCCCAGCAGCTTTTTGAACGCGTAATCAACAAGCGGGATGATACCGATGGCCATGTGACGCTCCCGAGCAGTCAGATGCTGCACCACAGTGTATGTAGTGCCGTTTCTTTTGGACTCACCCACGGGTATACTTCAATAATCTACTGTATCAAGCGGAATCTGCGAAAATTGGCAGACGAATTCCGCACCTCCGGTCGGCAGTGCCGAGCACCACATCAAAATGCCAACTGCCCAAACCACGGGTTTTGCAGGACAGATCTCGGGCTAAAGCCCCAGCTGCATCAATTCCTGTCCATTCGTGGTTGAGAACATCCCCGTTACCACGCAACCATGTCTTCGCGGCTTCGCGTGAGCCGGGTGTCGCTGTGGCGGGTGCTCGGGCTGGAAAGCCCGAGCTACGTAATGACTGCCAGCATTGGTGTCTATTCGTGGTTGAGAACGTCCCTGTTACCACGCAACCATGCCTTCGCGTCTTCGCAAGAGGCGGGTGTCGCTGTGCCGGGTGCTCGGGCTGGAAAGCCCGAGCTACATGTATTCGTGTCCATTCGTGTCCATTCGTGGTTCAAAACACCTCCATTCGTGTCCATTCGTGGTTGAAAACCCACCTCCCATCAACGCCCCAGCACCTCGTCCAGCACCTGCATCACACGCCGCGAATTCGTCCGCTCAAGCGGCACCAGACGCACACTGCGAGCCCGTGAAGCACTCGATGTGTCATCCAGCTGACGCACCAGCTCACGAATTTCCTCGATCAATGTCTGCGGCGCCTTCAGCACCAGCGAATTCGTCTCCCGCTGCACCTCAACCGTCAGCAGCGGAGCCGATGACTGAGCATTGATCTGACGCAGCACGCTGGCCACAGAACTGTCAATCCCCGCAGGAATCTCAATCGCACGGCGACTGCCACCCGCACTCAATTCCGTCCGATACACCCCCTGAATCACGTCCTCAATCTCCGCCGCATCCGCATGCCGAACTTCCACCACCTCCGTCCGAAAAATACGCCCCGAATCCGGCAGCTTCTCCGTGTCCAATATCTCCAGCAACTGCTCAATCCGATCACGGTCCGTTCGAGATCCATACACAATCAGCGCATTCAGGCGAGTCTCCGGGACAATCACCACAGAGCCAAATGCCAGCAAACCCGCTCGACTGGTATACACCGACTGCAACGTCTCCGAAACATCCTCCGCACCCGCGTTCCTTAACTGATACACCGAAAAATCCCGACCACGCTGACCTCCCGCTCGCGAAAATGCCGTCCGCACAATCGACTCCAGCTGGTCCAGTGCCCCGGAATCCTCTGACGCTATCGTGATTCGATCCACACCCGGAATCACCACCACCGCCGGTAACTCGTCAGCCCCGGACACAACATCCGCCCCAACCTGCGATGCTCCGCCCGGCAACTCGTCCTGCAGACCACACGGCGACCCGGATACCGGTGCCGGCGCAGGCGCAGGTGCCGGCTCAGTCGCACCACCACCACCACTACCGCCCGGCTGCAGCACGCGCAGCGGATTCCTCCGAATTCGCGGCCACAAATCCTGAATCCTCCGCACCGCACCATCCACATCACCAGTCACCGGTATCACTCGCACACCGCTGCCACCACCCCCGACCGCAGCACCCGCAGCAGCACCACCAGACTCCGACACCACCGCCGGTTCACCCATCTTCTGCAACAACAGTCGGATGTCCTGCAACTGCTTCCTCGTCCCGCGCAGCAGCAGCTGCTGACTGTCTTCGTCCGCCTGAATCGTCGGATAGTCACCGGTCTTCACATAGCTGTCACCGTACAGGCTCTCAATCGCGTTCTGAGCTGCCTCGGCACTCAACACCCGCAGCGGAATCACATCCATTTCCTTCGGATCGCTCTGCTGCAGTCGCTCCATCACTCCCTTCACCGCCGCCTGACCGGCAGCCGTTGTGGAAATCACCAGCTGCTGAGTTGCTCTCTCCCACGAAATCAAAGCCGCCGGATCCAGCGACTGCAGCACGTCCCGCACCACCTGCTCCGCCGTATCTCCGTTCATGCCCGGCAAGGCATACATCTCCACCTGTCGCGGTTCAGCAGCAGCCGGCGGTTCCAGTTCGGACACCAGCTTGGCGATCACCGCATGCTGCTCAGGCCGCGCCACGGCAATCAATGCCCGCGCCTGCTCATCCACCGAGATCCGTACATTGTCCGTGCGATTGAACAGCGACTGCAGCGCGATCGAAAGAGAGCTGCCATCCGAATTCCGCAGCCGATACGTTCGCGGCTCAGCCGTCACAGCCGGCGTCTTCCGCACCATCATCTGCTGCACCACACGTTCCACCGTCTGATGCTGCTCGGCTGTTGCTGTCGCCACCAGCACCTCCTGTGACGTGTCCGTCACAAACACCGCGTCCGGATACAGCCGCTCCAGCACTTCCTGCGCCTCGTCTGCTTCGTACGGACGCAGCCAGTAGCTGCGAGTATCCAGGCTGTTGCCGCCAGTGCCCCCGGATTGCCCCAGCATCTGCTGCACCTGCTCACGCACTGCCGGCATTTCGGCTGCCGGAGCACTGATGAACAACTGCCGACCAATGCGGTCCGGAGTCACCGTGACGGCCGCCGACAACACCGACTGCAGCGCCTGCTGGGCTGCCAGTCCGTCCATCATGCCCAGCCGAAACACAGCCAGCTCCCGCGGCTCCGCGGCCGCCGGAGCCTGATCAAGCTGCTCGATCAGACCGCGAATCTCCACATGCTGGTCCTCCTTCGCCACCACCACCAGCCGCCCCGTACGGTCATTGCCCGTAATCCGAATGCCGTCAAATCTGGTGTACAGCGACTGCAGCAGCGTCTGCACATCCACGGCACCCGCATGCTTCAATTCATAAATCTGCGGCACGGCCACCGCACCTTCCAGCCCCTTGCCCTTCAGCTCATCCGTAATCTTCTGAATTGTCACATGCTGCTCCGGAGTCGCCGTGGCGATCAGCAGCTTGCGATCGGCATCAATAAACAGCCGTGCATCCGGGTACATCGCCAGCAGCGCTTCCTGAGCTTCGTCGGCGTTCGGAGCACCCACGAAGTAGGTGCGAGTTTCCCGGCCCGGGCCAGCCAGACCCTCGGTAATCTGCTGCAGCATCTTTGCAATTTCCGCCTGCTTCTCGGCCGTCGCTCGCACAAACAACTGCCGCCCGCCTGCGTCCGCCGTCACCTGCACTGTCGCGTCCACCAGCGGCTGCAGCACCTGCAGCACGGCGGCCGGTGTACTGCCTTTGAGCGGATACACCTGCAGCTGAACAGCCGGAGCCACAGTCTGCGGAGCCAGCTGCTGCAGGACCTCGTCCACCAGCTGATGATCCCGCGGCGCAGCATTCACCAGCAGCCGCCGACCAGCTTCATCAGGCGTCAGGGTCGCGCGCGGGGCCAGGGGTGTCAGAGTCGCCACGGCGACCGCCGCTGTCAGGCCCTGAGGCAGCGGATGACTCTGCAGTTTTCGCTCCCGCTCGCCCTCCGGCAACTGCAGCTCCTGCAGCAGTGACTGCACACGCTGCTGTTCTGAGTCAATCGCCGTCACCAGCAGCCTGCGATTCACAGCATCCACTGTCACCGTGGCCTTCGGAACCTGCACAGCCAGCAACTGCGCGGTACTGGTCACATCCAGTCCCTCAACCGGATGAATGCGAAACTGCTTTTCGGCCGGCTGAGCCTGCAGTGCCTGCAGCAGCAGACTCACCTGCTCATGCTCAGCCGCCGCGGCCATGACCAGCAGTCGCTCCCCGGTCGGATCAGCCACCACCTGCGCCCTCGGCACTGTTGTCGCCAGCAGCGAAACGGCCTGAGTCGACTGCAGCGCCGGCACCGGATACACCTGCAGCGTGCGATTGGCCAGCACATTGCCAGCCTGAGAATCCAGCTGCTCAATCAGGTCACGCACGGACTGCTGCTCGTTCGCCGTCCCAAAGACCACTACCCCCCGTCCCGCAGAATTGAGACTGACACGGGCGGTCGGAGTCAGGCTGGCCAGTATTGTCAGAATGGCGGTGGGCTCCACATGCTGCAGCGGGTAGTTGACCACTGAACGCAGGCCACCCTGAGGCTGCTCAGCCAGCAACTGCTGCAGCGAATCACTCACCTTCTGCTGATCAGCCGCTGTTGCCCAGACCACCAGACGACCGGAACCCGAGTCAATGCGGAACTGGCCGTCCGGGGCAATCAGCTTCACCGTCGCCAGAAACTGGTCCGGATCGGCCACAGCAGCCGGATACAGCTTCAGCACCGGCTGCATGTCCGGTCCCTGATTGGTCTCCAGCTGCTGCAGAATCGTCCGCGCTTTGGCCTGCTCAAAAGGAACAGCGTTGACAGAAATCTGCCGCGCCTTCGCATCCACAACCACCGTACCCGACACAATCTGCTTCAGCACCGTGGCGGCCTGCTCGGGGTTGGCATGAGTCACAGGATAAACAATCAGCTCCGGCGGACCGCTGGCGGCCGCAGCCGATGCCGGAATGCGACCGACAACCGTTTCAATCAAACGCAGATTGGCCACCGTGTCCGACACCATCAGCTGCGAAGTCTGCGGCAGAGCCTTCACCTTGCCGTATGTCCCCAGCAGCGGCTGCACTTCCGTCACGACAGTTTCCGGCAAACGATTCTCCAGAGGAAACAGCACTGTGACGAATTCAAAACGGCCGCGAGTAGCCAGCTCGGTCGGACTGATCCGGGGAATCGCACCCTCCGGCAATCCGGACTTCAGATCCAGACACATCAGCATCCGCTCGCGACGCACCAAAGTGAAACCCTTGGTCAGCAGCCAGCCGTTCAGCAGATCAATCGCGGCGGTGGTGGAGTAATCTTTGGAGTCTGAGTAGCTGAAGACACCGGGGGGCGGAGTTTCCATGACCAGCGACAGATCGGCCTCGCGAGCGACCCAGTCGAGCACTTCAGGCCACTTCTGAGCCCGAAAGTTGAACCGCAGCTGTTTTTCACTGAACAGAGCCACAAACAGTCGCTGCTGATCTTCCGTCAGCAGACTGCGAAATGCCGCATCCGACTGCTGCACCGCAGCCGCTCGACCGGCCTCATCCGTCGCAGCCGTCAAAGCCGCCTGCCGCTGCTCCAGCAACTGACGCATCTGCCCGGCCTGCTCAACCGAAAGACCCAGCGCCGCAGCGATCCCCGGATCTGCCAGTCGAGCAAAATCGACAGCCGGTGCCGCAGCTGCAGCCGGAGCCGTCTGCGCCCACAGCCGTGCCGACTGAGTCGAACAGAGACACAGCAGAAAAATAACACCCCGCGCGAAAGACATGGTCTGCATGCGAACACTTCTTCTACTTCTACAGGCGGGAAAACTCAGGCGGGAAATCACTGTCGTCAAACCAACACTCATCCACTGCAACACAATTCAACACTGCCCAGCCTCCGGACCCGCACCCCGAATTTCGCGGCACCAGTCTGAAAACTGAAAACTGAAAACTAATCCTCCCCTCGCCCCCATCGGGGGAGAGGGGTCGGGGGTGAGGTGGCAATTGCCTCCCCGCCACGGATTACAGACTCCAGAAATTTTAAAGTAGTAAGCCACCTCCGCGTCCGCTGAGTCTGCTCAGCAGCCTCCATCAACAGATCTCGGGCTGGAAAGCCCGAGCTACCTGTAATCGTGTTTCATTCGTGTCCATTCGTGGCGATGGCCTCCCTGCCATAGATCGTAGACTTGAGAAAGTTGAAAGTAGAAAATCGCTCAGTATTCGCGAGCCCTCCTCAGGAACCTTCATCAACAGAACTCGGGCTGGAAAGCCCGAGCTACATTGATTCGTGTTTCATTCGTGTCCATTCGTGGTTCCAAACCACCTCTGCATTCCTTTTGCGATTATCCGTGTCAATCCGTGTCCATCCGTGGCGAACGAGCCCCGTCCCTCCGTGGCCTGGAACCTCTTCAGGAACCTCCATCAACAGATCTCGGGCTGGAAAGCCCGAGCTACGTGTATTCGTGTTTCATTCGTGTCCATTCGTGGTTCCAACCCACCCCTGCATTCCTTTGCGATTATCCGTGTCAATCCGTGTTCATCCGTGGCGAACGAGCCTCATCCCTCCGTGGCCTGGAACCTGCTCAAGAAATTCCATCAACAGATCTCGGGCTGGCAAGCCTGACCTACACCTATTCGTGTCCATTCGTGTCCATTCGTGGTTCCAACCAACCAGTCTAACTTTCCCGCGACCCATTGCCACAGAATTCCCACACCCCCCGCCGCCACACACACCACCACGCACCGGTTCTTACGAATCACACGACCACAACGCACCGGAACTGCCGGATTCCCAAATTCGCGGGAATCTGCAGAATCTGCCGCAGTGCTGCCAAAAATGCACAATCCTGCCACCTGTACACTGATTTTTCGGCAGCTTTCTGCTGCCCGACGTCTCGCGCCCGGTTGCTGCAACCGCGATTCCCGCCCCGCCTGATCGGCCTCGTCTGGCTCCCGCACCGCACCTCAGCTAGCCTCACCGCCCTGCCCTCGCTCGGTGTTGCCCGAGCCCCTTTCAGAATGAATCTCGCCCGGATCCGGAATTCCCCCCATGCCGTCGCTACGCATGACATTTCTGACGCTGCTGCTCTGGCTGGTCACCTGTACCAATGCCCCCTCCGCCACAGCTCAGGAATTGTCCACACTGCGTACCTATGCCGTGCCCGCAGGTCGCGCTGCCGAAGCTCAGCGCATGCTGCGGGAACTGGCCGGACCGGATGCCGACGAGGCCACAATCCAATTCGACGAGGACAATCAGCAGCTGCTGATCTCCGGTTCGCCCCAGCTGCACACACTGACCAAACAATTGCTGCAGCAGCTGGCTGCCACTGCCGACCCCGCGGAAACTGCTGTCGTCCCACCTCGCGCTCCGGCCCGACCGGTCAGCGAACCGTCCGTACTGAAAACCTATCGTACGGAATCGGAAAACGCCCGCAGTCTGCTGCCGGTCGTCCGTCGCATGGCCGGCAACGGGGCTCGAGTCACTCCGGGACCGGGCGATGATCTGCTGTATATCTCGGCAGCCCCGTCGGTTCACAGGCGGCTGCTGACGATGCCGGAACTGCAGGCGGTCGATGCCGAGCAAACCGCTGCAGCGGAACCCCGATCAAACACCGTGCGGTCCGCCGCAGCCCCGGCACCACGCACCGTGAGTCTGCAGGCTCTGACGGTCGCAGAAGCCGTTGATTCGTTGTCCACAATGCTGGGCGACAACCTGCGCCAGGTTGGCAGTCAGTGGGTCGTTCAGAAAGGGCGAACTCGACGCGCTGCGCTGCTGGTACAGCCTGCAGCCAACAGCATCTCGGTCTCCGGTGACCCGCAGCTCAGTGATCAGTTGTGTCGACTGCTGACGCAGCTGGATGCCGCCCGGGATTCGGGCGAAGCGGATGCCATTCATTTTGTCAGTTTGTCGCAGATGGAACCGGCCGTGGTGCAGCGCGCCGTCAGGTTGTGGCAGCAGGCTGCCGGGCAGTCGCCGCAGTCCGCGGTGCCCACCGACAGTCCGGGATCCGACGGTCAGTCAGCGGAAGGCAGCGAAATTCCTGAGCAGGGAAGTACGCGTCGATCGCGACCTCTGCGGATGGCCTCATTCAGTTCGCAGCAGGCTGCGACCGGGCAGGCCGGAGCGGATGAGCCTGCCGAGGCGGACGAGCCCGCCGGGACACCGCTGCGGCGACCCTCGGCCGATGTGCAGGTCGAAGCTCTGCCCGATCTGGACGTCATGATTCTGCGCGGACGTGATCCGGATGTGGAAGAACTGTCGCGTATTATTCAGGAGATTGAGCGGCTCAGTCTGGAGACCACTCCGGAAATTGAAGTGGTTTATCTGCAGCATGTGCGGGGAGAGAATTTGAATGAGCTGATTGAGGATGTGCTGCAGGATCTGACCGGGCCATTGCAGGGGCGAGTTTCCATCACGCCGCTGGTCAAACCCAATGCCCTGCTGCTGGTGGGCTGGGGTGAAGCGGTCCAGGCGGCGAAAAGGCTGGTGCAGAAGCTGGACGAGTCTGTGATGCCGGAGACGCAGCTGGAGGTGTTTCGGCTGAAGCGAGCTTCTGCGGCGGCGGTGGAAGCGACGATCGCCGAATTTCTGAACAATCGCGGCGGTCTTGGTCCTGAAGTCACGGTGACGGCTGACAACCGCACCAATTCACTGCTGGTCAATGCAGCACCGCGGGATCTGGCCGAGGTGCGGATGCTGGTTGAGCAGCTGGATGTGGACAGCAGTGAGTCTGTCAATCAGGTGCGAATTGTGGTGCTGAAGAATGCCCTCGCTGCGGATGTTTCCGTCACGATCAATGCCGCGCTGCTGGCGGCGCGAGGCGGAGCGGCGGCTGGTGGTGCCACCGGACGAAACGCTGCCCTGGAACTGCTGCTGACACAGCCGGATGGCAGTCGCATAGCGGCAGCCGGGATGCTGGAAGATGTTCGTATTACGGCCGATGCCCGCACCAATCGGCTGTTTCTGACCGGTCCGGCGGAAAGTCTGGATCTGCTGGAACAGTTGATTCAGACGCTGGATGAAACTCCCGCGGCAGCAGCTCAGATCAAAGTATTTCAGGTCACGAACGGTGATGCCAGTGAACTGGTGCTGGTGCTGCGATCATTGTTTCCGGAAGGCGGAGTTTCCACGGTGCCGCAGCTGGCGGTGGCGGAGGGTGAGACGGCGCTGGTGCCGGTCCGGTTCTCCGTGGACATTCGCACCAACAGCATTATTGCCACCGGCAGTCCGGGAGATCTGAAGATCATCGAAGTGCTGCTGCTCAGGCTGGACGAAGCGGGTACTCAGGAACGCATCAACAAAGTGCTGCGGCTGAAGAATTCGCCGGCCCTCGATGTGGCCAATGCCGTCAACAACTTTTTGCGCAGTGAACGTACGGTGGCCCTGGCGGCACCCGGGCGACAGAACCCGTTCGCTCAGATTGAATCCGAAGTGGTGGTGGTGCCCGAGCCTGTCGGGAATGCTTTGATCATCAGTGCCACACCAAGGTACTTTGATCAGATTCTGGAACTGGTGGAGGGATTGGATGCACAGCCGCCGCAGGTCATGATTCAGGTGATTCTGGCTGAAGTGGAACTGGACAATCTGCAGGAATTCGGAGTGGAGCTGGGTTTGCAGGATTCACTGCTGTTTGACCGCAGTGTGCTCAGCAACGTGGTGAATCCGGGCTTCAACTTCAACAATCAGCAATTGGGCAATTCGCCATCCGCGGCGTCGATGGCCGGCAAGGGGAAAGTGGGTGGCCAGGCACTGTCGCATTTCAGTCTGGGTCGGACCAGTGGTGACACGGAGTATGGTGGGTTGGTGCTGTCGGCCAGCAGTGAGAATATCAGTGTGCTGCTGCGAGCGATGAATCAGTCGCGGACCATGGAAATTCTCAGTCGTCCGCAGGTGATGACACTGGATAATCAGCCGGCATTTATTCAGGTGGGGGAACGAGTTCCCAGGATCACGGGGACCTCGATCAATCAGGTTGGGCAGGTGAACAGTGTCGCACTGGAAAATGTGGGTTTGATTTTGGGAGTCACCCCGCGGATCAGTCCGGAGGGTATGGTGGTGATGGAGATTGATGCAGAGAAGTCGGATGTGGGGCCTGAGATTGAAGGGATCCCGGTGTCGGTTTCCAGTCAGGGTCAGGTGATTCGTTCTCCGCGAGTCAACATCACGACGGCTCAGACCACGGTCAGTGCGGCCAGTGGTCAGACGATAGTGATTGGCGGGTTGATTACGACGGACAATCGCACGGTATCTCGTCGAGTACCCTATCTGAGTGATATTCCGCTGCTGGGGCAGTTGTTTCGCTATGATTCCGGCTCGAACAACCGTCGCGAGCTGTTGATCATTCTGACGCCGCATGTGGTGCGGGGTCCGGAAGAGGCGGAGTTATTGAAGCAGACGGAAATGTCGCGGATGTCGTGGATCTCGTCCGACATCTTTGACTGGATGAATCCGCAGATGCCCATCAGCAGCAGTCTGGACGGTGATCAGGTACCGACGGTGTACCCGGACAAAACGCCCAGTGCCGGCAGTCTGCCGAAACCTGAGCCGGAAACGGCACCTGCCGTACCTCCGGTCCCTGCAGCGACCGCACCGCCGCAGACCAGCAGCAATCCCGGCGTGAAAGCCGTGATCCCGGAATGGAAGATAGAACAAACGAACGTTGAGAAGCGACCCTCGGCGGTACGCCAGCTGGCCTGGCAGAAACAGAAAAAGACCGCAGTCAAACCCGCCACGAATCAACGCACCCCACGTCCGTGAGAAGCGTGGACCGTGGACCGTGGAGCGTGGACCGTGGACCGTGGAGCGTGGACCGTGGACCGTGGAGCGTGGACCGTGGACCGTGGAGCGTGGTGCGTGGATTGTGGATTGTGCAGCGAAAACCGAAATCCTCCCCTCGCCCCCGTAGGGGGAGAGGGGTCGGGGGTGAGTGGGCTATGGCCTCCCTGCCATAGATCGTAGACTTGAGAAAGTTGAAAGTAGAAAAGCCTTCAGTATTTGCGAACCTCCTCAGGAACCTCCATTAACAGATCTCGGGCTGGAAAGCCCGAGCTACATTCATTCGTGTCCATTCGTGTTCATTCGTGGTTAAAAACGGCTCCTGCATTCGTGTTCATTCGTGGTTCCAAACCGCCCCTGCAATCCCCTTTGCGACTATCCGTGCAAATCCGTGTTCATCCGTGGCGAAATGGCCCCGTCCCTCCGTGGCCGAGGGCCTGCTCGGGAAATACCATTAACAGATCTCGGGCTGGAAAGCCCGAGCTACATCAATTCGTGTTCATTCGTGTCCATTCGTGGTTAAAAAATCACCCCTGCATTCGTGTCCATTCGTGGTTAAAAACGGCTACTGCATTCGTATCCATTCGTAGTTCCAAACGGCCCCTCCATTCGTGTCCATTCGTGGTTCCAAACCAACCCTGCATTCCCCTTTGCGACTATCCGTGCAAATCTGTGTTAATCCGTGGCGAAATGGCCCCCTGTCCCTCCGTGGCCTCGAACCTGTTCTTGCAATTCCATCAGGAGATCTCGGGCTGGAAAGCCCGAGCTACATTCATTCGTGTCCATTCGTGTCCATTCGTGGTTCCAAACGGCCCCTGCATTCGTATCCATTCGTGGTTCCAAACCAACTCTGCATTCCCCTTTGCGATTATCCGTGTTCATCCGTGTTCATCCGTGGCGAAATGGCCCTCTGTCCCTCCGTGGCCTCGAACCTGTTCTTGAAATTCCATCAACAGATCTCGGGCTGGAAAGCCCGAGCTACATTCATTCGTGTTCATTCGTGTCCATTCGTGGTTAAAAAAGCGGCCCCTGGATTCGTCTCCATCCGTGGTTAAAAGCCCCCCTGTCCCTCCGTGGCGAGAAACCGTGATTCTCATCCCCTCTCCAGCTCGACTGATCCTGCTTGTCTGTGTCACCCTGCTGCCGGGCTGCGTGCTTGGCACTGGTGCTGCCGGTCTGTTCAGCCGTGACAAGCCTGAGTATCAGACGCCGCGGCAGATGGTCCCGGTCTGGTCTGATACGGTCCTGCATCAGTCGGGCGAACCGGCGACGCGAGGTGTCGGTGGGCGGATTATGTTTTACGGGCTGGACAAGCACAAAGCCGTGCGGTCGCAGGGGACCCTGGTGGTGTATGCGTGGGACGACAGTCAGGGCATGCAGGAACGCAGTCCGGATCGGAAGTTTGTCTTTCCTGCCGAAGACCTGCAGCAGCATTACAGTCAGTCGCGACTGGGGCATTCGTACAGTTTCTGGCTGCCGTGGGATGCTGCCGGTGGCCAGCTGACGCATTTGACTTTGATTACGCGGTTTGTCAGTACGGACGGAGCCGAATTGACGTCGGCACCGGCACATGTGGTGCTGCCGGGCCCCGGGGACGGCGTGCCGTTTTATCAGTCACTGGCGAAATCGCGGCGGCTGCGAGATTATGACGGTGGCGATGCTGGTGATTCCGGGGATCAGGTTGCTCCGCTGCATGCGGATGAACCGTTGGACGGACCGGTAACGCCAGTGGCGGGGAATCTGCGGCGGGGTCGAGTGCTGGGGCCGCGTGCTCCGCAGCGTGAGCCGCTGGAGATTGAGGTCAGTCCGGAATTTTTGGCGCGGCATGCGGGAGTCACAGCGGGGGCGATTGCGGTGGACGATCAGCCGCGACTGCCGGGCATGCTGCAGGCACCGCCGCCGCAGCCCGGAGTTCAGGGGGAGTCGGCTGAGTTTGGTGGCGGCGGCGAATCTGCTGCCGAGCGACCGATCAGGGATCGCGAAGTCTTGCGGGCGGCTTACGAGAGGGTCGAGGAGCCTGGGGATCGATGGTCAGCTGATTCTGAACCGACTGAATCCCAGGTTCCAGCAGCAGCAGCAGTTCGATCTTTTGGCGATCCTCGGCGGAAGGCACCGCTCCGCGGACAATGGCCGACTGCTCTGCCGACGACACCTCGACAGACATTCCGGCGGACTGCAGATAATCAGTGACGGAACCGGAGACGGCTGAGCTGCGGCGGGCGCGGAGTGTCGTGGCGGCGGAGTTCAGTTCGGAAGCGGGTCTGAGCCGTTCTGAGTACAGCCCTGTGACGCGAGGAATTCTGGGGCGATTGACGGGCGGGCGAGCTTCAGTCATGCCGATGGCCGAGCCGACAGCGGCCTCGGCGGTGCCTTCGCGACCGACGAAATCGGCAGCCGCATCGGCCGCGGTGCTGCCTCCCACAAAACCTCCCGACTGTCGTTCCTCGCGCAGGAACCGCTGCGGCACAGCCGACTGAGAAGCGGTCGCCGCACCGCTGCCGCTGCCGCTGCCACCCTGACTGCCGCCCCCGCCAGCCGCAGCCCGCCCTGCCAGTCGTTCATTGCGATTACTGATCGAACCTCCCACTGAGCGTTGACCGAACAACCCCTGCGCGCTGCAGTCAGCCGACAGCCCGACCAGACACACCAGCATGACCCCAGCCACTTTGTACACCATCATTTTGTCACCCCGCTGCTCCGCTCCCCGCTTCCACTCATTGCATTCCCCCGTAGCTCGGGCTTTCCAGCCCGAGTTCTGCCCTAAAAAAAAACACGCCATACTTCCGTACAGATTCTCCCATGCAGCATCCCGGACCAGCTCCTCAGCATTGTCGACCTGTTTTTGCAAAAAAACGCATCCCAACGCGTGGATTTTACTGGAATTCCAGCCGCAGCCTGATCTTTTGTGCCCCCTTTCGCCCGTCTGCCCCTCCCTGGCCGTTAATCCTCCCCTCGCCCCCGTGAAACGGGGGAGAGGGGTCGG
>Ga0209972_10002612_pt1 | contig 14620 bp, 11 predicted proteins | sample NOAtaG_7_FD_187302 | JGI IMG/M metagenome (GOLD analysis project Ga0209972, IMG submission 187302) | Freshwater lake microbial communities from Lake Erie, under a cyanobacterial bloom - NOAA_Erie_Diel1S_2200h metaG (SPAdes) (version 2) | ecosystem: Environmental > Aquatic > Freshwater > Lake ... | reverse complement strand
TACTCAGTCATCGGATCACCCATGTGATGACTGAAATCACGCATCCAGACTGTAGTATCAGGATAGTAACGTTTTTCTGCCAGCATTTTCTGGAATTCTTCGCTTAGCGTACCAAGACCAACGGTATCATCGGTCATGATAGCCTCTACAAACTGACGGTATTCGTTGTTGGTGATTTCAGAATCATCCATGTAGAATCCGCCGATGGTAACCTGTTTGTTGTAATTGATGTGCGAGGCAGCAACGTCTTCGTCGGACTGCCCCATGTGGAAGGTTCCGGAAGGAACGGTTGTCATACCATAAGGGACGGTCTGAATCCAACCTTCCCTGTTCGGTACACCAATTAGCTCGCCCTGGATTTCTTTTTGTCCAAGACCGCAGGATGAGGCCAATGCCAAGGTGGCAATGGACAGCACCGGGCATAAAGCCCTGAGGGTTTTCACAATTTTCATATCACCTAATAATTTCAACAAGACCAGAAGTCCAAAATCAGATACACAAAAGTGAGAATCGGTTTCGGAAAAATCCTCTCCTAAGACCGGGCTTTATAACGCTGTAAGTTTAGGTTTATTATTAAATTATTTTCTGTAGCGCGGGGTGCGGATGATTGGCTTTGGTCCCCTCATTACCATTGGCACAAAATAAGAAGCCATAATCTCATGAGATGTTGGTCGCTTGGCCTCAGTGGCGGGTACAGTTAAATCAATGCTGTAAGTAATCCGAAGCTTATTCTGCATGGCAGTAAGACCAACTATAGCAGAAGCAGCATCGCCCTGGCGGTAGGCCAGGCCTGCAAGAAATTGATTATTAAAACGGGCAAGTGCCGACAATTCGAATTGATATTGCTTTGAATCAGACTTGAGGTTGAAGGTTGGGGTTACCATAATATCAGGATTAACCTCAATGTTATAGCCTCCCATAACATAATAGTGGCGGCTCATCTGGCTTAGTGTATTGTTAAACCTTGCTTCATTCAGGTGACGGGAGCTTATGCCTCCGAAAAACTTATCTGAAGAATAATAGAGACCAAACCCGATATCAGGAACGATTTCACCAGAAGCCTTATTGATTTCCTTGTAAACATTGTCTTCGGTATTGTTAACCCTGTAGCCTGCTTTTGTAGAGCGGCCATGCATACCTACACTGAGACCACCGCTAAGTTTACCGGGACCCAATTTATAGTGATATGCTGCATTAACGGAAACATTCAAATCATTCAGGAGGGCAATCTGATCGTTATTGATAACAATTCCCACACCAGTATTGGCTTCCATGATCGGAAGAGCACCCGTAAAAAGGATATTCTGAGGAGCCCCACCCGCACCATCAAGACCCTGATAACCGGTCCACTGGTTACGATAGAGCAGGTTGCCGCGAAAACCCTGCTCAAGCCCGGTGGCCGCAGGATTATAGTACATCTGATTAAACATGTACTGCGTGAAATGCGCGTCCTGCTGAGCATTGGCGCTGAATGAACCGGAAAGTCCGGCTAACAAAATGGCGGTGTAGAGTTGCTTTTTCATTAGAATCTCCTCGAATGAGGGCTCAATTTTATGGTAAATTTCGTATTTGAAAAAATTTTATTCTTTGGAAGCCTTGATACTTGCCTTGATGTATTCTTCCAGAGCACCGGTCATGGACGGAGCATTTGGCAGAGGAGCCTGGATATCCAGAATGAGTCCGGCATCGCGGACGGCCTTTGCGGTGGTGGGTCCAAAAGCAGCAATCCGAGTATTATTTTGCTGGAAATCAGGGAAGTTATGGAAAAGGGATTCAATACCTGAAGGACTAAAAAATGCAAGGACATCGTAGTAGATGTTCTTTAGGTCCGACAGGTCACTTGATACCGTATTGTAGAATGTGGCCTCGGTAAATTTGTAATTATTTTTTCTTAAGAATTCCGGCAAATCCCCGGTGCGGATATCAGAACAGGGGAATAGATAGGTTTCTTCTTTATGCTTTTTAATCTGGTCAGCCAGATCCATGGCCGTCTTCTGGCCAACGAAAACTTTTCTTTTCCTGATCTGGATGTATTTCTGCAGATAGTTGGCCGTCGCTTCCGTGACGCAGAAATATTTCATCTCAATTGGAATTTCCACACGAAGCTCCTGCACGATACGAAAAAAGTTATCAACCGCATTTTTACTGGTGAAGATAACAGCAGAATGGTCCAGAATATTGACTTTCTGCTTCCTGAAATCCTTGACAGAAACCCCCTGAACCTCAACAAAAGGCCTGAAATCGATTTTGATTTTGTATTTCTTGGCAAGGGTAAAGTAAGGAGAATCATCGTCAACCGGACGAACCTGGGTAACCAGGATGGACCCAACCTTTCGGAGACGGGACGTGATTTCCGGATTGGCTGTTTCACTCATGGATTCAATAAAAAAATTATTTCAGTATCTCAAACAGAACCAGACAGGTCGAAAGGTTCAGCGTGCAAATATAAAAAAGAGATAGTGCGGAACGATACCTGAAAAATTTTCTGAACACCATGAACAGAAAAAAGCTTCTCAGAATAAAAAAAAGCGCCCCCAGAGCCGGAAGAAAAAAACGGATTTCCAGTGGCATTCGGCCGTCCAGACCAAATAAAGCGCAGTTATAGGCAAGCAGCATAACCGCAATAAAAAAAAGTACTTTTATGTCAGGAAAAATTATCGGGAAAAACCGGATGGACAGAGAAAACAGGAAAAGGGCAGCCATACTGATGGCCATAGGTGAGCCCACCAGCTGAATGGTCCTGAGAATGGTGCCAATTGGAGGTGAAGCAGGTGAACGGAGATAATCGGATATGGCCAGCAGGATAATCAGGATTGCCATGACGAGTGGGGGAAATCCGATTTTCTGCACATTAAAGTCAATCTCATAATTGTTCTGCAGGCTGAAAAAGTATTTCAGAAACGATTTGTAAAAAATATTCCGAAACACAATCAGGAGGACAATTGCTGTGAAGGAGAATACGGGCAGCGATGCCTCCTGCATCCCGGTTGTTTTACCCGTTTCGGGCTGGGAAAGAGTCACCGGCAGGTATTCAAGTATCTGATCTTTAAAAATATAACTTCCGTCGATTACCTCTGTATTCCCCGCCGGATGAAACAATACTCTTGCCTTTGAAGCAAAATCGCCCTTGCCTGAGGGAATAATGAAATTCAGCGGGAGTGTCAGACTCTGAGCACCGGAAGAATCAAGCTGCATTTTTGCGCCGGGACAAAAACTGAAGGACTATCAGGAAAATGATGAAATAAAGCGCGTAGAAGGCCATCAGAAAATTATCGCCCAGATCTGCCATGGCAATGGCAGCCAGAATGGTGATGATGTTGAGTGCCGACAGCAGAAAGACCGTTTGCATCTGATTTAGCCCGGAGCGTATCAGAATGTGGTGGACATGGTTTTTGTCGGGACTGAAAGGCGATTTTCCGTTGAATATCCGGATGGCAAAAACGCGGGCGGTATCAAAAACCGGGATGATTAGAATGGCAACAGCAATGGAAGGTGCAGACTCAACTGCCTTCATCTGAACAAACTGTATGGCCATGGCACTGACCAGCATCCCGCTTACCAGAGAGCCTGTATCGCCCATGAAAATGATGGCTTTGTGAAAATTATATCGTAAAAAGCCCAGAATTCCTCCCATCAGACAAAAGGCCAGAAGAGCAAAAGGAGCATATTCGGCTCCTCCGAAACGGTAAAAGAAATAGCCAAATGAGGCTGAGTTAATAAGGATGAGGCTTCCGGCAAGGCCGTCAAGACCATCAATGAGGTTGAAGGCATTTATGAGACCAACGATAACCAGAAAAGTAAATGCATAAGCAAAGCGGTCATCTATCATTTCCAGTCCCAGAAAACCCTGAAAATCATTAATTTTAATATCCCCCAGAAACATCACAATCCCGGTAGCAAGAATCTGGACAAAAAACTTTTTGAATGCAGAAACCGGGCTGATATCATCTTTTAGGCCGATAAAAAAAAGAATCAGTGTACTTGCAAGAAGGCGCTGAATCTGCGGAGTTACATCCCCGAAAATGGTAACGGCAGACATGAATCCCGCAAAAATGGCCATACCGCCAAGCCGCGGCGTAAGATTGGTATGAACCGCTCTGAAGTTGGGCTCATCCAATAGATTCTTAAGATGTGCCACATAAATGATGGAAGGAATTGCAAAGACTGCAATTACAAATGCCCAAACAAAGGCCAGTACTATGTCTATGACGAGCATGACTTCAAAAATACGCGGCAATTTAGGTCAAAACCTTGCTACATATCCAAAATGAATTTTAGAAGTTCCCAATCCGGGCCTCAGGCCCTTCATAATTCCGCCGGCAATGGAAATCTGAATGAGGTTGGAGCCGGATTCCAATTCTGCACCCATTCCAAATCCAAGCGCATACCGGTATGCTTTCAAGCCCGACCACTGTAATTCAGTCTGATACATAAGTCCCTCGGCAAATACTGAAAAAAGAAATTTCTGATCCAGCAGAACCTGAGGCTGAATACCCATCAGGGCATGGCTGCTTGTAAAAAACTGGTTTTCGTTGAAGCCGCGGAGAGACCGGAGACCACCTATACGGAACTGGTCGGCAAGGGTAAGACTTTCAGACTGCAGCCATGCAAGATCGAGGGAACTTCGAAGCCAGAAGCGGCCCGGAGGATGCCAGAGGGGCGCAGCGCCCTGAATACGGATTTCATGCTGTGCCGTCCTTTTGCCAATGCCATCCCTTACTATGTTTTTTATGCCGGGTAGAAATACTGCATGAAAGAACTTCCTGGCAGGCGCTATCCTGCCGGCTGCAACAGATTCCATACCAAGACCAAGTACAAGGCTGCCGGCACTCTGGCGAATCCTGATGCCTGGTTGATTTTGTGATGAATTCACCGACTGCAGACCAAACCGTATTTGCCAGAGACCGCCTGCCCCTATTCCGATTTCAGCTCTTGCCCTCTGTCTGAAATACAGGGAATCCTGACGAAAAAGCTCAAATTGTCCGGATATACCCAGTCCGGAATAGGTCAAAGCCGGAGCCCGAAGATCCAGAAACAAAGACTGCGAGGAAGCTGCAAAGCGGGCCCAGCGAAGGGAGAGCCCGATACCACGATTGAGTAAATTGGTAAAGTCGGCCTCGGCATTACCGGTAAGCATGAGCCGGCCGTCACTCTGCCCTGGTAATAATCCGATGATTCCGTTCAGGGAATTGGTGCCTGACTTCCGGAGGTACACATGCACGATTGCCTGATTACCAAACCATTCCAGCTCAGAGGAACGAAGCTGCCCGGCAAAAGGCAGGCTTTCGAGCAAATCCGGAATCCGGTCTGAAGCCGAAACAGAAAAGGGCTCATCTTTACGGAAACGAATCCATCGGGCTACCAGAGATGGGGAAAGACTGCTGTCGCCATGAACTATGACTGGCCCGTTCAGGATCGCAGGTCCGGGTCTGATTACCCCTCCCAGGAACGCAGCACTTCCGTGAGACCGGACAGAATCAAAATAAAAACTGGCGAAAGGGTAGCCGTTATTTTGCCAGGAAAGAAGGCTTTTCCTGATGTAATCAGGTACAGTTTCCGGCTCTGGGATTCCCCCTGCTGCAAGTGCATTTGTGTTGTTTTCGGTACGAAAGACAAGGTTTATCTTTTTCGGCAAATCATAACTTTGGCATAACACAGGTTCTTGGAAGCATTTGATAAAGATTAAAAGGAAAATAAGCCGCATCCAAGGCACGTTCTTTAACTTTGTCCGCATTAGCCGGCAGGGAATGTCCCAGAATACATACAAACCGAAAAATACCATCCGGGAAACAACAGGCCAAAAGACCCCGGAAAAAAAAGGTAAAAGCACTTTGAATCCTGGCAGAAAAATCATTCTGGTTTGCGGAATGCTGCTCATTTCGATGGCTTTGTTTCTTTTTATAGCGTTGGTCTCTCACCTGTTCACGGGAGCAGAGGATCAGAGCCTGATGAGCCCTGATGCCGGAAGCATCCGGGAAGCCGGCAAAGAAACAGAAAACTGGGCTGGGTACATGGGTGCAATTGCTTCGCACTGGCTCATCCGGCAGGGACTTGGCGTATCCATGGTTCTTCTGCCCTTCTGGCTGCTGAACCTCGGATACCGGATGGTATTCTCGAAATTTCTTTTCCTGATACCGCACTTCAACAGCCGGATTGTCTCCCTGATGGTTTTTTCAGCGCTGTTTTTCGGCAACTTGTCGTTCAGTACAGGTCTGTCGGTTTTTGATCTTTTTTCCGGGGCGATAGGTTATGAACTTGCCCGTTTTCTCAATGAAATGCTGGGATGGGGAAGCTGGATATTCATACTTTCCGCAGGTTTTATAATTGCTGTTTTTGCCTACCGTGTTAATCCTGAGAGCATAAAAGAACGCCTTGAAGGAAAAACGAAAGAAAAAGACGAGAGCCTAACCCGGGATCAGGAGCAGCCCTGGTCAGCGCCGGAAGTACCCGGTGATGAGGAACCCGCTTCACCTTTTGAGAATCGCCAAACAGAGCCGCATACGGAAACTCTGAACAAAGAACCCGAAAACAATGAAGCACCTTTTGAAATAAGTCCGGAACCGGAAACCATTTTAATAAGTGCAACAGAAGGCCTCAAAATTGAGGTGGGTGCCGCTTCCGGAGATAAAGAAATATCGGATACCAGCCTGCTGGATGAAAATATTTCTGCCGAACAGCTTCAGGAAAAATATGGTTTGTTTGACCCTACGCTTGAGTTGTCAGGATATAAATTCCCGCCACTGGATTTACTGCAGCATCATGGAACTCAGGATCTTGAAATCAACACCGAGGAAATTGAATACAACAAAGACCGGATTATTGAAACCCTGCGGCATTACAACATTACCATTGCCAGCATCAAAGCTACGGTGGGCCCTACAGTAACCCTTTTTGAAATTGTGCCCGACGCTGGAATACGAATTTCCAAAATCAAAAGTCTGGAGGATGACATCGCCATGAGCCTGGAGGCGCTGGGCATCCGGATTATTGCCCCGATACCCGGCAAGGGAACCATCGGGATTGAGGTTCCAACCAAAAACCGGCTGATGGTATCTACAAGGTCGGTGATGGCCACGGAGAAATTTGTTAAGTCCGATTATGACCTGCCGATTGTCCTCGGTAAAACCATTTCCAACGAGGTCTTCATTGCAGACCTGGCAAAAATGCCTCACCTTCTTGTGGCAGGTGCAACCGGCCAGGGAAAATCAGTCGGCATCAATGTCCTTCTCACATCTCTTCTCTACAAAAAGCATCCGAGCCAGCTCAAGCTTGTACTGGTGGATCCGAAAAAGGTGGAAATGTCCCTTTACTCAAAACTGGAACGGCATTTTCTGGCTGCCCTGCCAGATGCAGATGAGTGCATCATTACCGACACCAAGAAAGTGGTAAATACACTCAACAGTCTTTGTATAGAAATGGATGCCCGATACTCATTGCTGAAGGATGCCGGCTGCCGGAACATCAAGGAATACAACCAGAAATTCCGGGAAAGAAGACTGAATCCGGAGAATGGGCACCGCTTTCTTCCCTTCATCGTGCTGGTAATCGACGAACTTGCCGATCTGATGATGACAGCGGGTAAGGAAGTAGAAACGCCAATTGCACGTCTGGCCCAGCTCGCAAGAGCCATCGGAATTCACCTGATTGTGGCAACCCAAAGACCTTCTGTAAATGTTATTACGGGGGTAATCAAGGCGAATTTTCCTGCACGACTTTCCTTCAGGGTATCTTCCAAAATTGATTCCCGCACCATTCTGGATCAGGGCGGTGCTGACCAGCTCGTTCCTGGCGGAGACATGCTGCTCTCAATGGGCAGCGATGTGGTTCGGATTCAATGTCCGTTTATCTCCACTGCTGAGGTAGAAAACATTTGTGATTACATTGGCAACCAGCGTGGATATGAAATGGCATACCTGCTTCCCGAGGCACCGGGGGATGACAGCGGTTCTTCTTCCGAATTTGACCCTTCTGAACTCGATCCTCTGCTTGAAGAAGCTGCCCGCCTGATTGTAGCCCACCAGCAGGGAAGCACTTCTCTTATTCAGCGGAAAATGAAGCTCGGCTACAACCGGGCCGGCAGACTCATAGACCAGATGGAATCGCTGGGAATCGTCGGACCATTTGAAGGAAGCAAGGCCCGTCAGGTTCTGGTGGATGAATACCGTCTGGAACAAATGCTCAAAGACATTGCCCGTTAATCCTGCATGACACGCACAGCATTTCTTCTGCTCATTTACTTCTTACTTCCGTTCCCTTTCCTGCCTGCCCACAGCCAGAGCAGGCAGGACCCTTATGCAGAGAAAATCCTTGATGAAATGGGCAGAAGGTATAAAAAACTGCCTGGCTTCCGTGCAGAATTTACCCGGGAATCTCAGAATAATGCAGGTGAAGCCAAAGGCAGAGCCAGAGGTACCATACTGGTCAGCGGCAGCCAATACCGTCTTAAGACCGGCAATACAACCCTGTTCTGTGATGGAAAAACCGTATGGACGGCAGACGGAAAAGCAAAGGAAATCAGTATTGCAGAATACGATCCGGAAGCTGATGATATTACGCCGGAACGGATTTATACCTTTTACCAGAAAGGATATAAATACATTTTCATGGGTGAGGTAAAGTCCGGGAACAGAATCCTTCAAACCATCGATCTGGAACCGGAGAACATCAATAAGGAAATAAGCAAAATCCGTCTGTTTGTCGATAAGAAGACCCTTGAAATATGGAAATGGATAATATTTGAGAGGGGCAGCAATGAAAGGGAAGAATTTATTGTGGACAAATTTGTTCGCCTTAAGAGCAGACCCGGAAAAGAAATTCAGTTTAACAAAGCCGAATTCCCCGGATTTAAAACAGTAGATCTCCGCTGATTTTTTTCCAAATAACACAAAACTCGGATAATATTATTTTGTCAAACGATTGATATCTTACAATTTATAGATTTTTGTTTGCAATTTTTCTGAAAGTTCCTTTTACCTTTGATTTCTGAAAAGAGTTTCATTTTCCCATTTCTACCAACTATAAACACGACAATCCTATGACCAACGATCAGAAAGTAGTAGTAGGTTTCCTTTGCGGCGCAGCCGTAGGAGCCCTGGCCGGTATTCTTCTGGCTCCGGATTCCGGTGAAGAAACGCGCAAGAAAATTGCGACCAAAGCCAAAGATCTGAAGGATGATCTGAGTGATCAGCTCTCCTCCACCTTCGGTCGCCTCTCAGAGCAGGTGAACGCCTCTCTGGGATGGAGCAAAACAGATTCCAATGGTGAATCCGTCACCAGGAAGCTGGCAAAAGAGGCACTTGAGGCCTGAGTTTTTCAGAAAAAGAAAAAGAACCTCCTCCGGGAGGTTTTTTTTTAACCATTGCTCTCCTTTTGAGTTTACATGAAATACATAATTTATAAAAAATGAAAATCCTTATTACCGGAATACTGGCTGCACTTGCCATGAGCAGCAGTCCGATGAAAGAACCTGCTTCCGTTCATGATTTTACCATGAAGTCGATTGACGGAAAAGACATTGCCTTATCCTCCTTCAAAGGCAAGAAACTTCTGATAGTAAATGTTGCCAGCCGCTGTGGTTACACAAAACAGTATAAGGATCTGGAGGCTTTACACAAACAGTATGGCAGTAAAGTTGTTGTACTGGGTTTCCCGGCCAATAATTTTGGCGGTCAGGAACCGGGCAGCGATGCTGAAATCAAGGGCTTTTGCGAGAAAAATTATGGGGTGACTTTCCCGATGTTCTCCAAAATCTCAGTGAAAGGAAAAGACCGTCATCCGCTCTATGAATTTCTCTCCAGTAAAGAAAAAAATGGCAGCATTTCTGATGCTCCGGGATGGAATTTCTGCAAGTACCTGATTGACGAAAACGGAAAAGTGCTGAAGTATTTCCCTTCTTCCGTGAATCCGATGGATAAGGAAATCACCGATTTGCTCTGATTGAAAGAAACCTTAACAAAAAAAGCCGGGTCTTCGCCCGGCTTTTTTTGTTGCATTTTACATCCTTCATTCCTTCACCCAGCGCAGGATCTCACCGCTTTTCTGAAAACGAAAAAGGTAGATACCGGATGAAACTGCGCTCAGGTCTACAGGACTGCCACCGGCACTCAGGCGGTATTCACCAATAATGCGTCCGAAAATATCACTGATACTGAGAATTTCGCCCTCTGAATAATTGCCTGAAATCCGTACGAAGCCGTATCCCGGATTGGGGCTCACTTTAATTTCTCCGCACCGGCAAAGCGGATTAAGGGAAGTGGTGGAAACAACATCAGCAACCCTGCGGGGGATGAGCTGATATCCGGTAGACGGGAAAGGTGCAACAGGCGCAGGATTTCCCCCAACAAACTGACCAACCATTCCAATGACGCTGACAGTGCCTGAAGGTGCAGGCTGATTAAATAAAGGGCAATCATTGTCAATCCGTATCGCAATGGTGTCTGTACCATTGAATGCCTTGGCCGTAAAACCTCCGCCGCCGGCTCCGGTAGTCCAGGTAGCCGGATTGATGGTGAGGTTCTCTACTTTGACCAGATTTGATTCATCAGACTCTGTCAACACGGAAACCACATCGGGGTTTTTCAGGGGAAGCCCGCTTGCCAGAACCACCATAGAATCAATGTTGATCTGGCTCAGGCCTCTGAAGCATTCGATTTTACCCATCACACGCACAGAGTCGCCTTCATTCAATGCCGTAATCCCCGGAAGCGGAGCATTTTTGAAAAGGCCTATTCCACCGGTGGCGTCGCGGATAAACATCTGATATCCACCTGCCGGTGTGCTGAGCCTTTGATTCAGGCCATAAACGACACCAAATACACGGAAAGATTTTCCCACCGAATCAGCCTGATTACCGGTATTGGCACCGCGGATCTGGCCGATGGTGCGGGTATTGAGTGCCGGAGGAGCCGGCGCATCGTTGTCGGTAATGGTAAAGGTAAACAGCGAATCAGGACCAAGGTCGAAGGCCGTATCGGAAACGAGCCCAAGTTTGCGGGCCACCAGTACAAGCGTTTCAGAAGACTCTGTAACAGCATCATCGAGGAAATTCACCGACTTGCTGAAGGAAAGGCTTCCGCCCGGAGTGAAGGTGAAGGGAATCGAATCAAATCCCTCAAAGTCGGTACCTGCTGTAGCCGTTCCTGATTTCACAAAAAGCGCCCCGGAAACCTCAACGGAGGGCTGTGCTGAGAACTGCAGTGTGGCCTGCCGGGGACCCACACTTTCGGTGAAACTGAGAGAAGAAGATGAGAAGCCTAATTTAGGCTTTGAAACCACACCGCCGCCAGGGCTGATATTTCCGTAAATTCGGACGGAGTCGATGCGCCAGGTACCGGAAGCGGCAGTGGCCCCGTATCCATAAATTCGGAATTCAGTGGTTTGATCGGAAGATATTCCGGTGAAGGCTGCGCCAAATACCGTTTTGTTGTTCCAGGAAATGGTATTGGTACCCTGGCCAGTTGAAAGATCCCCCTGGAAATTATCCTGGCTGGACCGGATGGCATAGCTGGCAGGGCCTGAATTGGATTTGCGCTGGCCGAAAACCAGGCTGTCCAGATTAAGCTGAAATCCGGTATTCGCTTTAATACTGAATGAATAATAATCCGAAGTATCTGCGGTAGCCCCGGTAGTGAATCCGGTAGAATTAAACACATTACCAGCCGCAGAGGGCTGTAATCCACTGCCTCTTTTCATATTGCTCAGAGCACCATTCAAAGGTTGTCCGTCGGGAGGGAAAATAGCTTCATCACCATTTGCTCCCGTAAAATTATACTGCTGTAAAACGCCGGAAACCGGAGCCGGCACATCATTATCGCTGATAATGAAAGGTAACAGCGAATCAGGGCCAAGATCGTAGGCAGTATCAGAACTTAAACCAGTTTTCCGAAGAACCAGCGTCAGCGATTCGCCCGGTTCGGCAACAACATCGTCCAGAAAATTCACAGGTTTAGAAAAATTCAGGTTTCCACCCGGTGTAAAAGAAAACGGAATGGAATCAAATCCCTCATAATCACTACCCACCGAGACTGTTCCGGACTTTACATACAAAGCAGCTGAAACTTCAACGGAAGGTTGGGCAGAAAACTGAAGTGTTGCCTGCTGAGGGCCTGCACTTTCAGCAAAACTGAAGGAGGTAGGCGAAAAAGCCAGTTTTGGTTTTGAAACCACTACCCCACCCTGGCTGATGTTGCCGTAAATACGGATAGAATCGAGGCGCCAGGTTCCACTTGTATTCGGACAATTGTACCCGTAGATTCTGAATTCGAGCGTTTGGGCAGAAGAAATTCCCTGGAAAGCCGTACCGGTTATTACTTTGTTGTTCCAGGAAAAGGCCACCGTTCCTGAATCCGTAAGAAGGCTTTGAGAAAAACCATCCAGACTGCTCTTTACGGAAAAGGCTCTTACCCCGGAATTAGATCTTTTCTGACCAAAAACCAGGCTGTCAAGATTAAGCTGAAATCCATTATTGGCCTTTATCGCAAAAGCAACATAATCAGCCGTATCCGGGCTTAGTTCCGGGGTAAATCCCTTGCTGTTAAAAACACCACCTCCGGTGTTAGAAGAAATACCACTTCCTCTTTTCATGTTGCTCAAGGCACCGTTCAGTGGTTGACCATCCGGAGCAAAAGTATCTTCGGTACCAGTTGCACCAGCGAAATTAAACTGCTGAATAATCTGTGCCTCCGTTTTCAGGCAAAGTGCCGACAGCAGGAGCAAAAACGGGAGAAATAGTTTTTTCATTTGGTTATAGCGATAAATTGGAAAGGCAATAAAAGGGAGGCGGAATTATTTTTTTCTCAGCCAGATGCTGCCGCCTTTGTTTTCAAGGCAGAGCGGCATATTTTTTCTGAACCAGTCTTCATGATGTTCTTCCAGAAAGGTGTTGAACATAATGATTTCAAAATCCGGATTGTACATCAGGAATGCCCTTAGGATGTAAATCTCATTGAATCCGAACCAGACATCCTTTTTCATTACCCAGGATTTCGGATACTCCATCGGCGTAAATACATCATGAAAATGGATGAAAACGCCTGATTTCAGTCTTGGCAGAACTTCAAAAAAGATGAAATTCACATCACTGCCGGTTTTGCTTACATGACTGCTGTCTACGAAAAGAAAATCCCCGGCCTGTAATTCCTCGAAGGTATTCAGAGGAACCTGCTGAATAGGCAGCTCATAAATGCGGTTACGGGATTTATCAGAATCCTTAAGCAGAGAGTAAAGCCTTTCAGGATAGGGTTCTATAAAGGTAAGATTGACGGAATTGTTCAAAAATCTCTCGTTAGTGTCAATCATTACAGCGGAAGAATGACCGGAACCAACTTCTATGATGCGCTTGGGTCTGAAATGCCTCATCAGCATGTAAAGGAAAATCCCGTCAGAATAAGAAAAGATTCCATTGCCCAGGAAATAGCGGAAGCCGGGCGTCTGCTCCACCGGAAAAGGGACCTCACGGTAAAATGGCAGGAGCTCGTCCAGCAATTGCAGCTGAGAGTCTTCCCTGAAATCAATACCCTGAACGGATTTTCTGGATGTATCAAAAACCTGATCGGCAAAAGGCTCGATCGCTCCAGGATCCACCTGCGGATTATAATAATGACCCGGAGGATACCAGGTTTTGTATTTTTTCAGCTCCCGGTTGAGGTGACTGATGTAGGGAAGTTGATTTAGAATTCCTTTAATAGCTTCCTTTAACATGAATAAAATGGTTCAGATCCGCCCGCAACAGGATGATGGCGCAAGTAAATAAAAAATTGCCAATTCTCCCTGCCCCGCTGAGTCGGGAATCCACCTCACCGGTTCTTCTTCAGAAAGGCACATCGTTTGCATCCCCCGTCTTATCCGGAATATCCATAAACCCGGAATCCGGCAGGGTTGAATTCAGCTTACTGCCCATCTTGATGCGGTCGCCACTGATCTGTTCGGGGAGACTGGCATCCACATAGCCGGAAGCCGTGGTAACAAAATTCTGTTCGTAATCCACAAACTTGGTATTTTTAGCCAGGAAGCGAAGCAACACAGTGCCAACATCTCCATTCCGGTGCTTGGCCAGAATAAATTCCACCAGACCTTCGGTGCTTCTGCCGTCCAGGTCATATTCCTTCAGACCATAGTATTCTGGGCGGTAAAGAAAGGACACCAGATCAGCATCCTGCTCGATGGCACCGGATTCTCTCAGGTCAGAAAGCAAGGGTCTCTTGATTCCACCGCGGGTTTCCACCGAACGGCTCAGCTGACTGAGGGCAATGACCGGCACATTCAGTTCCTTGGCCAGGGCTTTCAGGGACCGGGAAATCAGGGAAACTTCCTCTGTACGGGTACCGCCTTTCAGACCTTCCACATTCATAAGCTGCAGGTAATCGATGATGATAAGCCCGATGTCGTGCTGCTGCTTGAGACGGCGGCACTTAGCCCGGAGCTGCACCGGTGTGATGGCAGGTGTATCGTCAATAAAAAGCGGGGCATTCGCGAGATCGTTGATACGGTTGTGCAGCTGCGCCCACTCGTATTCTTCCAGATTTCCTTTGCGAAGCCTCTCCCCGGGAAGCCCGGATTCAGCCGAAATCAAACGGTTTACAAGCTGTTCGGCCGGCATTTCAAGGGAAAATACCGCCACTGC
>Ga0209972_10002611_pt1 | contig 14620 bp, 19 predicted proteins | sample NOAtaG_7_FD_187302 | JGI IMG/M metagenome (GOLD analysis project Ga0209972, IMG submission 187302) | Freshwater lake microbial communities from Lake Erie, under a cyanobacterial bloom - NOAA_Erie_Diel1S_2200h metaG (SPAdes) (version 2) | ecosystem: Environmental > Aquatic > Freshwater > Lake ... | reverse complement strand
CTATGAGGTTGTACTGCTCTGTTTTGCCTTTTAATTTTGCTTCGAGAACTAACATGGATTTATCTAATCTTATGTAGTATATTCTAACATAAGATTAGGCGCTTGATACAATTAATATAAAGCCGTGCTGGAAGCACGGGGTTTTAAACCCATTTTTTCGATAAAATGTCTAAAACAGAGATGTGGCGATTCTCACCGCATCTCTGTTTTGGGCTTTTGACTAATCTAGTTATTACTACCGCCTGTGTTATCAGTACTATCACTATTGGTAGGACGATAACTTTGTTCAAAGGCGTAACGTACAATTTGCGAACGATTCTCCAGATTCAGCTTAGTCATAATGCTGCTAAGGTGAGTTTGTACAGTCCTCGGACTGATCTGTAACCGTTTGCCAATTTCTTTGTTTGTAAAGCCTTGGACAACTTGCCAGAAAACTCTCTCTTCAGAAGGGGTAAGCGTAGTGCGAGAAACAGGAGCTGTAGGCTGCTGAAATAAGCGCATGTACTCAGTAGTAGGGCGATGAGGTTCGCGTTTATGTGGTGAGAAGAAATCTATATCAGTTTTGCCAATGGTCATGCGATCGCCACTTTTTAACAAAATGGGAAAGGTAATTCTCTGTCCACGCATAAAGGAACCGTTGCGGCTACCAAAATCGACAAGGTAGAAGCTGCCAGACTCATTATTATTGCTGCGATTCTTGGGATCTCCTTTCATAGAAGACTCGAAGCCTTCATTTTTAGACGCTCCCACGATTTGCAATGTGGCGTGGTAGCGTGAGACCCATTTATCTGTCAATACAATTGAATTGTCATAGCCTCTACCAATTGTCCAGAAATCTGCATTTGTAAGTGGAATCATCTGCTGCCCCTCATCTGCATGAACGATCAGATAGGGGTGTGGGTGTAGAAGTGTCACTGAACTATTAGACAACTTTGTTGTGTGCATCTCAATCAATTGCCAATATAACTTATTTATATATTGTGAGACGAGTTTAATAAATTTTGAGTTCCTTTTTTGGATTCATGACTTTTGCTGACATATTCTGTCACGACTTCTTTTGACATTAATTTTCTGGAATTAAATTAAGTTGAGGGTTGCTATACTCACTACAAGTAAATATAGGTCCTCAAAAACTGTACTGTCCGCACAGAGGACGGTACAGTTTTTTACTCTGTTTTTTAGCTATGCTAAGGTACTTAAAGAAATTAAGGAAATGAAGCATAGGCTACTTTTCTCTAGCCATTACAAATCTTAAAAATCCTATGAGTTCTTGTTAAAAAAACATGATTTGGATCGTGATCGCCATACAGTTAATACTTAGCGCAGGGCTGCTGTGGGCTTCATGGCAAGTCTGGATACTTCGCAACGCGCTCCAATCAACAGTAAAAACTGTAGATGGCTGGACAGAAGCTTGTGAAAATGGCTTACAAGGATCAACCCCTAACCTTGAAGTTGCTCGTGGTGGAGTCGGCTCGACGCGCAAGCAATATCAAATATTGCAAAGTCAGTTAGAAAAAATTCGGAAGTCATTGTCTGTACTTGTGCGTGGTGTATCCTTTTTAGGGAGTCGGTGGCAACAGTCACAGAAAGGTGCACCAAAGGGTGTGTCAAACTCTCCAAATAATAAACCAAACGGCAAAAACAAAGGGTCGTCATGGAGCAAGTCGTCAGGGAGCAAGCAAAATGTCAAACGGCGCAGGTAAATTTTTCGGTGGATTGATCGTAGGTACTGCGATCGGAGCAGTAGCGGGCGTATTATTTGCGCCGAGATCAGGCAAGGAAACTCGTCAAGTTTTGAAGCGCTCGGCTCAAGATTTGCCTCAACTAGCCGAAGAATTAGGTTCTAATGTGCAGTATCAAGCAGATCGCTTTACTGAGCAGGCGCAACGCACTATTGATGAGACGTTAGTCCGTCTACAGGAGGCGATCGCTACAGGACAAGAAGCAAGTCGCAAGCTACAGGAGGAACTAGCGCTATCAATGGGTGGTTCGCCAAATAGTGCGATCGGTGAAGGTGACCATGCTAATGAAGATGAAGAATAAATCCTTAAAACAGTCTTGAAAAAGTAAACACCTATAGGAAATTATGTCAGAAGCGATCTTTCTGCTAGGTTTGTCATTTTTATTGGTGGTCGTTTGTCTGACGATTCTTTTGCTAACGGCAATCCCTGCTTTTCAGGAATTGGCAAAAGCTGCCAGTAGTATCATCCGCCTAGCTGACACCTTAACGCGGGAGCTACCTGCGACACTCGAAGCAATTCGGATGACTGGGCTAGAGCTAAGTGAGTTAAGCGATGAACTTAACCAAGGGGCAAAAAGTGCTGGCGAGGCTGTAAAACAGGTAAATGATGGAATCAAGGGTGTACGCCAAGGCGCATCTAATGCGTCGATTGCCACTAAAAGTGCATTTGCTGGCTTAAAAGCTGGATTAAAATCCCTCGGTCGTCCTCGCCGTCAAAAGCGAGCTCCTTCAGACTCATATCCAGAAAACTTACGATCCAGTAACCTACCTTCAGAAGACTTAGGTGAAAGCGAAGATAACGTGACAAGACAAAATCGGCTAGTTACCCCTGATGAAATTCGCTCTGAGGGCTTTATGGGAGATTTAACCCCAGAAGAAGATTAAAAAAATTGGTGCAGTAATGCACCAATTTTTTTTAATGTTGACAGCGATCGCAGACACCATTAACGGTTACCTCATAGCTATCCACTTTTAAACCTGCACGAAGTTTACGAAAACTTAAACCTTCAAAGGCATCCCACTCAATATCCTCAATCCTGCCGCAACATCTGCACCGAAAATGATGATGTGGCTCTACATTGGCATCATAGCGACATACACCCTGCTCCAATAAAACTTCTCGCACTAAGCCAGCATCACGTAAAGTCTGGAGCGAAAGGTAAACGGTTGCCTGAGAAGAAGTTGGTGCATCTTGGTTTAAATCACTTAGGATTTGGTCAGCGGTTGGATGATCTAGACGCTCAAGTAAATTTGCATATACGGCAAAACGTTGTGGCGTAACTCGCAACCCCTTAGATTTCAAGATTTGCACAACCCGATCTGCTTGCTTTTGCATATAAACTTACTCCTGATTTCCGCTAAATTTTTTCGTAAAGTTCTTGCAGACTAAATTTACAGTTTTAAGAATTTAGTAATCTGCTCTTTAAGATAGGAAAATTTAACTAAAAGATTTTAAATAAAAATTTCACAAGTAGTACGCATGTTTACTTGCTTGATTGGTCAATATAACATTTCTATCTAAGAACTACAAATTTATTAAACTTTTTAAAATAATTGAGTAGTTATGGGTATTGACTAACTTCTAAATAAGAACTATTCTTAAAAGTGCTCAGAATAAGTATTTACCGCAAGAGAAAAATATGGCAGTTATTGAAACCGTACCAAGCGTTGTTTTTAAGACTCGTGTACGTGATGAATCTGTTGAAGGCCCTAATCCATATCGTTGGGAAGACAAAACTACTCAAGATCTTTTTGATGGCAAAAAAGTAGTAGTTTTCTCTCTACCTGGTGCATTTACTCCTACCTGCTCATCCAATCACCTACCTCGTTATGAAGAGCTTTATGAAGAATTTAAAGCTCTAGGCGTTGATTCAGTTATTTGTATCTCAGTTAACGACGCTTTCGTTATGTTCAAATGGGGCAAGGAAATCGGTTCTAAGAATGTATTCTTGCTTCCTGATGGTGCTGGTGAGTTCACCCGCAAGATGGGTATGCTTGTTGACAAATCGAATATTGGCTTTGGTCTCCGTTCTTGGCGCTACTCAATGCTGGTTAACGACTGTAAGATCGAGAAGATTTTCGTAGAACCTGGCTTTGCTGATAACGCTGGTAGTGATCCTTTTGAAGTATCTGATGCTGACACAATGTTGGCTTACTTGAAGGGATCTGAAGCTACAGGTGTGTCTGCTCCTCGTTTAGCATTTATTGGTTAAAGCTCTATTCCAAAAGATAAATAATTTTTTAAAAGAATTGCTTTATAGGTCTTTTAAAAAATTATTTATCCATTACTTGTAAATTTGCACTGCCATGAAACTCTCTAGCAAAAATCTTAATGAACGGATTGATACCCTCTACGATGCGATCGTGGTTGGTGGTGGTATGGGCGGTCTATCGGCGGCGATCTATCTAGCTCGTTATGGATTGAAGTGTCTAGTGATCGAAAAGGGAAAAGGGCGATCGCTATGGATGCAAGATTTGCGTAACTATGTCGGGCTCGATCCTCACACTCCAGGGCGAGATATCTTAAATCATGGAACCAAAACGTCGTTAGATTGGGGAGCTGATCATCTGCGTGGTTATGTCGAAGAAGTAACTGATGAAGGCGAAACTTTTGCTGTAAAAGTAAAAGTTGGTAAGCAGAATAGTATTTATCCTGTATTTCACAGTAAGTATGTGATTGCGGCTTCTGGAATTATGGACAATTTGCCTCAGCTTGAAAACATGCAAAATGTCTATGATTATGCTGGCTATACGCTTCATGTCTGCATGATTTGTGATGGCTATGACATGTGGGATCAGAAAGCCGTTTTGATTGCGAACACAGAATCTCAGATCGGTGCGGCTTTTGTTCTGAACTGGTTCACACCCTATATTTCCGTTCTAACTCATGGCTTATGTACAGTCAGCGACACAATGAAACAGAAGCTTGCTGACCATGGTTATCCATTGTATGAAGCTCCGATCGCTAAGTTCTTAGGAGAAAATCATCAGCTTAGTGGTGTCGAACTTACCGATGGTACTGTTGTCGAAGCAACAACTGGTTTGGTCGGCATGGGTTCTGTCTATCACAATCATTACCTTAAAGGTATTGAGGGTCTGGAATGGGATGGGCAGAATTTGGTCACCAATGAGATGGCTAAAACTAGCCATGATCGCCTTTTTGCCTTAGGCGATTTGAAAAAGGGATTGAATCAAGTTTCGATCGCAGTTGCTGATGGCACTGTTGCAGCAACCCAAATTTGGCGAAATATTCGTCGTGCTAGTCCTCCTCGTAAGTGGGAAGAGAACATCAAAGTTCCAGTTTCAGTCTAAACAAAGAAGCCTCGCTATGCGAGGCTTCTTTGTTTAGGTTCCAAACGAGCGATCGCCTGCATCCCCTAACCCAGGAACAATCCATCCTTTCTCGTTCACAACTTCGTCAATACAGCCTGAATAGATCTGTACCGCAGGAAATTGTTGATTGATTAGTTGTAATGCTGGCGGAGCACATAGAGCATTAATAATCCGTATTAAGGAAGCATCGGCTCCTCGTTCTGTCAGCATTTTGAGGGTTGTAATAATCGATCCACCTGTTGCCATCATTGGCTCGACAATAAAAATATGTGTTTGAGGTTCAAATCTCTCTGGCAAACGATTGAGATAACAACTAGCTTCAAGGGTTTCTTCATTACGTATTAATCCAAGATGATAAACATTTGCCGTTGGCAATAGATTTTGGCATCCTTCCAACATTGATAAGCCTGCCCGCAAAATCGGTACAAAAACCAAAGGGATAGAACCATCGATCAACTGTCCTGATGCGTTTCCCAATGGAGTTTCTATATTTACTTCTTGTACAGGTAGAAATTCTCGAACAGCCTCATAAGTAAGCCATTTACCCATTTCGCTCATCGCAGTACGGAATAAGGGAACTGGTGTATGTTTCTCCCTTGCGATCGTGAGCCAGTGACGAATAACAGGATGAGGAGGAACATATACACGCAATTGAGAAGCCATTTATTTGCTTTGGTATTCTGAGTTTGAATGTTAATTTATACAGCGTTTTAGCCTGTATAAATTAACATCCTACAGCGCTTTGGGTTTCAGTTCTATAAATTTAACTGAAGATAGGAGCTAACGACACTTTGCGCTCAAGCCCAAACTAAGAAATTTTTTAAAAGCGTTGTAAAGCAACACTTTTAAAAAATTTCTTGTGATTTGGTTGTCCGATAATTGTTGTAAATTTTAGCTTTGTCTATAGTACTAAGGATGATGATTTTGCTTAATAAATCCCAAAAGAAAGGGATGGCAGTGCAAAGCATCACTGTCCTTTTCTTTTGGGATTTAGCCAAATAGCTAATTGCTAAAAAGCAACTTTCAATTTACAATTCTTAAGTATCCATATTTAAGTCAGCTATTTAAGACAATTTAATGAAAAAATATTTTTTGCGGAATCTCGCGATCGCGGCTAGTTTGTCGGTTGCAGCAGTTTCATGTACTCCTAGCTCCCCATCCCCAAACAACACTAAATCCGCCGCAACTTCTAGCCCAACCACCGCAGCTTCACCTACTGTTGCCTCAACACCTTCTCCTTCACCTACTGTTGCCTCAACACCTTCTCCTTCACCTACTGCAACTGCAACTGCAACTGCTAAACCTAATGCAACAGCGTCTCCTAGTGCTGAAAAGCCTGCTGATACAATAAGGATTGCAGTTGTGAACAACAGCGGAAAAACTTTGAAGTCTGTCTTTATGTCTGCACCAAAAAAAGAAGAATGGGGACAGAATGAGCTTACCAGCCCTATTAAGGATCGCGAAAAAGCTGATTTTGAGTGGAAACGTTCAGATTATAAAGGTGATGATGCTGGCTGTATTTTCGATATTAGAGCTGAATATGATGATGGAACATTTGCCGAGCTAGATCCAATTGATGTTTGTAAGACCCCTGCGATTAACTTGAAATAAAACACTTAATCTTCCTATGAGGAGATTTAAAACTCTTACTAGTTATATAGCAGTAAAAGAGAGCGTTAAGACATAACCCCCAAGCGTTGCAAAGCAACGCTTGGGGGTTATGTCTTACTGTGTTTTGGTATAACAGAAGATATTAGATTTTATCTTTTGCTTCTCTTATAATGCGATTGCCCTGTAAAATATTATTGATTTGATTGAGAACTTCAAAATCTTCTTCAGGTAGGTTCTTAGTTGCTGAAGGTTGCGGATTCTTTTCTAAAAAGCTAAAAGCTTGACGAAACTCGGTGGGTGTGGCGGCGATCGCATTGTCAAAATGGCAAGGAACAATCCGCACAAAATTCCAACTAGCAACTTTATCTGCCCATGCAATTACTGTTTGCGGATCACGATTGAGAATGAGAGTCTGCAAGATTGGCGCAACGAAAATGCGTCCATTGCCGCGTAGAGATTCAAAGGATTGATACCAGTTATACTTCCAGCGAAAAGGGTACAGACCGAACAAGGCTTTGCGCGATCGCTCTGGAGCTTTGGTAATATCTAGTAAAGCTTGAAAAAAGGAAACAGTTCCCAAAACTTGGGGACGAAAATAGAACAGAAATAAAGCCGTTCTTTGCCAACCGCGAATCCGATTTACTTCTGTATCGACAATTGGTTCATCCGCACCATCTCTAGAGTGGAATAGCAAGGGATAGGGATCGATTTGTAAGATTTCTGGCGGCTTTTCGGGAACAGACATGATCGTATCAGTCACTAAAAGAGTCTGCGATCGCTTATCAAATAGTGCTACCTCCGCAAATTTTCCTAATCCCAATTCAATCGAACCTAAAACTGCATAGTCAAACTGATCGGCAAAGGGAGCCTTTGAGCTATCCTCGGATAACAGCGATGTACGTCCCCAAGGTAAACCTAACCAACTAAGCGGCAAATTGAAAGGGAAGCTCCACTGGTGCGGTGAGACATAAACGTGAGCCTTGGGAAACTGCCGTGCAAATGGACCCACAAAAACCTTATGCTCAATTCCTGATACCGTGGGCAAAATGATGTATTTGATATCGCCATGCTCAGCGACCAATTCATTTACGAGGCGAATACATTCAGGAGTCGGAGCAACGGGCGCATATACCAACAGTCCACCAGCCGCTAGTTTCACTACCGTCATGCTAATTGGTACAACTACATAAAAAATCCCCTGAATCTGCTCGAAAGTCCAGATGGCATCTTTGACAATTTCTTTGCGAATAGTGCGTCTCTGACCATAGGGATAAAGCGGCACGACCTGCCAAAATTTCCACGACCAGTCCTTTGGGCTGCTTGGCTCATGCTCAGACTTGTGATGTGTTGCTTGGGCAGTCATTAACCTCGCTCTCAGTACGCATACTATTTACAGTGCAAATATCATAATGCGATCGCTATCACCAATCAAACTTTCATTAAATAATCGCATGTTTTGCGTAAGCTACAAGTACATCGGTTTAATAACTGATGTTACGTGGAAGTTTCTAAGACCCTCACCTCTAGCCCCTCTCCCAAAGGGAGAGGGGGCTTGGGGGGAGGGCAATCTTCATTCCACGTAACATCAGTTAATAAACCCAAAGAAGCTGATTTGCCCGCTTCGCGGGCAAATCAGCTTCTTTGGGTTTTTAGTTGTCAAAACAGGAATGGTAGGACTCGAACCTACACAGATCGATTTAGAAGATCGATGCCCCTCCATTAGGCGACATTCCCAAATAAAAATAGAGAGTGTGCGTTGCACGCTCTCTATTTTTAAAGCAAGCGCTTTGCTTCGCATAGCAGTCCTGTTTCAGGATGAACATAAAATTCGTCATACCTTCTACCAAAACAGCCATCACCAAGGTAGCGAGGTTGATATGGCTTACGACAGGGCTTGCCATCGACGATTTCGACATAGCGTTCCACGTACTGCCAGAGATGCGTAACTACATGCTGTCCAGTCACAGTTCTTTGGTCTAGGCGATCGCATAGTTCGCTATACACCAAATCCCAAGGTTGACCGACATGCGATCGCAAAAATCGCCGTAATGGAGCCAGATGATCTGAGAAATATTTGGTTTTCTGTCTCACCTTGATTAAGTAGGGACTGAGTAAACCATCTTCGCTAGCTTCAAGGGTTAAGCGATCGAATTTCTTGCGCTCACCTTTTAATCGGCGAGAGCTTTGTCTCAATCCACCACGCGGACGTTCGATCACAATTTCTTCTAGGCGATGTTCGCTCATAATCTCAAATATCTAATAACGGAGTGCTGAATGTTGATGATGACGTAGAGAAATTTCAATGAATGGGATAAGTAAAAATTAGGACTTACGCAAAAAATCTCGAGACTCTTATTCCATCGTAAGGGCAATTCATGAATTGCCCTTACGATGGAATAAGTCCTAATCTTTCCACATGTCAATTTGCAAATGTCAAGGTAGACTCGCTGATCTTCCAGAGTTTGTGCAAATAGAACTCAACGCGATCTCCTAAAGCAGTCACCAGAGTTCCTTCCTCAGCACAAAGATCGCTAGAGATCCAAGTGCCGCTGAAGCAAACTTCAACATAGCGATCGTCAACCCTATCAACACTAAGCTTATTAGAGAGGCGATCGGACATGACAGACTTTAGTAACAATAAATCCACAACATCCGCAGTTAATAGAAATGCTGCTCGACTGGATTCGATATGAATTGACAAGCCAGAACGCAAGCCGAGCAACATCCGATTGGTGACGAACTCCTCTAAGGAGATATCTAATCTCTCTAAATGTAGTCCAGCTTCAGTGTAAGTGAGTTTCAACATTGGGATTGATTCTCCAGAATATATCAATCTAAATAGGAGACGATTTTCAAGTTGTCTAGGACAACTTGAAAATCGCTATATGGATCGCTATCCACTGTTTATTTCTTGTTGCGATCACCAGAATTGTTCGGCAAAGGCAACGGTAGGATGCATCGGGGCTTTGGGCTTAGTTCGCAAAGTCATATTGGCTTCGTGAGGCGTGTGAAACTCTTGCTAGGATTGGTTTTTGGTTTTCCAATGAGTATGTACTCATTGGAAAACCTCTATAAAAAAATGCCCCCACTTTCTTCGGTGTGAAAGCGGGGGCGAAAGACTTAATTGTCTAATCGTTATGTGGGTACGGCGATCTGCCGATACCTCCCGCTTGGGTATGTCTCTGGATTAATTGCACTAATAAATCGGCTGATGCTGGTGAGAGCATCTCTCCTCGATCCTTTTTTGACTGAATGGTTGGGAGATTTTAAGTTCCTGCGATCGCCAGAAATATCACCGTAAATATCGCCACAAATCCCAATTGAATCTCTGTCCAAAATGGTCATCACAAAGCCAGATATTTCCAAGATATTGGCTCGCTGCCAAACTTGGGGATATCCGATCTGATGCTGACCGATGGACAAATAGGATTTCATAGGAATGTACTTGGAATTTCTTAGATAGTCATACTACACTTGTAGTATAAACATAGATATCTAAGTTTGTAAACTAACTAGGAGAAATATTTATGCAGACACTACATCAAAGCCCTGCAACTACCGAGATGGAAGTTACCAGTATTCGCCTAGAGCGAGAGTTAAAGGAAAAGCTCAAGGAACTTGCTGGAGGACAAGGCTATCAGGCTCTCATCCGTGGTGTTCTCTGGGATTACATTGATCAGAGGCAACCCTTACCGACACAAAAGCGGATATCCCTAGAACAAATTCGCGCCAGTGTCACCGCAACAGCTCAGCGAGATGAATCTTGCGCCCTCACTGGTAAATCGATCCGATCGCAAGAATCGATGCTTTTAGGCTTAACCACTAATGGCGATTGGGTTCCTCTCAGTGTGGGTAGTTTGTAAATACTAATTGAAATTTCGCAATAACGACTCGAAATCCTAATTTTATATGTAGGTGCAAATTCATAAATTGCACCTACATTTTATTTCTTGTTTCAGAATCATCTCTAAGTCTTTTATAAAAATCACTGATAATCTTGAGGATTTAGTACGGTGTCGTACAAACCAATATTTTCGCCTGCATGCCTATTAAATCCCACATATTCCAAACTTGCATCTTCATAACGCTTAAATTTGTAAACTGCATCATTCATCAAGGCACTATTGAATACACCCAGACTCACCAATAACTCAAAATCCCTAACAATTAACCCTGTTACCTTTTTAAATAGGGCTGGTTCGAGTTGGGTGATCACATCTCTGAGGCTTCTTTCACGGTAATCGGTGAGATACATAAACACAGGAATGCGGGTCGCAAATTTAATTAATTTTTCCTGAATTTGTTTACGCATACTCTTGTACTCTTTTTCCGCCTCGGTAAGTTCTTTCTTTTCTTCTTTAGTTAAATCCCTTTTGTTGGCTTCTTTTTTCGCTTTTTTGACCGCATCGGTTTTATTGATGATCGTTTCGATATCTTGATTGAGGTTACGAAAGCCTTCGATATTCATGAGAGCTTGCATCGCTTCTTCATTTTTCATTAATCTTTCTAAAGTATTGTTATCGACATTTACCAATAAGGCACTTTCCCAACGTCTGGCTAGTAAGGTTGCAGTTGTGCCACTCATCGCCATATCAAGGATTCCTGCGGCATCGACTTGCTTCATGGAACTACCGTCATAGGCAAGCACAGGCAAGAAATGAATAAATTCTTCAACTTTTTTCTCTGGATTCGATTCATCGACATTTAATCGGCAACTGTAATCGGCTATCTGTCTAAGGGCGCGATCGGGCGCGAAATCAAAAACGTAGCATTCTTGTTTGATGATTTCTTCTTGATTTGGAGATGTGCTATCAGGATTTTTTATTACCCAAGGGGTTTGGACGCGAAAGGCGGCTTGGAAATAGGTTTCAGGACTAGAGGAATTTCGCAGCATAAAGATTCCTGTCCAAGGCTTGACGGATACGCCTGTGGTGAGTTTACCGCAGGATAGGGTGATGGATTTCGTTCTCAAGGGGTTATCCATTGCTTGTAAAACGGGTGGTAATGCCTCTACGCCAATTCCTGCGCTAGTGCCTGCGGCGACAATAATTTTGTAATCGTGATAGAACTTGTTTTGCTTTTGGGCTAACAGGTTTCGCATGGCATGACAGGAGGCGACGGTGGGTAGAAACCAGAAGGTATGGGAGAGAATATTGAGCAATCTGGTATCGGAATAGGGCATAGGCGGCTTCTTGGCTCCGAGTTTGAGGTTGTCGATCGCTGTTTCCAGATGATTTCCCCTAATCAAATCAACCCATTTCTGAACTTCATTCTCATAGGCAAATTTGGCATTTTTGTCATTGCCTGTAGCCGAGAAAAATACATTCAAATCAAATTCGTTAAACTCGCCTTTCATGGCAATCTCGCGGATCGAGTCGGGTAACTGATAGGTGAGCATCACCATACGCGGCAGGGCTGCATAAGGATTATTTTCGCTTGCCCCCTGAGAAGCAAATAACTCCTTAGCTCTCTGCTCATCGGAATATGTCCAGTTATAGATTTGCTCTTCGATAAATTCACCAGAGGCGATCGCTCTGAATGGTGTGCCTGACAAATACAAATAGGCGTTAGTGGTAATCGGAATAATGCTTTCATCGAAATAATCGATCCCCTCACCTTCGCCAAACTCTAGTTCTTTCTTTCCTTCTGCTTCAAAGAGTTCCTTGGCATTGTCGCGCCATGCCCCGTAATGGTATTCATCAAATACAACACAATCCCAATTGGTTAAATGCACCCATTCATTTTTGGCTTTGATGCCTCCTGCGCTATTTTTGCCTAGATAATCCTGAAATGAACCGAAGCAAACTAAGGGTTTATTTTTGTCGGCATTCTCAAACTCTAAACCGTTACGTGAGATAAATTGCCAGCCTGCAAAATCAATATGCGATTCTAAATCCTCTTGCCATGCACTTTGGACTGCGGGTTTAAAGGTGAGGACAAGAATTTTTGTCCAGCCCATTTTTTTGGCGAGTTGATAGGTGGCAAAGGTTTTGCCGAAGCGCATTTTCGCATTCCAGAGGAAGTGTGGTGTTTTGTCGGAATTCTCTTGTGTAAAGCTATCGAAATAGGCGATCGCTTTATCTACTGCTTCTTGCTGTTCAGGACGCATCCCAAAATCAAGGGTGCGATTTTCGACATTTTCTGCACCATTTTTAATGGCTAATATGGCAGCTTTGACATCTTTAGAGGTGCATTGAAACCATTCGCCATCAGGATTTTTAAAGCCTTGTTTGCGGAGATAGCGATGTACGTCATGGTCACTAAAGGCACTGCCATTTTTATGAATTGCGGAATAAACTGCTGATTCTTCGAGCAGTATTTTGTAAGGTGATTCCCCTGGGCGAATAACGGGATATTGTTCGGCAACACGGGTTTTAGCATCTCTGGTGGTGTAGCCAATTTTGAGGAGTCCTTTGTATTGAGGATGGGTGTCTTTGTAGGCGTAAATTGTGGGCTTAATTTCGGGTCTGGGTGGGAAGAATTCGTTATTCATAATATGCGCTTACCCAGCAATTTTTTGAATGTATAATTGAGTAGTATCTATTATAAAGATGATAACTATGTCTCTTTTATCTGAACAAATTTTTCAAACTTTAGAAATATTGCCAACAGAAGACCAGCAGCAGGTTTTAAGTTTTGTGGAGTTTCTTTGGACAAAGAGACAAGCATCTATTGCTAGTCCTTTGAAAACTACTCCCAAATCTTTTTTTGATGTTGCTCAAAACTTAATAGGCGCAGGTGAAGGTTCTGGTGACATTTCCACGAATCCCGATTATATGAAAGGTTATGGTCAATAATGCAGAGTCAGGTAATTGTTGATACGGGAGTACTGATTGCGTTAATCGATCGCTTAGATAATCACCACAATTGGGTTGTCAATCAGTTAAAACAAATTACGCCGCCATTGCTGACTTGTGAGGCAGTTATTTCAGAAACTTGGTTTCTATTGCAAAGAGTCAGAAATGGACGGGAGACACTTATTCAATTGCTGACTCAAAAATTTGTTGTAGTTCAGTTTGATTTTGATTTGGAGTTAGAGACGGTAATATCACTATTAAATCGATATCAATCAGTACCAGTTTCTTTAGCAGATGCAGAATTAGTCAGCATGTCTGAGTTGTATGCTAATAGTCTAATTTTTACTTTAGATAGTGATTTTCAGATCTACCGCAAAAATCGCGATCGCCAAATCCCTTTAATTATTCCCTAAATAAAACCTTCAAACTCCTCCTCCACTAACCAAAAAAAATCCTATCATCCTAAAATCCTGAAAATCCTACTACTGCCGTTTATTGTCTGGATGATTCAGATTATAAACTCGCTTAAATTCGAGACTTTTTGCGCCAAAGTTGATTAGCAATCCGATTGGCAATTTATAGACTTGGCAGTAGTTCATGGCTTGATTTAGGTGCGTATCTTCTAGTTTAATTACTGCTTTTAATTCCAACATAATTGTATCTTCCACAAAAAAGTCAACCCGTCTTGTACCAATATGTACCTCGTCATAATAAATATCCATTTCCATCTCTCGCTGATAGTTTAAGCCTTGTTTTCCCATTTCGATCGCTAAGGCTCTTTGATAAATCACTTCCTGAAATCCATTACCAAGGGTGCTATGTACCTTCATCGCACAACCAATTATTTTGTGGGTTAGGGCTTCGTGTTTCATTTCCGTCTTTGAGTAGGATTTTTAGGATTTTAGGATTGGTAGGATTTTTTTGATTGTTGCAAGCAACAATTTTCTTCAAATGCAGCGCAAAGCGCCGCATCTGATAATCCTATCATCCTAAAAATCCTACTTCAGACATATTATTTTGTGGGTTAGGGCTTCGTGTTTCATTTCCGTCTTTGAGTAGGATTTTTAGGATTTTAGGATTGGTAGGATTTTTTTGATTGTTGCAAGCAACAATTTTCTTCAAATGCAGCGCAAAGCGC
>Ga0209972_10002610_pt1 | contig 14627 bp, 14 predicted proteins | sample NOAtaG_7_FD_187302 | JGI IMG/M metagenome (GOLD analysis project Ga0209972, IMG submission 187302) | Freshwater lake microbial communities from Lake Erie, under a cyanobacterial bloom - NOAA_Erie_Diel1S_2200h metaG (SPAdes) (version 2) | ecosystem: Environmental > Aquatic > Freshwater > Lake ... | reverse complement strand
GGCCTGCCTCGTGGTCTTCACGATCTTCGCGGCGGGCTCGCTCGCGCCTTACCTCGCGACGAGCATCGACCAGTACCGCATCCGCACCGACTCGGGTTTCCTGAAGGCGGTCGAGAGCGTGATCCGCGGCATCGCGAGCGGCACCGAGTTCTCGGTGCGCGCCTTCGGCGAGGCGCGCGCGAGCGGGCCGCTGGTGGAGGGCCGCCTCGTCTCATGGGAAGTCGTGGTGCGGACCTTCGCGCTGATCGGCATCGCCTGGAGCGGCGTCCTGCTCGTGGTCGGATCGTTCGTCTTCCGGCGCAAGGAACTCGCCATCTACAGCGGGCAGGGAGGCTGACATGCGCGACCGACTTGTACAGCTTGGCGCCGTGGCCGTCCTCGCGGGAAGCGTGGCGGTGGCCGGCATGCTGCAGCCGAAGATGCTCGAGATCGCGGACCGCGACCAGCTCCGCTACACCGACGAGTCGGTCGACGGCGCTCCTCCGATCGTCGCGATCGGCACGGCGATCGGCGCGCTGCGCGGGCTCATCGTCGACTATCTGTGGCTCAAGGTCACCATCCAGAAGGAGAAGGGCCTGCTGTACGAGGTGATGGCCGACACGGACCTCATCACCAAGCTGCAGCCGCGCTTCCCCGAGGTCTGGTCGTTCCACGGCCACAACCTCGCCTACAACATCTCGGTGATGACCAACACCGAGGAGGAGCGGTGGGCCTGGGTCAACCAAGGCATCTCGCTCGTCCGCGAACGGGGCATCCGCTACAACCCGAACGACCTCGAGCTCTGCAAGGAACTCGCGTTCTGGTTCGCGCACAAGATCGACGGCCTCTCCGACGACGCGCATCTCTACTACAAGCGCGAGTTCGCCCGCGAATGGCAGATGGTGCTCGGCGCGCCGCCGTACGACTGGGACGAGCGGAAGGCCTGGATCAAGTCGATCGCGGACGCGCCCGACACGCTCGAGCAGCTCTACGCGAAGGTTCCCGAGACGAAGGCGTTCATCGAGGAACTCGAGACGCGCCTCAAGCCGCTCGGCCCGCGGTTCGAGTTCGCGGTCGACAAGCGGTTCCTGATTCTCTACGGCGAATGGGCCGCGCGCCAGGCGTCGCCGTACGCGCGGCTCCTGCGGATGCGCGCCGCCGACGACGAGGCCGCATCGCTCGTCGTCGTGTTCGACTCGACCTTCGGCAACAAGGACCGGCAGACCGCGGCGGCCGCGGTCGTCAGCTTCCTGCGCAAGCGCGTGCTGCTCGATTCGTACAACATGGATCCGCAGCTCATGTACGAGTACACGCGCGACACGGGGCCGCTCGACTGGCGCCACCCGCAGGCGCATGCGCTCTACTGGGCGCGGCGCGGCAGCCAGCTCGGCGAGCATCGCGTCACCGACGAGATGGATGTGGCCCGCATCGTGAACAACGACCGCACCCAGATCCAGGCGATGCACAACCTGTCGCGCTCGGGTCTCGTGGGCTTCGACCCGTTCAGCGGCGACAATGTGACGCGCCTCAGCGACCCCCGCTGGATCAAGGCGATCGACCGCTACTTCACGGATCTCTACACCAAGCACTACGACACGCGCGGCGCCGGTGGCGAGACCTTCATGGACGGCCACAAGAACTTCATGACCGACGCGGTGCGCCAGCTCTACCGAGTGGGCGACATCGCGGGCGCGCAGGAGATCCTCGACCGTCTCGACAAGCTGTACGGTTCGGGCGCGATCATCCCGAACAGCGACTACTCGCTGCCGCTCGAGCAGTTCGTGCAGCGCGTCACCTACGGCGAGTACGAGATGCAGCCCGAGGTCGCGCGCAGCGATGTGTACGCGGTGCTCCAGCGCGGCTTCCGCGAGGGCCTGCTGCTCGACAACGAGGATGTGCTGAAGGAAGCGCTCGATTTCGCGCGCGACCTCACGCGGTTCTTCCGCGAGGTCCGCTACAACGACTTCGTGAACAAGTTCGGCGAGGGCCGCATGAAGGACCTCATCGGCCAGCTCGACGAGTCGATTCCCGCGGTGCTCACCAGCGTGCTGCAGGACACCTCGCAGCCGCTGCTCGACCGCCTCGTCATCTTCCGCAAGGCCCCCGAGGACCTGCGCGCGATGGTCTACGACCGCGTGAAGCCGCAGCTCGAGAGCGAGTACCGTGCGAGCCGCCTCTCGGCGACCGGCATGGACTTCAAGGAGATGCTGCCGGAACCGCCGGGACTCGACGAGGCCCGTCGCGTGCTCGCCGAGCGCGCCAAGCGGCGCGCCCAGCAGGCCGAGGAGATGAACCGCAGCGAGGCCGAGCGCAAGTAGCGGCGCGTCGCGCGGTACACTCGCGCCATGCGCATTCCTCCCGCGATCCTCGCCATCGGACGAAACTACGCCGACCACGCCGCCGAGATGGGCGGCAAGACCGACGAACTGCCGATGGTGTTCATGAAGAACCCCGCATCGGCCTGCGGAAACGGCGACACCATCGTCATTCCGCCGATCTGCCGCCACGGCGGCCCGCAGGTCGACTACGAGGGCGAGCTCGCGTTCGAGATCGCGCGCGATTGTCGCGATGTCAGCGAGGCCGACGCGCTGTCGGTCATCGCGGGATACCGCGTGGCGAACGATGTGAGCGCGCGCTGGTGGCAGAAGACCGGTTCAGGCGGACAGTTCTGCCGAGGAAAGAGTTTCGACACCTTCTGCCCGATGAGCGACCTCGTCCCGGCGTCGGCGGTTCCCGATCCGCAGGACCTCGAGATCGAGACGATCCTCAACGGCGAGCGCGTGCAGCACGCGAGCACCGGGCTCATGGTGTTCGGGGTGCGCTACCTCGTGGCGGAGCTCTCGAAGGGCATGACGCTCCTCGCCGGAACCATCGTGCTGACGGGCACGCCCGCAGGCGTGGGTGCAGGCCGCAAGCCGCCGCTCTTCCTCAAGGACGGCGACACGATCGAGGTGAAGATCTCGCGCGTCGGACACCTCAAGAACCGCGTCCGCGAGTCGACTTGAACGGCGCCCGCGTGCGGAAGCCGCCAATGGCGTGATCGTCCCCGACGCGAGCCGCCGCAGCGGCCAGCGCTCAATCACGGGGAACTGGGTCGTGTCCGTGGCCGCCCCACGGGTGGCAGCGGCCGATGCGGCGCAGCGTCAGCACCAGTCCGCGCCATGCGCCGTGCCGCTCGAACGCCTCGATCGAGTAGAACGAGCAGCTCGGCGAGTAGCGGCACTGGCCGCCGAGGACGGGGCCGAGCACCTTCTGGTAGCCGCGCACGCAGAGGATGAAGCCGCGCGCGGCGAGCGTGGGCTTGGGAAGCGGCGGCTCCGCGTTCATGGAGACTCTTCTCCGCGTTCGGCGCGGCGCGCGTGGCGCTTGCTCCACACGGCGTGCGCATGCTCGATCGCCGCGAGCAGGAGCCGCTGGTACTCGGCGAGCGGAAGCTCGTCGTGCGGACGGACCACCACCACGAGGTCGTACGGCGCGGGCGCATCCTTCGGGTGCGAGTCCTGCGTCAGGCGGAAGGCCTCGCGAAGCAGCCGCTTGCGGCGGTTGCGCACGGCCGCAGAGCCGACCCGTCGGCCGATCGAGATGCCGACGCGGGTCTCGGGCGCGGAGGAGGGCGCGGCGTGCAGCGAGAACGGCGCGCAATCGGCGCGCACCCGCGCATCCATGACGCCCTTGAAGACGCCGTTGCCCTGGAGGCGCCGCGAGCGTGGGAACTTCAGCCGCTGCGCGCTCATCGGTCGCGCTCCATGTGCCGGCGCCACGCGCGCATGAGGCGCCCGCGCGTGAGGACGCCGACGATCCGGCCCTTCTCGTCGCGCACCGGCAGCGGCCCGCGTTCGATGCGGTCGAGCGCATGGTCGAGCGGCAGGTCCTTGTCGATCGACCGCACGCCGGTCCGCGCGATGTCGCGCACCTGGAGGAGCGGCAGCGCCTCGCGGTTCACGAGCGCGATGCGGAGGTCGCGCGCGCCGATCATTCCCTCGAGCGCGCCCGAGTCGTCGAGCACGACGAACTCCTCGCTCCCGCGCGCGAGCTCGACGAGCGAGTTCGCAGGCGCCGAGCCGCGCACGGTGATGGCCTCGCGGAGCTGCACATCGCCGACGCGCATGCGACGCAGCGTCGACAGGTCGGAGGCCGAGCCAAGCCGGACGCCGAGCGCCGCGAGTTCGGCGGTGTAGAGGCTGTGGCGCTCGAGCAGGCGGGCGACGATCGTGCCGAGCGCGGCGACGAGGATGACGGGCAGCAGGATCGACGGCTCGCGCGAGAGTTCGTAGACGAGCATCGCGCCCGCGAGCGGTGCATGGGTGGTGCCCGCGACCACGCCGGCCATTCCGGCAAGCGCGAGCCGGGCGGGTCCGACATCGGCCACGAACGGGATGAACTCGCCGAGGCTTCCGAACGCGCCGCCCACGAGCGCGCCCACGAGGAGCGCGGGTGCGAACAGGCCGCCGATGCCGCCCGAGCCGAGCGTGAGGCTTGTCGCCACGCACTTGACGACCGCGAGGCCGATCAGGAGCGCCGCGACGACAAGCGCCGTCTCGCGCGCGTAGAACGATGGCTGCAGCACGGCCTCCGCCACGGCGTAGCCGTTGCCGTAGAACGGCGGCAGGAGTCCTTCGCCGAAACTGGCCATGTCCTTGGCGAGCGCGACATGGAGCACGCCGAGAAGCGCGAGGATCGCCGCGCCCGTCGCGGGCAGCATCCAGCGCGAGATCGGAAGCTTGCTGAAGGCGACCTCCGCAGCCTGCAGCGTGCGCACGAAGAACACGCTCGCGATGCCGCAGACGATTCCGAGGAGCGCGAACGCCGGTGCGGTGCCGATCGTCAGCCCCTCGCCTGTTCCTGCGAACACTTCGGCGCCGATGCCGAACAGCGGCTCGGGCGTGCCGATCAATGTCTGCACGGTCGCGGCGGCGAACACGGCTGCGATCACGATCGGAGTGAATGTCCGCAGCGAGAAGTCGCGCAGCAGCACCTCGAGCACAAAGAAGATCCCCGTGATCGGCGCGTTGAACACCGCGGCGATGCCTGCTGCGGCGCCGCAACCGACGAGCGTCGTCGCCGTCTGCGGATCCGCGCGCAGGAAGCGGGCGATGACCGAGCCGAGCGTCGCGCCGATCGTGACGATCGGCCCCTCGGGTCCGGCGGAGCCGCCGCTCGAGATGGTCGCGGTCGAGCCAAGCCAGGTGCGGATCGCGAGGACCGACGGAATCTGCGCCCGCTTGCGGTGGATGGCGTAGAGCACGCTCGAGACGCCGTGGGCGCGCAACTTGACCTTGAAGATCGACTGGATGACGCCGCACAGCAGCGCGCCGAGGACCGGCACGATCGCCACCGCGATCGGGACCTTCGACGGGTTGGCCTGGGCCCACTCGATGGCGCCGTGCTCGAGCCACTGGATGGGTCGGATAAATGCAAGCGCGATGGCCGCGAGCGCCATTCCCGTGAAGGCGGCCCAGAGGAGCAGCCTGCGGTCCCTCGACAGCCCGACGCGTGACAGCGCCCTCGAGACCTGCCGCTGCAGCCGCAGCCAGCGGTCGCCGGCGGGCTGGCCATCGGGGCTTTCCGGGGGCTGGGTGGGGGTGGACGGCTCGTCGTGCATCGCAGCGGCGTGGAAGTGGCCGCGTGGGGGCGCGGCATCTGGAAGTGCGCTATACTAACTCCCTTCCTCTGCGCGGCTTGGGCCCGCATCGCGGACCGTGTGAGGCGGCGGCAGGGGATCTGAGGCTGAATCCATGATCGAAGCACTGAAGAGCGACCACATCGTCGAGAAGCTGGGCGGACGGTTCAAGCTGACCGCCCTGATCCAGCGCCGCCTGGCCGAACTGATCGACGGAGCGCGACCGCTTGTCGAGCGCAATGGGCGCTCGGACCTCGAGGTCGTGATCGAGGAGATCATGCAGGAGAAGATCACGCTCGAGATCGATCCCGAGCAGATCGAGAAGATGCGCGGCACTCCGTCGCGCAAGCGCTGACGGCCTGCACTCGCGCGCGCGGACCCCGTTCCCGCATCGAGAACATCGCATGCAGCACGGCGAACACGACGAGACGCCTGACCACGCGAGTCCCGCGAGTCTCGAGCGAATCGAGCGGCTCAAGCCCGTCGTGCTCGGTCGTCGCATCGGCGTAGGCGTCTGCGCAGGCATCGCGTCGTATAAGGTCTGCTCGGTGGTCAGCGCGCTCGCGCAGGCCGGCGCCGAAGTGACCGTGGCGATGACGCCCGACGCGCAGCGGTTCGTGACGCCGCTCGTATTCCAGTCGCTTTCGGGGCGCGCCGTCCTCGCCTCCGCGTGGGAGTCGGCGACGCCCGCCGATCCGCAGCACATCCGCGCGGCGTCTGCGCTCGACCTCTATCTCATCGCGCCGTGCACGATGGACATGCTGGCGAAGCTGGCGACGGGCCGCTGCGACGACATCGTGTCGCTCCTCGCGGCGTCGATCGACCGCGCGCGCACGCCCGTCGTCCTTGCGCCAAGCATGAACGAAGCGATGTGGCGGCAGCCGGCCACCACCCGCAACCTCGACACCCTGCGCGGCGACGGCTTCCAGGTGATCGAGCCCGCGTCCGGCTGGCAGGCCTGCCGCGCCGTCGGCCCGGGCCGGCTTCCCGAGCCCGACCAACTGCTTGAGGTGCTGGCGGGCGTGCTCGGCGGCGCCTCGCGGTCCAAGGCCTGAAATCCAAGCCCTGAAATCCAAGGCCTGAAACCGGCCACCGCAGCGATTCCGGGCCGCAGGGGCGCATGTCTCGGACCCAGGGGCCTGCGCGGCGCCGCCCAACTGTCTGAATCGGAAACAGGGGGGGCGTTCGGCTTTACCTGCGTCAATCACGGGTTAGGCTTCGTACGACCACGCGGAGAGCGACGGATCGCTCTCCCTGCATTTCTTCCGCGGGCCAGTTGAAGCGGCCCTGCGCGCCTCCCGGCCATCGGAGACCGACATGTCGCATTCGTCGTCGCGATTCCTCCCCGTGCTCGCACTCTGTGCGGCGAGCGCGCTCGCCATGCCTGCGCTCGCTTCCTCGAGCGACGCGCCTCCAACCGTGAAGGTGCAGGCCCGCAGCGCCAAGCAGGGGAAGGTCGACGCCAAGCTCGATCGGCCGACGCTGCCTGCCGCACGCGAGGGCCGCATCGTCGAGGAGATCATCGCCGCGAAGGACACGCCGTGGCTGATCGCGATCCCCGCGCACGACGGAGAAGGCGCCGACGGCGGTGTCGCCGGCCAGTGCACGCCCGTGGTGTCGACCCACACGAACGCAAGCTTCGAAGGCGGCCAGTACATCGTGCAGGCCGGATTCGCCGAGCAGGAGATCGCGGCGTGCTCGTACACGCTGACCGCCGCGGACTTCCCGCTGCGCATCGACCTCTGCGAGATGATCTTCGCGACGAGCAACGCCACCGTCACCACCACGACCAAGTGGTCGGTCATCGTGTGGGAAGGTACGCCTGCGACGGGAACGATCAAGTACATCTTCTCGTCGAACGGCGTCGACCTTCCGCACCTCGTCATGCAGCCGGGCACGAACGGAACGAACATCCAGTTCACCATCGATCCCAACGACCCTGACCAGATGGTGATCCAGAACGACGGAAGCAACACCTTCAGCGTCGGCTACCGGATCGACGACCACAACCAGCAGACCCAGAATCCGTGCGTGACCGCGCCGCCGTCCAACGCGAACGCGTTCCCGACCACCGATGTCGGCGGTCTCCAGCAGCCGTCGAGGAACTGGCTGTTCGGCTTGAACTGCGGACCGCTCGGCTGCCCGTCGAACGGCGGATGGGCGAGCTTCGCGCAGCTCAACACCCTGTGCCGCCCGTCGGGCGACTGGGTCATGCGCGTCACCTGGACGCCGTACAGCTGCCAGACCCCAGGCGCCTGCTGCCTGCCGAACGGCAGCTGCCAGGTGCTGAACGAGTCGACCTGCCTCGCGCAGGCCGGCAGCTTCGTCGGCCCGGGCACGACCTGCACCGCAAGCACCTGCTCGGCCGCGCTCGCCCCGTGCTGCTTTGCCTCGACGGGCGGCTGCCTGACGCTGTCGCCCGCGAACTGCGCCGCCGCCGGCGGAGTGTCCGGCCCCGCAGGCCAGACCTGCAGCGGCTATGTCTGCTTCCCGATCGGCGCCTGCTGCCTTCCGAACGGAAGCTGCGTCTCGGGCGTGAGCCCTGCGCAGTGCACCGAACAGGGCGGCGTCTTCCAAGGCAACGGCACCACCTGCACCGCGGGCCTGTGCCCCGAACCGACGGGCGCCGCGTGCTTCCCGACCGGCTTCTGCCTGGTGCTGACACAGGCGCAGGCCGCTGCGGCCGGCGCATCGTGGCAGGGCCCCGGCACGACTTGCGTCGATGCCAACGCCAACGGTCAGGCCGATGTCTGCGAGGCGGGGCGGCCCGAGGACATCAACGGAGACGGCTTGGTCAACGCGCAGGACCTCGCGGCGCTGTTGAGCGCGTGGGGCACCAGCAACGCGGCGGCCGACTTCAACGCCGACGGCGTGGTGAACGCACAGGACCTTGCGCGGCTCCTCAGCGCGTGGGGTTGATCGCGCCCGACTGCATCGCGATGTGAACATCCGCAGCGCGCCGGTTCTCCCGGCGCGCTGCGTTTCCATGTACGCGCGGGCGGCGTCGATGGCAGAATGCCCGGCATGAAGCCCATGCTCTTCGCCATCGCGGCCGGTCTCTGCTGGGGGATCGGCGAGGTCTGCACCCGGAGCGCCCTGCACGGCGGCCGCATCGGTCCGATCGGCGCCATCACGGTGCGCTCGCTCGTCGCCATTCCGCTTCTCGTCTTCGTGTTCTGGCTGATGACGCGCGGGCTCGCAGGCCTGCGCGTGGAGCCGGCGCTCGCCGATGCCGACCGCGCGACATGGCTCAAGCTCGTGCTCGGCTCGGGACTCGTCGCGGGGGCGCTTGCGATGATCTTCTTCTATGTGGCGCTCTCGCTCGGCGAGGTGTCGGTCGTGAAGCCCATCGCGTTCTCGATCGCGCCCGCGGTCGGCGTGCTGCTCGGCTGGCTGGTGCTGGGCGAGTCGATGGACGCCCGCAAGGCGCTTGCGGTCGGGCTGATCATCGCGGGCGTGGTGATTCTGACCACCGGGGCGAAGCCGACGACGCCGCCGAAGCCCGACGCGGGGGGCGCCTCGGACGCGCTGCAATCGCGATAACGCGGAGTTGACCGCGTTCGGACGGGGTTTCGGCGCGGGGATTTCGCTCCGAGGCCGTGCAGGCGAGTGGACACGGCGGCGGGTTTTGGCGATACTTCCGACCCCGCTCAGCCCGCAAGGGTCGTGCCTATTGGAGAGGTGTCCGAGCGGTTGAAGGAGCTAGTCTCGAAAACTAGTAGTGGGTTCATCCTACTCGTGGGTTCGAATCCCACCCTCTCCGCTCTCAAAAAACCCGTGGTCGCCTTCGGCGAGCACGGGTTTTTTGTTCGCGGAGAGGGTGGCGTCGTGGCGCTGCGCGCCACGCCGCGGATCCGCGGCCTGCGGCCGCGTCTCCGGATTGCGGACTTCGGCCTGCGGCCGAAGTTCGAATCCCACGGGATGCGTTTCGTACTCCGGCGACTGTGATTCGAGCGCGGAGCGCGAGCGCTTGACGCGCGGGTCGACAGCCCAAATGGGTGCCACTACTTCCAGTAGTGCGGAGTCGTCCGACCCTCGGAACACGATGCATCGACCGCACTGGACACCCACCTCGCGCTATCCTCGCCGAAATGTCGTCCCCAACCACCTCAAACCCCTCGACGCAACCTGCCATCGGCTGGATCGGCGCCGGCATCATGGGCTCCTCCATGGTCGGGCATCTGCTGCGCGCGGGTCACCCGGTCGTCGTCCATTCCCGCACGCGCGCGCGGTGTGAACCGCTGCTGGCGGCGGGAGCGACTTGGGCCGACTCGCCGCGCGAGGCCGCTGCAAACGCCGACATCGTCTGCACGAATGTCGGCATGCCGGCCGAACTCGACGAGGTGATGTTCGGCGCGTCGGGCGCGATGTCCGCCGCGCGCCGCGGGCAGATCTTCATCGACTTCGGCACCTCAAAGCCCTCGGCCTCGCGCCGCATCGCGGCGGCCGCCGGCGAACGCGGCGCCCACGCGCTCGACGCGCCCGTTTCGGGCGGCGACATCGGTGCGCGCAACGCCACGCTCTCGATCATGGTGGGTGGCGACGCCGACGCCTTCGCGCACGCGGAGCCGATCTTCGGGCGGCTCGGCAAGACGATCGTCCACCAAGGTGGCGCGGGCGCCGGCCAGCGCACCAAGATCGTGAACCAGGTGCTCGTCGCCGCCAACACGATCGGCATGTGCGAGGCCGTGCACCTCGCGGTGAAGGCGGGGCTCGATCCACAGAAGGTCCTCGCCTCGGTGGGCGGCGGCGCTGCGGCCTCATGGTCGATCTCGGTGCTCGCGCCGCGCGTCCTCAACGGCGACTTCGAGCCGGGCTTCCTCGTCGAGCACTTGGTCAAGGACCTCCGCATCGCCCGCGAGGAGGCGGGCGAGCTCGGGCTGTCGCTGCCCCTCGTCGAACTCTGCCTCGCCCGCTACGAGGCACTGCTGGCCGCCGGCTTCGGCCGCAAGGGAACGCAGGGGATCTACCTGCTCTACCGCGACGGGGCGGTGGGCTGAGGGCGTCCGAGAATGTGCGCAGGCGCGGCAAACCCCGTCTGCGAAGCGGCTTGCCGTCGACGGCGGATTTCGCTACATTGCTCGACTCTTCAAAGCGAGCCTCGCATGAGCACGATCCCGACCACCGGCACTGTGACCTTCACGATCAAGTCTGTCCCGCTGACTGACGGCGGCTTCCGCACGGTCGAGCGCCTCATGCGCCTCGAGCGCGGCAAGCAGCGCACGCTCAAGAAGCTGCAGAAGACCCGCGTCAACGAGCTCAACGAGCGCCGTCCGCGCGCCGGCCGCATGTGGCTCGTCCGCGCCCGCTGCACGCGCCTCGTGCGCGTCGCCGCCGGCGAGAGCTTCACGATCCAGGTGACGCCGCAGATCGCGAAGGACCTCGCGAGCGTGGCCAAGCACCTCGACTTCAAGAAGGTCGGCTAAGCCGCCTCGATCCAAGACGAACGCAGCGCGGGCCCCACGGCCCGCGCTGTTCTTTGAGCCGGCGGCCTCGAGTCAATCGTTCGCAGCGGGCTTTGCGGCCTTCTCGCCCGTCGGCGTTGCGCCGTTCTGGATCTCGACGAGCAGCCGTCTGCCGTTTCCCTCGAGGATGCCGGCCGACCGGATTCCATCGAGGGCGCGGAGCATGAGCGAGCGTGTCGTACCGATGCGCGTCTCCTTGATCTCGACGGCGAACGCCAGGCTACCGAGCGGCTCGATGCTCACCTCGATCGAGTCGGTGTCGCTGCCGACCTTCATCGACGCCGGATCGAACCGCCCGCTCACGATCTTCGGCGCCGACAAGAGTCTTCCGCCGCCCATCGAGATCAGGAGATCGAGCTGGCCCGCCGAGTCGAGAACGACGCGCAGGTCCTCGGCGGGCACCTCGTTCGAGAGCTCGACCACCCGCACCTGCCAGTGGACCGTCGGCGAGGGAAGCGAGGCCTCCAGCTGTGCCAGGAACCTGGCGATCGCCTGATGCCGAACGGGCGAGGCGTTCACGACGAGCGTCGTGTCGAGGATGCGGCTCCATGCTCCTTCGCCTCCGTTGTCCACCCAGACGAGCGGATCGATCGACTCTTGCAGGAGGCTCTGGATGTCATCCATCGCAAACTCGGTGCTCACATCCCGCAGGTCGCGGCGCAGCAGGACCGGCCGGAGGTCGTAATGCCGCACCGCCGCGAGGCGCCTTGCGCTCTCGGTCATGTCGGTGAACACCACGAGCCCGGCGGCCACATCGATGCCGACCGAGCGCGTCACATCGGTGAGCGCCGCAGCCACCGCGTCGAGCGCCTGCCGCGGGGTCCTCGCGCTGCAGTCGAGCCGCACCAGTTCCCAGCCGCCGCTGTCGCCGAACACGCGCCGATCGGCTTCGATCTGCACGCGGCAACTCGCGCGCACGGCGGCGAGGATCTCCTCCACCGTCGCGTTCGCGAAGGTCTTTGGCCCCCCCTCGAAGGGAACATCGAGCGTCGCAAGCAGCGCGAGATCCGCTGCGAGCGTCGGATCCTCGACGGCCTTCACCGGCGCGGTCAGGGGCGGGGTAGCCGCCTTCTGCGCGTCCTGCAGCGGGGCGAGCGGGAGCAGAAGGGCGACGAAGGCGGTTGGCAGCATGTTGGGTCCTTTGCGCGGCGCATTCAGCCGCGGGCCTGCAGCGTCTCGTGAATCGGCATCACAAGATGCGGAATGACCCTGGTTTCCGCCAGGTGCTCCGCATGACCGACGACGGCGCCGAACGCACCCTTCAGATCGTCGAGCGAGCCGAGCGGGCCGAACTTGCGCACGGTGAGGAAGACCGAGATCGGGTCGCCGCCGCGCTCGCCCGCGACCGGGACGCGCGGGCGTGTCCGGACCTCGAAGGACGCCTGCAGGTCGCCGCGCTCGCCGATCGAGATGCCGAGCGCGGGCTGGGCCTCGATCACCCGCTCGAAGTCGCCGTCGTAGAGGTTGGCGAGCGGGGTGTTCGCCAGCAGCGCGTCGAAGACGATTCCGTCGCGGTCGTGCTCCGTCTCGAAGTCGAAGCCGAACACGACCTCGAGCATGTCGATGTCGAGCGGCGAGATCGAGAGGAAGTAGGGCGCGACCTCGAGCAGCGCCTTGTGAAAGTTGTAGCAGTCGGCGAGCGTCGCCGGGTTCACATGGCCTGAGCGGATCGTGGTCTGCCGGAGCGCCACCCATTGCCACTCGCGTTCGGCGCTGTCGGATTCAAGCGCGACCTCGCCCTCGTAGCGTTGGAAGGTCGAGAGGCGCGGGAACGCGCGGCGTACGCGGTCGAAGAGGTCGAGCACCGTCTCGCGCCGCTCGGGAAGGTCGAGCTTGAGCCCAAGCTTCTGGTTGACATAGAAGTCGCTGCAGAAGGCCGTGAAGGTCGACATCGGCGGTGATTGTGGCGCAATCCTCCGCGGGTTGCATCCCGAGGCCGCCAACGGACGGGTTTTCCACGGCGCGCGTCGGGATCAGCCGAGGATCCAGCCCCGCACGGCGGCGAGGTCGGCAAGATCGGCCACCGCGAGGTCCGCGCCGGCCGCGACGAGGCGCTCGGTCGAGTAGGGCCCGGTTCCCACGCCGAGGGCGCGGCAGCCGTGGGCCTTGGCGCAGTCGATGTCGTGGGGGGTGTCGCCGATGATCGTCACGCGCGCGGGGTCGAACGCGCGCCCGAGGCAGGCCTTCGCGCGCTCGATCGCGACGGGCGTCAGGTGCCGCCGCGAGGGGCCGTCGGCGCCAAACGCGCCGAAGGGGAAGCAGGCCCGCTCGAAACCGGCCACGGCGATCTTGAGGTGCGCGGTGTGCTCGTAGTTCCCGGTGAGGAGTCCGACGCCCGCGCCGGCGTCGCGCAGCGCGCCGACGAGCTCGACCGTGCCCGGCATGCGCCGCACCACCTCGGGCGTCAGCGCCCGGGAGAGTTCGTCCGCGTAGATCCGCTGGAACTCCGCGTGCGTGGCCTCGTCGGACGGCAAACCGTGGTGGGCCATCATGCGCGCGAAGAGAAGCCCGTCGAGGGCGCCCGCGATCTCGACGCCTTCGAAGTTGAATCCGCGCTCGCCGTGCAGCCGGGTGAACGCGCGCAGCATGGCGGCCACGCCCGCACCTTCGGTGCGCAGGAGCGTCCCATCGATATCGAACAGGACGAGGTTGCGTGCGTGTGCGTCCACTCGAGTTCAGCCGGCCTTTCAGCCAGCCTTGCGCACGGCGGCGACGATGCGGCTCGCAGCGTCGGTGAGATCGGTCGCGGGCTGCATCGCAGGGATCTCCTTCTGCGCGTCGGCGAGGATCTGCCGAGCCGCCGCGACATTGGTTCCCTCGAGGCGCACGACGAGCGGCACCTTGAAGCCGACATTCTTCGCGCTCGTCACGATCGCGCGCGCGATCTTGTCGCACTGCATGATGCCGCCGAAGATGTTGACGAGGATGCCCTTCACATTCGGGTCGCTCAGGATGATGCGGAACGCCTCGGTGACCGCCTCTTCGCTGGCGCTGCCGCCGACATCGAGGAAGTTCGCGGGTTCGCCGCCGTGGAGCTTGACGATGTCCATCGTGGCCATCGCGAGGCCTGCGCCGTTCACGAGGCAGCCGATGTTGCCGTCGAGCGCGACATAGGAGAGGCCGAACTCGTGGGCGCGGATCTCGGCGGGATTCTCCTCGGTCGGGTCGAACATCTTCTCGAGGTCGGGGTGACGGAAGAGCGCGTTGTCGTCGAACTGGAACTTCGCGTCGAGCGCGAGCACGCGGCCGTCCGGGTTCTTCTCATCGGGCGGCGTGACGACGAGCGGGTTGATCTCGACGAGGCTCGCGTCGGTCTCGCGGAAGACCTTGCCGACCTTCATCATGATGTCGGCGGCCTGGCCGACCTGCTTGCCCTTGAAGCCGAGGCGGAACGCGAGTTCGCGCGCCTGGAACGCCTGCAGGCCAAGGAGCGGGTGGAGCGGCACCTTGATGATCGCCGCGGGGTTCTTCTCGGCGACGACCTCGATCTCGACGCCGCCCTCTGCGCTCGCGATCAGGGTCGCGGTGCGGCGCGCGCGGTCGATGGTGATCGCGAGGTAGTA
>Ga0209972_10002603_pt1 | contig 14637 bp, 13 predicted proteins | sample NOAtaG_7_FD_187302 | JGI IMG/M metagenome (GOLD analysis project Ga0209972, IMG submission 187302) | Freshwater lake microbial communities from Lake Erie, under a cyanobacterial bloom - NOAA_Erie_Diel1S_2200h metaG (SPAdes) (version 2) | ecosystem: Environmental > Aquatic > Freshwater > Lake ... | reverse complement strand
CAAGGCCAAGGGTGAGGCCATCCAACAGAATCAGGATGCCATACAGTTCAATATTTTGAAGCAGAATGTCGATACGGCCAAGGAGCTCTACAATGATTTTCTGCAGAAGACCAATCAGGTCAACATCCAGCGCGCTGATCAGGTGAAGGATCTGCGGATTATCGATCCGGCGCGAACCCCGGTCGAGCCCATTGGCCCACAGCGAGTTCGCTCGGTTCTGCTCGGTCTGATTCTGAGCCTTGGGGTGGGGATCGGTTTGGCGTTGCTCATCGAGTATTTCGACAATTCGGTCAAGAATGTCGAAGATGTCCTGCGGGCAACCCAGCTGCCCACGCTGGCGGTTATTCCGGCCATGAATTCCCAGTCTCTCCGCTCCTCGCACGTCAAGAGGGGGGAGCTGACCACCGGACCGCGCCCGACCGACCGGCAACACCGGGTCGGGAAGGGGACCGTGATCACCAATATCGGCGGCATTGTTCCGCGCGGACTCCAGCCCAAGGGCAATCAGCTGGCCACCCTCGACGGTCTCTCCTCGGTTGTTGAAGCCTACCGGATGCTGAGAACGTCGCTGCTCCTTTCGACTGCCGGCAAGCCACCAAAGACGATTCTGCTCACCAGCAGTCAGCCTGGCGAGGGAAAGACGACCACCGCGGTCAACACGGCGATCTCGATGGCGCAGCTTGGTGCATCGGTGCTCCTTATCGACGCGGATATGCGTCGACCGACCGTGCATAAGACCTTCAAGATTGGCCATATTCGCGGTCTCTCGACCTATCTCTCGGGCAATGGGGAGATCGATAGTCTGATCGTCAAGCTGCCGATGCCCAATCTCTCGGTTCTGACGGCTGGCCCGATTCCGCCCAATCCGGCGGAGCTGATCAGTTCTGAGCGCATGCGTGAAATGCTGCGGATTTTGAGCGCGCGCTACGACCATATCATCATCGACTCGCCACCGCTGATTACCGTGACCGATCCGGTCATCCTCTCGACCATGGTCGATGGTTCGATGCTCGTCGTCCAATCCGGGCGGAGCACAAAGGAGATGATCCGGCGCGCCCGCCAGGAACTGGCCGGCGTCAATGCCCGGATCTTCGGCGTGATTCTCAACAATGTCGATATCAAGCGTGACGGGTATGACGAGTACTACTATCACCGCTACTACAGCAACTACAATAACCCCCAGTATGGATCAAAGAGCAGTTCAGGTTCAGCTTGAAATCTGCTGCCAGCCAGGGTCTTAGAACAGCGTGGCAGGCTGGAAGGATCGGCGGGTCCAAAACTTTAATTGTCAGTCTGTGGCTGATCAGCTAGCGCTCTTTGGGTGAACATTTACTCGATGGATTTTGATCAACATAAATCCGGACCCGGGGAGATCCACGTCTCGATTCGCCCCGCTGATCGCTGGTCCTGGCACGAATTGCGAGCGCTCTGGGAGTATCGCGAACTGCTCCTGTTTTTGACCTGGCGGGATATCAAGGTCAAGTACCGCCAGACGACTGTTGGCCTGCTCTGGGTTATTCTCCAGCCGGTGGCGACGATGCTCATCTTCAGCATCTTTTTTGGCCGCGTCGTCGGGATCGACTCCGGGGGGCTGCCCTATCCGCTCTTTGCCTTCTCCGGGATCGTCCCCTGGCTGTTCTTCTCAAATTCGGTCAACAGCAGCAGTAACAGCCTCGTGGGCAGTTCGAATCTGATCACCAAGGTCTATTTTCCACGGATGATCATCCCCGGCGCCGCGGTGCTCGCCGGGCTGGTCGATTTTCTGGTGGCGCTCGTTGTTGTTGGCCTGACCATGGCCTGGTTTGGCGTCACCCTGACGAGACAGATCATCTTTCTTCCGTTCCTGCTGATCCTGACGGTGCTGCTGACCTTTGGGATTGGACTGTGGATGGCGGCGCTCAATGTCCGCTACCGTGACGTGCGCCACGCGCTGCCCTTTATCCTGCAGCTCTGGATGTTTGCCACGCCGATCATCTATCCAACCAGTCTGATTCCGCCAGACTGGAGAAGGCTGATCAACCTCAATCCATTGACTGGACTGATCGACGCTTACCGGGCCGTATTGCTTGGTCGGCCGATCGATTGGAGTCCACTGCTCTTTACGTCGATCCTGACCATGGTTGTTCTGGTTCTCGCGGCCTGGTATTTTCGGCGAACCGAAGAATTCTTTGCAGATATCGTCTGAGAAGCAGCTTCCGGCGATGGTTGATCCAGTCACACTGGAGCGGTCGGGCCTTTGGTAAAGGGCCTGGGGCGCGACGCAGTGTGGGTTGAGGATCGCCATGGCCTGATCGTTCATCACTGGTCCCGCCTCGGTAGAGAGGTTTCCTTTACGGTCTTGGTTGCGATAGTTCAACCATTGGTGAACTATTGGCCAACCTGCCAGTTGATCTATTTCACACCTGAGCGTAACCAGAGCCACAAAAGAAATTGAACACACCTGTCGCCCTTATCATTTTCAACCGTCCCGAATGCACCGCCAGGGTCCTCGAGGTCCTGGCCAGAATCAAGCCGGCGCATCTGCTGGTTATCGCCGATGGACCACGCCCGGACCACCCCACCGATGCGGAACGGTGTCGGGCCACCCGCGCCCTCATCGACCAGATCGACTGGGATTGCCGTCTTGACAAGAACTATTCCGATCAGAACCTTGGCTCGAAGCGCCGACCGGAGACCGGCATCGACTGGGTCTTCGAGCTGGTCGAGGAGGCGATCATCCTCGAGGATGACTGTCTGCCCGATGAGAGTTTCTTCCCCTACTGCGGGGAGTTGCTGGCGCGGTATCGCGATGATACGCGGGTCATGATGATCAGTGGGTACTGCTTCTTCGATATGCGGGAACGCGCGAAGCAGAGCTATCACTTCTCATATCTCGGCAGTACCTGGGGCTGGGCAACCTGGCGACGGGCCTGGCGGCTCAATGATCCTCAGCTGACAAGGTGGCCGGAAGTGGTTGCGGCGCGCTTGATCGAGCAGCTCTTTCCGGACCCGGTGCACACGAAGTTCTGGTATGACGTGTTTGCCAGGATTCTTGATGATCGTCTCCGCGATGCCTGGGACTACCAGTGGCAGCTGAGTTGTTGGTTCAATAGCGGCTACCGGATCTTCCCGGCCGTCAATTTGATCCGGAACATCGGATTTGGAGATGATGCGACGCACACATTTGGTCGCAATCCATATCACAATGAGCTGGGACGGCTGACCCTCCCGCTCGTTCATCCTGAACTGGTCATTCGCAGTTTCGAGGCCGATCTGGAGATTGCGGAAAGCCTGTGCGTCTTTGAGGGATACCGCGTTCCACCACCGCCGTTGAGCCGACGTCTGCTCCAGCGCCTGCCGTTCATATACCAGCTCTTGCGTCTGGGTCGGCGGGGGCTGCGCCTCATGCTCAACCGGTAGCCGGAACCAGCGTGCGAATGAACAGGAAGACCAAACGCAGTTGCTGATCAACCACTACTCGACAGTCGATACGAAGGGCGGGGCGGCGCTGGCGGCGCGGCGACTTCACCGTGCGCTGTGTGAGGCCGGGGCCGCCTCGACCCTTTATGTCCGCGAGAAACTGGGTCAGGAGGCAGGAGTCGAGAGGGTGCCCCCACTCCAGGAGAATCGTTTCCTGCATCGTCTCCGCAGATTGACCCGGGGACATCGACCTGTCCCCACCTACACCTTCAATCTGGATGAGCGTCCGCGGATCTCCATTGACAGATTTCTGGCCACGCACGCAGAGGGGGCTCCAACCGTCTCGGTCATCCACTGGGTTGATGACTTTCTCGATATCGCGTCGATCCGCAGGCTGATCGACCATTTTCGCGGTCCGCTCGTCTGGATGATCCACGATCTGGAGCCATTGACTGGGGGGTGCCACTACAGCTTTGGCTGCCAAAAGTACCTTACCGAATGCGGCGCCTGTCCACAGTTGGGTTCAGCCGACCCGCACGATCGGGCCAACCGAAACTGGCGAAGGCGACGGGATCTTCTCGCCGATCAGAAGATCTGCTTTATCGCCCCGACGAGCTGGGGCGAGGCGCGCATTCGTGAAAGCAGTCTCTTCGGTCAGGCGCGAATTGCCCGCATTCCGCTCCCGATCGATTCGCGAATCTTTCGCCCCTACGCCAGACAGGTGGCGCGGGATCTTCTCCATCTCCCCGCCGCGGCGCCTGTTCTCCTCTGCGGCGCGAGCTACGTCGATGATCCGCGCAAGGGGATGCGCGAGCTGGTGCGCGCGCTTCACCTCCTGTCGCCGGAGAAGTGCGGAGATCTGCACATTCTGCTGGTCGGTCTCAATGGTGAGTGCTGGAGCCAGGAGCTGCCCTGGCCGGTCCACTATCTTGGAGAGGTGTTTGATCCATTGTTGATGGCCCTCGCCTACCAGTCCGCCGATATCTTCCTGTGCCCATCATTGGCCGATTCCGGGCCCATGATGATTCCGGAGTCGCTCCTCTGTGGAACCCCGGTGGTGGCGTTTCCAACCGGCGGGGCGCCAGATTGGATCGAACACGGAGTCAATGGATACCTGGCCAGATTCGGCGATGCGGCCGATTTTGCCGCCGGGATCGAACTGCTGCTGACCCTTGACCGGGAGATAGTCGCCCGGTCGGCACGTTCGAGTGTCGAAGACCTGCACCGCCCGGATCTGATTGCCCGGCAGCATCTGCAACTCTATCGGGAACTTCTCAACTCAGACGCGGAACATGACTGAGATCTCCACAAATCGAACAATTATCAAGGTTGAGAATCTTGGCAAGCTCTACCAGATTGGAGCGCAACGTGCCCAGCCAACCACTCTCCGGGACGCCCTTTCCAATCTCTGGCGGCGCGGTGAGCGCTCATCCGGCGGCGAACCCGAGGATCTCTGGGCCCTGCGCGACATCAACTTCGAGGTGCGGGTGGGTGAGATCGTCGGCATCGTCGGCAAGAATGGCGCCGGCAAGTCGACACTCCTGAAGATTCTCTCGCGGATCACCCGGCCAACGACCGGCCAGGTCGACATTTATGGTCGGGTAGGCAGTCTTCTCGAGGTCGGCACTGGTTTCAATCCCGAGTTGTCGGGGCGTGAGAACGTCTATCTCAATGGCGCGATACTCGGGATGCGCCGGCGCGAGATCGAGCGCAAATTTGATGAGATTGTCGACTTTGCCGAGGTCCGAAAGTTTATCGATACCCCGGTCAAACACTACTCGAGCGGCATGTATATGCGCCTCGCTTTTGGCGTCGCGGCGCATCTCGAGCCGGAGATTCTGGTGGTCGATGAGGTGCTGGCGGTAGGAGATTTCTCATTCCAGAAAAAATGTATTGGCAAGATGTCCTCAGTGGCCCGCGAAGGGCGAACCGTTCTCTTTGTCAGCCACAACCTGGTCGCCCTGCGCAGCCTCTGTACCCGGGCCATCTGGCTTGATCGTGGCAAACTGGTCATGGCTGGTGAGGTCAACGAGGTCATCAATCAATATCTGCAACAAGAGAATAGCTCACGGCTGGAAAAGATCTGGACAGAGGGCGATTCGTCGTCATCCTCGACCGACGTGCCGGCGGAGATCGCGGTCGTCTCGGCACGGCTTCTTCCGCAAACAGTGGACGTGAAGAACAGGATTACGGTGCGCGACGCCTTGCGACTCGAGTTTGAGTATATCAACCGGATACCTGACAATCTCCTTCAGGTCAGTTTTGTTCTCTACAATCTCGAAGGGATCTGTCTCTTCAATGGCCGGTCGACTCCGCAACGATTTCCGGCGGGGCTAATCCGCCAGTCCTGTCTGATTCCTGGTTCGCTTCTCAATGATGATTCCTACACGGTCCGGCTGGTTATCGTCAGAGATACCAATGTCGGCCTGTTTGATGAGTTCAATGTTCTCTCGTTCGATGTCCACGATATAGAGCGTGATGGGGGATGGTTTGGAAAGTGGATCGGCGTCATCAGGCCGGAGTTTGAATGGGCCGAGCCGTCGGTCGAGCCACTTGCGGCGGGTCGAGAGGGCGTTGAAAATCGCGACCTGACCCGCTGACAGAAGCCGCCCGGAGTGGCCTGACCTGGATCATGACCCGATTCTGACCTGATTGTGGCCCAGATTCTTACCTGGACGAAGATGCGTATTCTTTTTGTCGGTTTTGGCAGCAGTATTCATACCGCCCGCTGGATAGGGCAATTTCACGACCAGGGATGGGATCTTCACCTCTTTCCGGTCGACCCCTTCTATCTCAGCGCCGCGCTTCGCGATGTGACCGTTCACTATCTCTTTCCAATTCGGTCATCCAATATCGATCCGACCGTCAGGCAATCGACGAGTGGCTGGCCATTTATGAGGGGGCAGGAGAGATTGAAGAGGTGGTCGGCACGCTTGCCGGAGGATCCGCTTTCGAATGTCAGTCGTCTGACCAGACTGATCAGGAGGATCAGACCGGACCTCGTCCATTCGTTCGATACGGCCGGGGGACTGCTGACCTATGATGCGCATTGCCGTCTGGGTGGTGATTTCCCGCCCTGGATTCACAGCTCCTGGGGGAGTGATCTCTTCTATTTTGGTCGGGAGGAGGCCAATCAGGAGAAGACGCGGGGAATGATGCAGAGCTGTCGGTATTTCATGGCCGATTGTCAGCGCGAACTGGATCTGGCCCCTGAATACGGATTTACTGGTGAGCTGCTGGGAGTATTCTCGGCCGGTGGTGGCTATGACATCGACGGTATGCAGGAGCATCGCCAGGCCGGCCCCTCTTCGCGTCGCCGGATCATCGCGCTCAAAGGGCGCCACGGGGTTCTCGGGGGGCGCGGATTGGATGCCCTTCGCGCCATTGAGCTGTGCCGGGACCGACTGGCCGGTTATCAGATCAGAATCTATCTTCCCCAGGGCAATATCGCCGGAGCGGTCGAGTATGTGCGGCGGGCGACGGGGCTGGATCTGGAGATTGTCCCGGAGCACACCAGCCACCGCGAGATGTTGAAGCTCTTTGGGTCCGCACGCATTGCCATCGCTCTCGGGATGACCGATGGGACTCCCCATTCGATGCTCGAGGCGATGACCATGGGAGCATGGCCGATCCAATCCAATACCGCCGATACCCGCGGCTGGATCGATGATGGACGCAATGGCGATGTGGTTCCCCCGGAGTCGGCGGAGGTCGTCGCCACGCGGATGCGGAGCGCCCTCGCTGACGATGACCGAATCGACGAGGCTGCCCGCATCAACCTCGATCTCGTCCGGGAGCGAAAGGATATCGCGAAGGTCAAACCGCGAATCATCGAGATCTATCGTCGTTTGACGGGGCGCTCCGCCTGATCTCTTCCGTTCCAGCATATTTTTATCATGGCAACGATCATCAACTGGCATCAATGGTTCTCCTGGCAGGTCTGGCAGGTCCGCCTGCGGAGACAGCTGGGGCGACTCCGGAGTGTCATTGGCAGCTGTCACGAGGTCATCATTGCTGAGTACGGGAGGGGAAGCCGTGGCGCAAAGAGTGCGGTGCCGGTCGATCCTTTTGCAAGCGCTCCGCTCCGGTTTCCACCAGCAATGACCGTTATTGACATCGGGGGCAGTCATGGTCAGTTTGTGCGCGAGGCGCTGCAGGCCTTTCCGGAGGCGCGGATCTTCACCTTTGAGCCAATTCCGGCCTGCTTTGCTGAGTTGACGCAGCTCGCCCGCGAGCACTCACGCATTGAGCCACGCCAGCTGGCCCTGAGCGATTCGAGCGGTTTCGATACCTTCAATGTCTCCAGCTTCAGTGATTCCAGCTCATTTCAAACCATGCGGACCGAGCACCTTGAGGCCTGGCCGCACACTGCGCTGAAGGAGCAGATACGCGTCGAGAAGGCGCGACTCGATGATCTCTTCGATCCGGCCACTCTCCCCCAGCCAATCTTCATCAAGATCGATGTGCAGGGGCACGAGTTGCAGGTCATTCGCGGCGCACAGCAGGTTATCGCGGCCAGTCAGCGCGTCATGCTCGAATGCAACTTTGCCGAGCTCTACGATGGCCAGCCCAGTTTCGATCAAATTCACCGGGAGATGCGAAAGCTGGGCTTCGTGCTCGATTGTCTGATCAGTCCACTTCGTCATCCGTCGACCGGGGAGTTGATGTCCTCGGACCTGATCTATTTTAAACCGTGCTCCAACCCCAAGGATCTCTGATGGCGCGAATGCTCAATGTCGGTTGTGGCGATCGTTTCCATTCCGACTGGGTCAACCTGGATATGAATGCGGCGAGTCCGGAGGTTAGAATCGCCGATCTGCGGCGGGGAATACCTTTTCCCCCGGGGGCGTTTGACGTGGTCTACCATTCACACGTCCTCGAGCATCTGCCACGACCCAAGGCGCCAGACATGATCGCCGAGTGCCACCGGGTGCTGAAAGCTGGCGGACTTATCCGGGTCGTCGTGCCCGACCTCGAGTCCCTTGCCCGTGAGTATCTGGAGATTTTGAGAATGATCGATGAGGGGGATCAGCGCGGTCACCGCCGGTATGATTGGATCCTGATCGAGTTGTTTGACCAGTTTGTGCGCACCAGACCCGGCGGTGAGATGATCGAGTATCTGCGCCGACGCGACAATCCCGAGGCCGACTATGTGATCGGCCGGATCGGCCCCTGGGCAGCGCCGATAGTGCGCGGAGAACCCGGCGCGGCTCCACCTGGACCGCCGCGCCAACCTGTGCCGGTCGCGATCCGACTTCGCTATCTGCTCAGATCGCTCCGCCTGAGGCTGACCCGCTGGTGGCCCGGGACGCGCAATTTCGAACAGAGTGGTGAGCGTCACCTTTGGATGTACGATCGTTACTCACTGTCCCGTCTCCTCGAAGGGGCTGGATTTACGGATATACAGATTGTTGCCCATAACCAAAGCCGGATTCCGGGATGGGTAGATTACCACCTCGACACTGATCCCGATGGCCGGCCGGCCAATCCGGGATCGCTCTACCTTGAAGCCGTCAAAAGGGATGCGTGAACGAGGGCAGACAGATCAGGTCACTGTCGATTCCACCCCGCTGGTCGGGGTGATCATCCCGACCCACAACCGGTGGGCGCTTGCTGAGGAGGCGATTCGCTCGCTGCTCAGTGATGACTATCCGGCAAAGACGATCTATCTGGTCGATGATGGAAGTGTGGATGGGACAGCGGATGCGTGTCGCGAGAAGTATCCGCAGGTCAGGATATGCAAGGGCGATGGCGATCTCTGGTGGAGTGGGGCGATTAATCTGGGTCTCGAGCGGGCGCTTGGGGATGGCGTCGATCTGATCGCCTGGTTCAATGACGACAACCGTGTTGAGAGGTCGACGATCAGCGAGATGGTTGTCTGTCACCAGCGCCATGGCCAGGACACGATCATCGCCGCCCGGACAGTATCGACCGTGACCGGGATCGATGAATGGGCCGGGGATCCGCCACGCTGGCACCCTGATTATGGACGGTGGCAACCTTCACCATCCTTGCCAGCTGTCCCAGGCGTGGGAGCCGGGGCCGGTCATCCGGTGCGCAAGCTCGACCACCCACCGGGGGGGAGAGGGGTGCTCTTTCCCGCCACCTGCTTTAAAACGGTTGGACAGATCGATCAGCGGAGATTCCCGCACTACTGGGCCGACCACGACTTTCACTACCGGGCCATGAAATTTGGTTACCGTTACCTGCTCGCTGAACGTGCCGTCGTCTGGAACAGGCCGAATCAGAATGGTCAGGCGCCGTCTGACCAGTTCTCGTGGCGCTGGTGCTTCAATTTTCTCCTTTCGCGTCGGTCGGCCATGAATCTTCCCACTCTCCGCCGGTTGCTGAGAAGACATCTGGCCGCTGCCGAGTACCGTGCTATCTGGTATCCAATCGTCTGGCGGAGCCTGACCTGGCTGGCTTCAGGCTGGGTCAACCGCCATCCCCGCACGCGGAGAAGCATCAGGGGGACCTGGCGTCTGCTCAACCTGCTGCGGGAAGGGTTCCGTGGCGGCGCTGGCCAATGAATCGATCACCAAAACTATTTTCAAACGTGACGACGGAATGATTACTGGACTAAAATATCGTATCGAGCAGGCAAAGTTTAATGCCGCTTATGCAATCAAAGGGTGGCGCGAATATACCAAATTGACCGCCAGATCGTCAGCCAGCCTAACGGCTGGCCGCCGGCCACGAATTGCCGCGGTCATGGTGGGACGCAATGATGACTACATGCCCGATTTTGCTCTGCGCCTCCACGCCACATTGGACTGGAACATCAGGCATTTGGTCACCGAACCCATCTTCGTTGAATGGAATCCGCCTCCCGAGCGCGAGTTGCTGGCCCATCGACTTGTCGAGCAGTTTCCGACGCTGAAGGTCTATGTGGTCCCGCGGGAGATTCACGACCAGGTTTGCCACAACCCACGACTTGCGCTGATGGAGTACCACGCGAAGAATGTTGGTCTGCGCCGGGCGACCGCCGACTGGGTGATTGCGACCAATGCCGATGTGGCGATTGCCCCGGAGACGATTCTGGCCTGCCATCAATTTCAGGACGACCAGCTTTCTGAAGAGATTGCCTTCATTGCCGAGCGGGTCGATATCGATTGGACAGAATGGCGCGGCCGTGGAATTGGACCTGCCGATTGCCTGCGGTTCAAGCGGATTGTCCCCCTTTCCCCCCACGGGACCGGCGACTTTTTGATGGCCAGACGCCATCTCTGGCACCGGGTTGAGGGATATGATGAGAACCTGCTGCGGCATCGCATCGGATGCGATGCCCGTGGTGCCGCGCAGATGCGGGAGCACGCTGCTGAGCTCCGGAAGATCGGCAAGATTCTCCATCTCGCCCACCCCACATCGTGCACGGAAGATGGAGTGAGACCACATCACGGTGAGGCCGCGACCCTCACCGACCTCCCCTACCACAATGGCCCAGGGTGGGGACAGGGAGATCGGCGGCTGGTCGAGATTGGAGAGAGGATATGGCAGTTGGCATGAGAGAGCTTGTTCTGGGTGGCCACGGACTGATTGGCCGCGAACTGACCCAACAATTGCGGGCTGCCGGACACGAGGTCACCTCACTCGATCTGAAATCTGGCCAGGATCTCCGCCAGATCGATCAGACTCCGTATCTGGCCGCTGACCGGATCTGGTTTCTTGCCTGGGATACGGGAGGGGCCAAGTACCATTCGGCAGCCGAGAAGCAGCACCAGATGTTTCTTCATAACTGTGAGTTGGCCGCGCGAGTCTTTGATATCTTATCGACCACCCGACGCCCTTTTTTGTTCGTCACCTCCCAGTTGGCCGGGCAGCGGACGGCATACGGAATGACCAAATTGATGGCCGAAACCTGGACCACCCAACTGGGAGGTCGGCTCGCCCGACTCTGGAATACCTATGGATGGGAAGATCCTGATTCGCGCAGCCACGTCATCACCGATCTGGTCATCAGTGGCCTTACGGAGGGCACGGTGCGGATGATGACTACCGGTCAGGAGCGACGCCGATTCATCTACAAGTCTGATTGTGCCCGCCTGCTGCGGGAGTTCTATGACAGTGGACTGATGGAGGTCGATATTGCCGGCCCGGAGTGGCTTCGGATCGAAGAGCTGGCAGCTGAAGTTGCCCGACAACTCAATCTCCCGATCTCTCCCGGTGCGCTGATTGGTGAAGAGGTACTGATCGATCCGCTGGTCGAACTGCCCGCCGCGAAGTTCGAGATCTCCCTGGCAGAGGGCGTCCGCCTGGTGATCGATGAGGCCCGATCTTATCTGATGAGGAGCGCGACAGCTTGAGCTGGTCGATGAAGAAGAGCATTGCCGCCCTGATCGGCCGGCCAATGGCCAACCGTCTTGCCGCTCCGTACCACCAGTGGATGGCCCGGCGACGCAATGAACGCTTTCTTCGCTCGCTGCCTTCCCAGGGGACGCTGGTCAACATCGGTTGTGGGTATCGCCCACTCTCTGGCTGGGTCAATCTCGATCTTGTGCCCGGTTACGCCGAGATCGTCTGGGATATCAGAAATGGACTGCCTTTCAAGGATCAGAGCGTCACCGCGCTCTTCTGTGAACACGTCATTGAGCACCTCACCAAAGAGGACGGGATGCGTCTGGTGCGGGAGTTCAGAAGAGTTGTCCAGAAAGGCGGAGTGGCCCGGATCTCTACTCCGGATGCCCGCAAGTATCTTCTCTCGTATGTCAACAATGATGACTTTCTCCGTCATCCCCGTTTCGGAGATGGTCGCCGGCCTCGCCTCGATCTGGTCAATCAGATGATGCGCGAAAATGGCCATCATCTCTGGGTCTATGATCAGCATTCACTCTCAACGTTGCTTCACGAAGCCGGTTTTGAGGAGGTGCGGGTCCTGAATTATGGAACTTCTACCCACCATCTCATGGAGGGGATCGATTCGATTGATCGCGAGTTCGAAAGTCTCTATGTCGAGGCTCTGGGATAGAAGCAACTACTTTAGCAAACAATAAAAAATAGAGAATAATCTCGAGATACAATTATGGTGCGAACGGATCGCCCCAATCTGTGGATGGACACACATAAATTGTAATGAGAATTCAAAACCTGACAACAGTCAATCCAACTTACCTTGAGCAGTTCTATACCCTCAATCAACAGACCCTTCCGAGTAACTACGAAACCATGCTGGCTGACCTGCTCTATGATGCGCATGGATGGTCAGACTTTCTCTCCGTCGCCTTGCAGAAGCAGGGAGTCGAAATGGAGGTGGTGGTCGGTAACGCTCCCCAATTACAGCAGCAATGGGCCATCGAAAATGGGATAGCCTATTCTCCGAACAATTGGAAGCATGAAATTCTCGCCGCACAGATCTGCCAGTATCGCCCGGATATTCTCTTTCTGACCGACTACTGGAACTACCCGGCTGAGTTCATCACCCACGTGCGCGGTCTCTGCCCATCGATCAAATCGGTGATTGTCTGGTGCGGCGCCCCGTTTCGCGACTCTTCAATTTTCCGGGTGAGTGACCTCGTTCTCTCGTGTATTCCCGATCTGGTCGATCAGTTTCGTTCACTCGGCACCCGCAGTGAGCTGCTCGATCATGCCTTTGAGCCGCGAATCCTCGAACGGCTCAGGCTCGATACCGATCCGCTGGTCGAGTTTGCCTTTTTAGGCTCGATCGTGCTCCGAAGTCAGTTTCATCTCGAGCGGGAACGTCTTCTCTCGAGATTGATCGATCAGGTCGAGATTGAGATCTGGTCGGATCTGACCAGGGTTGGGTGCTGTGATCGGGCAGGTCAGCACGCGAGGCGGCTTGCGTACGACTTTGTTGATCATCTTCGCCGTCGTGGCGTCCCGACGAGCCTGCTTGAGCGAATGCCGGTCGTCGAGAGGGTCGCGAAATGGAAAGAGCGCCCTTTGATTCCCCGACCGGTCAACCGACGTCTTCTCTCACATTCCCATCCGCCTCTCTTCGGGTTGCAGATGTTTCAGAAGATCCACGAGAGTAAGCTGGTCCTGAACAAACATATCGACATCTCGGCCCGCAGTTCCTCAAATCTGCGCCTCTACGAGGTGACCGGGGTCGGATCCTGCCTGATCACGGACTGGAAGAAGGATATCAGCAGAAACTTCGAGCCGGACAAGGAGATCGTCACCTATCGCACGGCTGAGGAGTGTCTCGAGAAGGTCAGCTACCTGCTCGATCACGAAGAGACGCGCCGGCAGATTGCGCAGGCCGGCCAGCAGCGAACATTGCGGGATCATACGTTCGACCGGCGGGCTCCGCAACTGATCAGTTATATCCAGGCGGTAGTTTGAGGTGGGCACGGTTAAGTATCAACCATGAAGTTCCGTCAATGAAGATCAGCATCGTCACCCCATCATACAACCAGGCTGAATTTCTTGAAGAGACGATCCTCTCGGTGCTCAATCAGCGCTATGCCAACCTCGAGTATATCGTTGTTGATGGTGGCAGCGACGATGGCAGCAAGGAGATCCTCGAACGGTATGCGTCCCGGCTGGCCTGGTGGGTGAGCGAACCAGACCGAGGTCAGGTCGAGGCGATCAACAAGGGGATGGCGAGGGCGACCGGTGAGATCTGTGCTTTTCTGAATAGCGATGATCTCTATCTGCCAGGAGCGTTGGCGCTGGTCGCCGACTATTTCGAGCGCCATCCGGACTGCCAGTGGCTCTGCGGGGATACCATCTTTTTCGGGGAGGGCCACCCGACCCACCACTTTCGGACAACGCTGCCACGGCGTCCCGTCGATGGTCTGACCTGGCAGTTTCACGCCCCACAGCCCGGGATGTTCTGGCGGCGCTCAGACCAGCCGCTCCGCTTCGATCCGACCTTGAACTACTGTTTCGACCACGATCTCTATCTGCGCCTGCTCTTGAAGGGGATCAGTTGCCATTATCTTGAACACCCTCTGGCGGCGTACCGGCTTCATGCCGCCAGCAAAACTGTCAGTGAGACCGATCGGTTTGCGCAGGAGTTCGATCTACTGGCCAGACGGTATCGTGACCAACTGGGGTGGAGTGATCGACGCCGGGTCGACGCCGTCTCTGCCCTGAGGCTGGCCTGGGAGATGGCGGTGGCTCAATCCGGAACCACCTGGGCCGCGCCGGCCGGTCTGCTTCTTCGGGCGTTCACTCTCTCACCCGGAATTCTGGCCGGAAGAGCCTGGTGGGGAACCTTGCGTCGACTGCTCCGGTGGCGGTCATCCGGAGCCATTTAGCTGTCCGGCGGGTGGAGAA
>Ga0209972_10002602_pt1 | contig 14639 bp, 12 predicted proteins | sample NOAtaG_7_FD_187302 | JGI IMG/M metagenome (GOLD analysis project Ga0209972, IMG submission 187302) | Freshwater lake microbial communities from Lake Erie, under a cyanobacterial bloom - NOAA_Erie_Diel1S_2200h metaG (SPAdes) (version 2) | ecosystem: Environmental > Aquatic > Freshwater > Lake ... | reverse complement strand
CTCTTTTTAGGGCTTGCGGCCAACGTGTGTGTTTCTGCTGTGGTGCGCTTCCGAAGCCGCGTCCTGTCCCCGAAACCAAACGTGGAACGAAGATATAAACTTTGGGCAACACGTCACCGCACCATAGCAGAAACATTGTGTTAGCAACATGTGCCCTTCTTCTCTCAACATGTAAGTAGGTCTTTAGTGTCTCGTCAAGGTGTCACGTAATAGAATTGATTGTCACGGTACATGGTTGTCCGTTTGTTATTCATTTGTTCTTTGTCCCCGAAACTTTTTTGTGAAACTGTACGAGCGCGGGGGGCAACCTTGGAGAATCTTTTAGTTTACTCATACTAATCTGTCCAGTATTGGTGCGGGGGTGCGGCACTCTTGGCAAAGGCTTTGGATTGTGCGGTTGGATCTGTGGCCTTTGGCAAGTGTGCTGCTTGGGTCAGCCTCACTGTCGGGTTAGATGCCCAAATCTGGTCAAATTAGATGATTGGTCGCGAGAATTGAAGTCGCGGGTGCGCGAATTCTAAATGCGGAAGCGAGAATACTACTCGCGGGTGCTCAATTTCTCCACGCGGTAACGAGAATTCTCCGCATGTACCCGAGTTTTCAAGTCGCGGAAGCAAGAATACTACTCCCAGGTGCGAGAATTCTACTCTTGGAAGCTCCAATTCTAAAGCAGGTCAGGAGATTTCTAAATCATCCTGCCTACTTTATGAATCAGGTTGCTTAGTACATTTTCGAGATTGGCTTCGTGAAAATTCGCTACTCGGGTGTGTTTAACATTGTTATAGCTTTTATACCAATCTAGTGAATGTGATTTTTTCCATTGTTCTAATGGATTTACAAATAATGGTTCGGAAAAAAAAACCAACATTAAAAACCTAAGCAAGTTTGCTTCGAAATGTTTGTTAAGCAGTTAGTAATCCTTAATTGATTAATCGCCTGATTTAGATTTCACCAGTTTTAGTCTATTCTATAAGCATTAAAATCTCAATATCAACTTAGGATAATAAATTTGAACTCCCTTGCAGTAATTTTTTAGACCCCCTTAACTAACTAAAAGGACTTGGTATGCTCTACTGCAAAATCTGGGATAAAAGTAGATGACCATATCATATACATCAGAAGATCCGGAAGAATGATCAAGAATTATGAATTCCATTTTCACAGGATTTATACCTATCTACATCGTGTCTCAAATCTCAATACGCTTCTGCAATGTCCAAGTAAAAACCTTTTTGCCCTTGATTACCCCAGCCCTGATCTACTCGTACATTCAAGTGATCTTTTTTATTCACCATGAGACGTAGGCCAATACCTGCGTTGGGTTTAATTGAATGATCAGTTATGGCATACCATTTTTCTGTAGTTAAGGCTGCACCCGTCCACAAGGAAATTCCGATCCAGTTCCAAACGTGTATCCGATATTCTGCTTGAAGTGCATAGAGATTTTTGTAACGGTAAAAACCAGTATAGTATCCGCGCATAGTATTTGATCCTCCAATATCAGCCATGTCCTTGAACGGAACATCGCCAGTATTAAGATTTGCTAAAAATTGAAATGCTAATACATTAAGATTGCTTTTGGACTTCAAAGGAAAATATTTACGTGCGTCTATACGGAGCTGATTGAATCCATAACTACTTCCTTCCCAAGAAGGATAGACAAAATAGACTGCTTCAATGTAGGCCCCTTTTCTGGGATACACCACATTGTCGCGTGATTCGTAGGTGAACGCAGGTGCAATGCCCACAATCCAATACCCGGAATATCCCACTGGTTTGTCTATTTCGAACTGACCGATGCCAGCTTCAACATTTTTTATTTGATTGAACCGAGCTGCTAGTCCTGTGTAGTAATTTTTTTTTACCTTCCAATAGAAACGAGTATCTCCCGAAACCCTGTAGTATGAAATGGTATCTTTATGAGAGCTAGGATTTTCTGTTTGCAATCCGAAATAATACTCAGGGAAATGGCTGAAATTGAATTTGCCCTGAAAAATAAGCTTATTTTTAGGTTTGTATAATCTGATTTGACCTCCCCCATCATATTGGTGATTGACTGTGTACAAAATGTAAGTTTCTATATACGAGGTCTTTGTTACAGAATCAGGTTTTCTTACTGTTTCAAAATTGGCACCCAATAGACCTCCAAACCCTAGGCGAGTCTCTGGCGAATAGTAAACAACAGGCAGAAGGGTAATTCGAAATAAATTTGCCGAATCAGACTTCTGAGCGAAAGATGAGTTGGTGGCGAAGAAACAAATGAGAACAAATATTTTTTTCAATGGAGCAGCTCTTTATGCATCTGGTACAATTCCAGTTAAGTTACTTTCTTATGATGGCGTATTTTTGGTCCAAAATATTTCTGACAAAGAAATATTTCGAGCAGTATGTTCGTGTATAAAGATGTCAATAATATTGACTAATTCATTCGGGCATTCCAATGGCAAGTGGTGAGTTGCACTTTTAAAGACAATAAGTTCTGACCCGCTAATTAATTCCATGATTTTTGAATTGTGTTCTACTCTTACTAAGTGATCCTTTTTACCTATAACAAGAAGCGTTGGTATTTTTATTGATGAAATATCTTCATAGGAGTAGTTTGGTGAAGTAAGAATCATTTCCTTTAATTTGTATATAAGTTCTGGCCAATTCTCTGGATGAGGAGCAAAATTTTTATAAGCCCACCTACTCATAAAGCTCCAATTTTCAGGAGTAACATTTTGAAAAAAATTCAAACCATAGTCTGTTAAGCCTTCAACTTTTGAATTTGCAGCGATTGCAACTATCGCTCTCAATCGATCACGGTTATGAATGGCAAGGTGAAGGGCAATTATACCACCATCACTCCATCCAACGACATTCGCTTTTCTTATTCCTAAATGATTTAGCAATTCAATAACATCCTTAGACATTGCCGAATATGAGATTTCCTTCCCGCCATCCAATGATCTTCCTTGACCTCTACTATCCATCGCAATGACCCGATAAGACTTAGATAACTTGGGCGTAATTTTATAAAAGGACTCAACAAATCCAGCAATACCATGGAGTAATATTACTGCTTCTCCAGCCCCATGATCTTCATAATAAATCTTTACTCCATCCGTGAAAAAGAAATTTGATTTACCCCGCGTCTTGCCCAATCGTTTCCAAATGAAATATGGAATTATAGCAATTAAGTGTTTTAAAAGTGCATACATAATTTTTTCAATAATTTATCTTGCCTCGTGTGAACGCTTTCTATTTATCGAAATAGTCAAGATTAAGATTAGCATTGCTATAACTGTCATTTGGGGAAATAACATTTTGGGACCATAAAAATCATACATAATTGGTATTGCAATTGAACCCGCTAATTCACCGATCGATTTTACAAAGTTCAATATGCCCATAAGCGTACCTTGACCATTGAGATTTATCTGAAGTGATATAATGCTTGTATTGACTGGGCTAATTATGCCATAACCTGCGGCTAACAATATTATGCCAACATACACAAGGTTGATTCTCTCAAAACTAAATGATAGCAAAATCAAAGACACAAACACAAGCAGAGAAGCAATGGTTGGAATACGATTCATCCCTAACTTTTTTGAAAGCAATGAAACCCCAATACTCTGCATAAGCACAATGACTAGGCCGAATAAAGAAAAAATGAAACTATTCTCTAGCGCATGCCAGCCATGCACTTGGTTAGACCATATCGGAAATAGCACTAGGTTTGATGAAATAATCATTCCAATAAGTGCAAGCGATAAAATTGGAAACAATATTGACTGTTTTGACTTGACCATTTTCAATACTTGGCTAAATGAAAAGCCATTTGTCCCCTTAGCCTTATCAGGTTCCTGAATATATCTACTGCAAAGAATAAAGGCTGCAAGGTAAGTTGACGATGAGAATAAAAAAGGCATGCGATAATTCCATGACTCTTTCGTAAACTCATAGATGAAACCACCAATTGCCGGACCGGCAATGAATCCTAACGCCATTGCTAGACTAATGTAGGCTAATCCTTTAACGCGATTTTTTTCTGAAGTAATGTGACAGACAAATGAATCCACGATAGAAATGCTACCTGAAGATGCTCCAGTAATGAACCTAGCGATTAATAATACCAACAGGCTTTCTGTTAATCCACAAAAGAGCTGTGCAACAGCGGCAGCTCCTAGCGTTATTAGAAGCAGCGACTTTTTTTTATATCTGTCGCTCAACCATCCGAGTACAACAGACGAGATAATTGTTGCCAGTGAAAAAAGCCCAACGAGCATACCTAATTCCAAGTAAGAGGCACCAAGATATTCTCCATAGAATGACATGAATGGGGTTATCATACCAAAGGCAACCCATTCTACGAATACTATGAAGAATAGAGAGATAAATTTCTTAGTAAGAATTTCATTCATTCCGCTATTCCATTATATAATTGATTTCTTTGGTCAGGTAAGAAATGGCTTTATCTATAACAATGTCCTTTTGGAGTAAGCCTTGGATATCATCAATAAGCTGTTGGATTTTCTTGATGTGCTGGGTTTCATCAGCTAAACTTTTCAGCATTGGACTAAATAGAAGATTGATTCCTTTAGATACTAATTCACGAGAATTGCTATCTTCCAAACGATTTAAGTAATGCATGAGCCACTTTTTGTTTTGATTGGTGAACCCGTTCCTACCCATCACAGAAGAAATAGCATGTTCAAGAACAATTTTCGCCATGTAACAGCTTGAACCTTCGGTGGATCCAATTTCGTGAAACGCGTCTTCAAGAATTTCTCTTGCAATTAGAAAATTATAAACTGCTAAGTAAGTGGGCAGCAATTCAACCATACATTCGTCTTTCCACGTCTCGATGACTTCAGGATTTTCCAAAGAAATTCCATTCTTTAACTGATGTAAAAATTGAAGATCGTCTTCCGAAAGGATTGGAAAGCTTTTAATATCTTTTGGATTGTACAGTGCGGGCGCAATGTTTATAAACGACCCTATTAAAGTGTTCAGCCTATCGTAAAAATAGAATATCAAATTAATTTCTATTCCATTCACATAGATTAGCACTTCCTTCCTATTGTTGTAGTTTAAATTAATGCTATCGTCATTAAAAATAAACTGGTCTTTTCTGTCCAAAAGCACATTGATATCAAGGTCAGAAGCTCCATTTCCAAGCCCGTCCGCGAGAGACCCTATAAGTTGTATCCCGGGGTTTGCATCCGCTTTGACATATTTTTTGATAATTGAAGGGAGATTGATTCCGTTGAGATTAAACTCTCTTAGAAATTCTTCGGAGATACGGCACTCATGCAATTTATGAGTTTTCTTTTTCATTTTATGTCTTGTTTTGTGAGTAAGCTTAATTAGTCTTCGGTTGATATTAAAGGAAGTAATTGTCGACATGTTTTGGCTACCTCCTCTAGTTGCTCGTATGTATGGGAAAGCGTCAGACTGAATCGCAAGATTCCCTCATTAAGTTTTACTGCGGGAGTTAAAACTGGATTGCAAAATACTTTTCTGTTCCATAAAACTTTCCAAGCTTGCAGAACTCTAAAATCATCTCCAATCGGAATAGTAAGAATTGCGCTCTCGTTTTTGGATACAGGTATTCCATTTTTCTTAAGCTCATCGTAAAAGAAGATTTTCTTATTCTCCAATTCTTTTATCATCTGTGGTTGCCTTTGTAGAATTTTCAAGCTTGTTAATACTGATGCCAAAGAAGATGGCGTGTTGCTCGCTGTGAATAAAAACGGCCGCGAGTTCATTTTGATATAGTCAATCACTCGCTTGTCACCGATAACTGCTCCACCACATCCAGCTAAACTTTTTGAAAATGTAATGGTAATAGCATCAACTTCTTTTATAACTTTATAATATTCCGAAGCGCCTTTTCCTGTAGATCCAACTACACCCAGCGCATGAGCTTCGTCTACGAGTAAGAAAATATCATTTTTTTTACAAATCTCCATTAACTCCCTCAATAAAGGCATATCACCCTCCATGGAAAATACTCCCTCAGTAATACACAAATTGGGGGGACTTGCCATTTTACTTAGTAGACTTTCAAGCGCGGACGGATCGTTATGGTCAAATTTTTTAGACCGTGCTTTGGAAAGCATAATCCCATCCCATAGAGATGCATGAATTCGTTCATCAACTACCACAGTATCGTGTCTTGTAAGTAAACTACTTAGAACTCCAAGGTTTGCTGTGTAACCTGTCGGAAATACTAATGCTGACTCCTTTCCATAAAATGCAGCCAATTCTTCCTCTAATTCCAGATGAAGTTCAATTGTGCCATTAAGCAGTCTTGAGCCTGTGCATCCCGTTCCCCATTTTGAAATTGCTTCCTTGCTAGCTTCTATTACTTCCTGGTGATTGGTTAGACCTAAATAGTTGTTTGAACCAAAATTAAAGTAATCCTTGCCCTCTATTCTTGTAATGGGCTGTGAGGAACTTGACATTGTTTTGAAATAAGCATACCTACCAATTTGTTTGGCAAGGTCAACTTCTTCGAGTCTTAAATCAGTTTTGATTCTTTGTTTAATAATGTTCATTTTGAGTTTTATAGGTCTTGAAGGATTGATTTAATATAACCTATTGATTTTAAATTGTGAATACTTGGGTGATTCATGTGCGCTCTTTTGTGAATGGCAATTCCGTTTGCTCTAATGTTAATTGCTGCCTCCATATCGCATTTCGAGTCTCCGATGACCATGCATTTTTGGAGGGCAGGGTATTTTTTAAAGGCTATTTCAAACATTCCGGTCTGGGGCTTTCTGCAATGGCAATGTGTTAAGCGCGAATGAGGGCAGTAGAATATTTCTAAAAATTCAATACCATAAGAGCGATATAACTCAATCATTTTTTTTGTGAATTCTTGATAGTCATTATAGCTGATGAATCCTTCATCGATTAAGTATTGATTTGTCGTGATCATGAAACTATATCCTATCCCTTGTAGAGCTTTCAATGCATCGATTGCTTCCGGAATTAGTTCAGGATGCTTGTGATGTTTCCATTCTTCGTCTGGGTAATCCTTTACGATAGTCCCATCTCTATCCAAGAAAGCTATTTTCATTCTCAAAAAGATTTAGTGAAGGAACTTGAGTAGTTAACGGTCTTGCTTGAACCAAATAAATTTTATTCTGGTAATATCCCCACTCCATATCTACATTGGTGTTTAAAAGACCGCGCACACAGCTTACAATTTCAATGAGTTTTTTAATCATAGAAATAGAAAGCTTACGCATAGACTGCTTTAGGAAGTGAACATCTGTAGTCATCAATCCAACATCGTTTGGATTTGGCAGTTGCATGATTTGCTGATGAGCTGGGCGGTAGTTTATCCATCCAAAAGTATCAACTCTAATTTGGTCTGGTTCCATATCACCATTGGCTAACATTTCACCCAACCCGTAGATACATTCAATAATTGTTGTTGTTGAATCCTGAAATGCAATTCCTGAGATTTCAAAGGGTATAAATTCCTGAATAATTACATCCATTTTGATGTCACTCGGATTTTTTTTAATTCGATTACAATATTGAATCACAACATCTTTCTTTGAAGATGCAATGACTTTATCAGTATAATATTCTAGATCGCATTTAGGAATGTTTAAATAGCTATCAAAAATACCAGCAAAGCTGAAGTCAATTCCATCTTCAACATCTGCAGAACTTCTAACAGCAAAATGGCGTTGATGTTTGCTGACATGAAGGTTCTTAATTTCGCTTGAACTCCTCACTTTATGAAACTCTGGAACTAACAAGCCGGCCCTCGTCAGTGTTTTAAGGTAGGTATACTTACTCATATAGAAATAAGTGTAGGCTCAAGTTTGAATATGTCCAGTATCTCTTCTAAATGTTCTGGATACCTAATAGCATCAAAGCATGGAAGTCCAAATTTCTCCTTCAATCTGTCTTTCTCTAGAAGGTATTCCTGCTCACTTACTCTGGAGGAGTCCAATGAGATGCCAATAAAGCGACTTTTGATTTGCAGACAATCGCCTAATTTCTTATAAGCTTCGATCGCCTCATCGATAGATGGCAAGTCCTGATTGAATTGCCAGAACTTCTTTTGTCCAAGACGATGACACATAACTAAAAACTGGGGTCTTGAAGTATGATATAGAGCAATAGAAGTAGGAGAATAACTCGGATGAAAAATAGACCCCTGACCCTCAATGATGATAACAGATGCATTTACCTGTTTCTCTGCTTCCTCGATCATCTTTTCTAGATGCCCAGGCACGAAATCTATAGGAATAGAGTCTAGGGTTGTTCCTTTGTCGGCAATGATGGTGCCTGTTTGTCCAGTTGCTATCCATGTGCTGCTTATTCCGCTTTTTTGAAAAAGATTATTCAAAAGACACGTGGCAGTCATTTTTCCAATTGAATGAGATGTTCCAACGGTTAAAATTCTTGTACAGTTAAATTCTTTACCCTGAGCTATCCATTTTTCACTTTGATTAAAAGCTCGCAAATTCAATACTTTGTGATACTCCGCTATGATCTCATGGGAACAGTTAATTATAAATAAGTCATGATGAATCGCGAGGTTTATAATTTCTTTTTGCCTTTCAGACAATCTTCCTCCAACGGGAGCGAAGGCAATCACTAAAGCGTCCTCCATTTGATCAATTTCATTCAGTTGGTTTATAATTGGAATTTTTTTCTCCATCATTGGAAAAATATTTTTCAGGCTGCTTCCTGTAAATTTTTCATCAAAAATGGCTTTCACTTTACTTTGTTTAAATCTAAGAATACAGTGAGCTGTCTTACACATTTCTGGGTCATCTAAAAATTGATCTGTGTAAAGAATGAGATTGAATTTACTAATATTCATTGGTACGTTGTTTAGAAGAATATGATAGAAAGTTATTTGACAGAATCACTTCAAGGTCTTTGATAGTCTCGTTGAGAGGACGATCATTAGTGACAATTCTTACTGGTACAGGATATTCTCTTATAAGAATATCATAGGATTCTTTGAATAGCCTTATTGAATCGCAGGTTTCATTTTCTGCTGGCCCTCCTCTAGTTTCATATCGCTCTCTTACTTTAGATAACGGAATGTCTATGTAGATTATAAAGTCGGGTTGTTTGATGTTTGCATAGAAGTTTTTAATAAACGTCTCTTCAATTCCTACGGAATGCATATATGCTTCAAAACAGAGAGCGTATCGATCACATACTATTAACGGAATATTGCCAGATAATTTTGGTTTAACGATTGTCTCGTAGTGTTGAAGAAAATCGTAACTAGCTCCGAGGGCTGCTGCTTTTGAGAAACTTCCTTCAGTCCATTCTTTTCCACCATCAAGGTCACGATGATGGTACTTTTTTATTAACTCTACATTATCACGAAACTCTTTCCTGACGAAAGCAGCTTCTTTAAAGTCGTCCTTCTTAGTTAGTTCACGCAATAAGGTAGTTTTTCCAGCGCCATCAATTCCGCAAATGGCGACAAGTTTTGTTTTTGATCTTTTCAATTTAGAGCGATTTTAATGGCTATATTTTTTGAGGTATCTATTTCGATTAAATCACCATCGCTGAAGACCTTCGTGGCCACCTTAGTTCCTATAATGCTAGGAATTTGAAGTTCTCTTGACACGATGCTTGCGTGACTAGTGATTCCCCCCTCATCTGTTATTAATCCGATACATTTATTCAATAAAGGCATATATGCAGGCGTGGTTTGAGGAATGACTAAAATTGTTTCTTCAGTGAGCAGTTGGAGCTTTTCTTCTATGTTGTCATTCCAGTCTACCTTAAGCGCCTTTCCTTTAATCCTTCCTTCATATCCTGTCATGCCTTGGACAAACTTCAATTGAATCCAGTCTTTTTTCTCTATGATAGAATCGATAACCTTATTTTCTAGTCCATTAAAGAATAACTTTGTCGAATCAGGGTTTTTAAGGATGAGATAGGAGTCCCTGGTGTTTTCTATCATACACTCTTTAATGTTTTCCATAGTTAACTCTTCATTGATAAAACCATGAATATGACATCCCATTTTGTTTTCAATTTTTTTTCTGTTTTCATCTAGGAGGTACCACAATTTCATCCACATAGACTTTGTGTCAAATCGCAGGCTACTTAACATCCGGATAATGTTCGAATAGTATTTAACTTGCTCATTGCCTATGGTCATCACGATATTGGCTATTTCGTTTTTTATTGTTCCATCACATATCTCATTTAGTTTTCTCAATTGTCCCTTTATTTTTTCTTTACTTGAAAAATCTTTGTCTGCTCTGTTTTCTAATTGGTTTAAGGTGAGGGGCGAATGGGAATCACCAGCTGTAATGTATTTCCATTTGCTTAAGTGATTTCTTAAAGTATCTTTTGTTATATGATTTCGTGTTTGTGCATCTACGATCAATTCAAGCCATTCTTTTTGTTCCATTAAGGTAGCAGGTAGATGGGTAATACCAGTGATTTTTAGAATAATCTGCTGAATTGACTCTTCGAGCAACATGGTTGTTAATGCACTTCTTAGCTTCACACCTAAAGTGTCAGTCAAATGTGGTTGACTACACAGATGCAATGCCACTGCTTGATGAAAGAGATGCTCCAGTTTCTTACCGTATTCAAATCGATCATAAACATTGGCAGGTTCCCATTCTATTTCATCAATAACCTTCTTTAACTTTTCTACCCTCTTTTTATAGTTTTCAATATTTGAAGGCTCATCATAGTACTGGTCGCACAACTTCTGAACACGTTCAATCTCTTCTTTTTTAAGAAGGAACTGATAGTTTAGTTTGTCGCAAATGACAAGATAACTTTCTTCTTGAAATCCCAATAGCTTTTCTATAAGCTTATCTTCATACACTTTATAAGTAAAATGATAAGCCCAGTAAAAATCTAATTGGGGAGATTCCCATTGAACTTCAAATTGTTCCTTCATCCGCAAAATAGTTTTTCGAACCTCCAAGTTGTGAGTATCTGCAACATTGCTTCTTTAGGTCTTCCGTAAAAACCATTTTGATCTCTTAATTGTAGCAATGCTGCCAGTTTTGAACGATCATATAATTTACCAATGAGATCGCTATTCTTTAATTCATTTATGTTCGTTAAAAAAAGGTTGTTAATGGTATCATTATTCAAATCTCCTTTCGGTAAGGGCTTTTTTGTTCTTTCAATAATTTCTATGGGTAAGTGATTCCTAAATACTTTTTTGAGATAATCCTTACCTTGAAAAGTACACTGTAAATGAGTTTGACTGGGCATACTTAGCGCGTACTCCACCAACTTATGATCAAGAAATGGAACTCGTACTTCGACACTATTTAGCATAGATATAGAGTCTTCAAATTTGAGGAGACTTGGAAGAACGCTGTTAATCATAAAACATGTCAATTGCTTGTGGTCATTGAGTTCATTCGTTGAGCATTTTATTCGATGATATAGTTCTTCGTTGTATTTAGTTTGGAGTTTCTTAGAACAGTTAAGACTTTGGCCAATGGCGGAACTCTTCAACTGCTTGTTTATGTAATTTGAAACACTTTCGATATCTAATTGTTCGTGAAATAAATTCGAGAACCACCTCCATATTTTTGGATAATATCCATACCATAACTCATCTGCACCCTGACCATTAAGAACAACTTTTACCCCAGACTTCTTTGCGTAGCTGTATAATGCATTCCAGACAACAACTCTATCATCATAGATTGGCGTGCCTAGAGAGGTCACAAATCGATCGATCGATGACAAACTCCAGGATTCTTCAAATGAAACATTATGGTAAGAAGATGTTTCGCTTGAAACGAAATCATACAAAAACTTGCTATAGAAAAGGTCTGAATGCTTATCCTCGATACTTACGTTTGGATTAACAGAAAGGAATTTAATAGCGGCATTATATTTCGAAGCAAAAACCGCAATTAAAGATGAGTCAAACCCTCCACTTAGATTGCAACCAATAGCGACATCAGATATCAAATGATTTTTGACCGATGTCTCAAAAAGGCTTGCTAAGTTTTCCTCATTCTCCAATGTATGTCCGAAAGAAATATTTGAGATATCGTAGTATTTCTTTATTTCAACATTATCATCTTTAAAAATTAAATATGACCCTGGAGACAATAAATCAATGCCTTTAAAGGGAGTTTCCTGAGTAAACCCAATGAAATGATCCAAATATATATTTCGGTTGAAATATTCAATGTTTAGATCGTTTTTAGATCTCATTTTCCAAATCGAATTAATATCCGAACTGAAAAAGACATTCTGTCCTTCAATTGAATAGTACAACGGTTTTATCCCAAACCTATCAACTACCAATAATAGAGTTTTTTCAATGTGATCGAAGAGCGCAAAAGCGAACATCCCACTTAACTTGCTTAAGCCATCTAAACCAAAATAGTGCAGAATTTCAAGCAAAACCTCAGTATCACTGTTAGTCTGGAACTTGTGCGTTCCATTATTAAAAAATTCAGTTTTTAATTCACTTTTATTATAGATTTCACCGTTGAACAAAATGGTTTTATTGTGTTTGGTAAAAGGTTGATTTGAATCAATCGATAAATCTTGTATCGCCAGTCTGGTATGCCCGAATAAGTAGCTCTTATCGCCTACTTTCACTTTCATAGAGCCAATTCCATCTGGACCTCTATGTTCCATGTCTACCAGAAAGGAGTTAAACCTTTTGAACAATAGCGGATTATTTGTAACCGCACCAATAATTCCACACATACTAAACCACTTGATAATAAAAATATATATGTATTCTATACTACTTAGTTCACTCCGTACTTCTCTTCAATTGCTATAAAATCAAAAAAGCCAATGGGGAGAATGAATTAACAATTGCAAGAAAGAATTGGAATTCTTTTTAATCAAGGGTAGATCTACCCAATTTTGAAATATGTTAATGTAAGAAAGAGGTAATGTTGTGAAGAGAATTATTACTCTAAATCCCATTTTGCAGCTAATGCAATCAGCTGTTCCTTGCAATTGATATTAAACTTGTGATACAATCGTTCCCTCATTTTATCAACTGTTCTTGAGCTTCTATTGACCTTGATTGCGATTTCTCGGCTTGAAAGTCCCTTGATGATCATCTTAACCAGTTGTCTTTCTTGTTCATTATCTAGGAGATGAATATTGTTTGACTCCCTTATTTTATAAGCAAGGTGACGTTTGATTATCTCTGTGGCCATATCGGTCATGTAAGAGCCGGAAGTATAAACTGTTCGGATAGCTTTAAGCAGTTCTTCGGGTTGATCATCTTTACCAATAAAACTCTTGACACCAATGATATACATTTGAACGATATTGGATTCAGAGTCGTACTGAGAAAATGTAATAATCTTGATTTGGGGGTAAAGCTCTATTACTTTCTCTGATGCCTCAATTCCGTTTAATTTTGGCATCCTAATGTCCATGAGGATTATTTCAGGTTGGTCTGTTTTTAATTGCTCTAGTAGTTGAACACCATTGTCAGCCTCGAAAACAATTTCTAGGTCCCGTTCAGTTTTGAAAAGAGTTTTGATGGCGTTTCTGAACTGTTTATTGTCGTCAGCAAGGGCAATTTTTATTTTGCTCATCATTTCAAGATTTAATAATCACACAATCTTATATGTTGGTCGTTGGCGGGTGGGTTTGGCTCTTGCCATTGCTTTGGAGTCGCGATGGGTTTGCGCGGCAATGGCAAGTGCCAAAAGCGTGGGCGAGAATTCCTCATGGTTGCCGTGCGGTGGGTCAACCGTTTCTCCTTTTTTGACTGCTCTTCAGTAGTTGTCTTAATGGTCATTTGGCCGTTAGTTTTTTACTTTGGCTAGCGTGTCCAGTGTCGGGGCTGTCCACAGGCATTGTTGCTAACGTAAATATTTGCGATCGGGCGGGAATTTGGAACTGCGTCCTGTCCACGACACCAAACGCAACAAAGATAACAAAACTTTGAACCACACGTCAACCCCGCCTGGCGCAAATATATTGTTATGCGTTCGGCTTTTTCTCATATTTTGCCAATTAGCTTGAATGTCCGCAGATCGTAAATGTGAATTTCATTTTTGTCCGTTTTGTCGTACTTATTATTGTTGTTAGTGTCGTAATGCCCAGTAATTACAATTGTACCAGTCTGTTTGTTAACAATCCAAGTCCGTGTGAAAAACTTATTGTCGGTCAATTGAGCTTTCTCTTGTCCGTCAGTTGAAAGGATTATGATTTGTTTTGGGTCTTGCCAGTCAATTCCACTTTTGCCGTCAAGGTCTACTGTCTGAGCGGAAACAATGATTTCATTAATGCCCAAACTATCAATTTTGACTTGTTCAATTTTCTCAAAGTAACCGTCATTTGGGAAGTCAACTTGCTTGGATTGTCCAGTCTTTGTATTAATGAATAACAGATACCTGCCTTTGGTGTCGAACATTTTACCCCAATTTTCAATTGAAGCAATTACATATTCTGTCCCCGCAACTTCGGTCATTTTATTGAAGTGTACATAATTATATTTATCTTGTCCATATGTGGTCAAGGTAAAAATTGTGAGCATAAAAATTAAGAATTGTTTCATTGTCGATCGTATTATTTGTAGTTGGTTGTGTCGTCCAAAGCTGACGCATAACGTGAGTATTTGCGTTCGAGCGGGGCTTCCGAAGCCACGCGCTGTCCCCGACACCGAACGCAATAAAGAT
>Ga0209972_10002598_pt1 | contig 14659 bp, 8 predicted proteins | sample NOAtaG_7_FD_187302 | JGI IMG/M metagenome (GOLD analysis project Ga0209972, IMG submission 187302) | Freshwater lake microbial communities from Lake Erie, under a cyanobacterial bloom - NOAA_Erie_Diel1S_2200h metaG (SPAdes) (version 2) | ecosystem: Environmental > Aquatic > Freshwater > Lake ... | reverse complement strand
GAGGCAAACTGCCCCGCAAAGTTCCCCGGCAGGACAGTTCTCGGGCTGGAAAGCCCGAGCTACATGAATTCGTGTCCATTCGTGTCCATTCGTGGTTCAATACGCCCCCCCGCCCCCCCCGCTCGCCCGCTGACACCCGGCTCAGCCTGTGCCAAGGCCGCGTTCAAAGGCTTCCTGCTCACGCGCGTAGGCGTCCGCGGCGGTGTCCAGTGTCGTTCGACTGATCTTCCAGCTCGGCTGGTCTTCCGTGAAACGATTGCAATGCTCGGTCAACAGCCGGTACAGAAAACGAAACAGATGCCGAGGTACTCGCAGCCGCGCAAAACGGCCGATCAGGTCGTCCCGCGAAACGTCGTCCGCAAAAAAGTCGCGGATCGTCAGCTCAACGCCGCCCGGCGGCTGCTGAGCTTCAGCGCGACAGGCTCGGATCCGGCTGGTGGCCATGTCAAACAAACTCTCACCCGTCCACTCCAGCGACTTGATCAGGTTCTGCTTGTCCAGCCGCGAGCGTTCATAAAATTCCTTCTCTTCACGGCTTAAGAAAAACACCACGTCCCGCGGCAGCAGCATCTTGAAGCCAATCCCAGGATGCTTCAGGAATTTGTTGTCAAACATCGACCACAAAAAGTCCCGCATCCGCTCGGCCGATCCATTGATCAGATGCGGCTCGTCCACGCGATCCACCAGCACCACAATGCTGGAATAACCCAGCGGTGTCAGCAGCCGCTGCAGCTTCGACAGCAGTTCGTAACGGTCGTCACTGCGGTCACGCGACGGGATCGGCTGGTCGTCAATTTCCGTCGCCGGAAAACTGGCCAGAATCTGCCGCAGTGAGCCACTGCTGTGGTCCAGAATACGCACCTGACGCGCCACCTGCCACGCGCGCCGCCACAATGACAGTGTCCGCTTCAGCCACGGCAGCCAGATCACAAACAGCAGCAGCGGAAACCACCACTGCAGCAGCCGCGGAAAGGCCAGTGACGGAGCACTGAAGACGTCACGCAGCGTGATCAGCACCAGCACCACAGTTCCCAGCAGCCCCGCCAGCCAGCGCCAGCCGGCAAACGGAGCAGAATAGCCGCACTGCCGCTTCAGCAGCTGCCAGCGAGTGGTGTGAGACTGATCGGAACTTTGGTCATAAAACGCCGCCAGCAGCAGCAAATCGCGTTTCTGCTGCCGCGGTAACGCCCGCAGCTGTTCGGCCGAGATCCCCGGATCCGCTCCGCTGTTGTCCAGCAGCGCACGACAGATGCGACGGGTGCTGAGCGTCAGCAGGGCGTCCATATGATCCCACAGCCGCCATTCCTTCAGCGCGTTGTCAGGATTGCGGCGACGACCACGCAGCCGGTCCTGAAATGCGTCCAGAAACGGATTCAGATCGTCATAGCTGATCACAAAGACGCGTTCATCCGTCGAACGCTGATTGTGCTCCGCAATCGCTCTCATCAGCTGCAGACGAATGGCCGTCTTGCCCGATCCCTTCTCGCCAAACACAATGGCCGTGCTGGGATTGCGACAGTCCCCCAGCACCTTGTCCCAGGCCGGATGGTACAGGGCCTGAGAACAGTGCCGCTGAAAGATGTGATCGGACTGCGCATCTTCCTGGCTGAAGGGGTTGATGCGGACGCCGTAATGTTCCAGAAACTGTTGAATCTTCATGGGTGATTGATTTGCAGTCGAGCGGCAGTCAGAGTGTTTTCGAGGAGCATGGCGATGGTCATCGGCCCGACTCCGCCAGGAACCGGCGTGATGGCGGCGACGCGGTCCACAGCCGCGTCAAAGTCGACGTCACCCACCAGTTTGTCACCCAGTCGGTTGATGCCCACGTCAATCACGACGGCGTCCGGTTTCAGCCAGTCGCCGCGGACAAACCTGGGAATCCCCACGGCGGCCACAACAATGTCGGCCTGGCGGCAGAGCACCGCGATATCGGGAGTGCGGCTGTGACAGACCGTGACGGTGGCGTCAGCGCCTTTCTGCAGCAGCAGCGCCGCCATGGGTTTGCCCACGATGTCGCTGCGTCCGATGACCACGGCATGTCGTCCGGCAGTGGGAATGCCGGTGGCTGACAGCAGCCGCATCACGCCCGAGGGTGTGCAGGGCACGAACCGCGGGCGTCCCTGCAGCATCAGTCCGACGTTTTCCGGGTGGAAGGCATCCACGTCCTTGAGCGGAGTGACAGCGTCGAGGATGGCGACGGTGTCGAGGTGTCGGGGCAGCGGCAGCTGCACCAGAATGCCGTGCACGTCCGGGTTGCTGTTGAGTGCTGCGATCAGCTGCAGCAGCTGCGGCTGAGTCACATCGGCGGGCAGGCGGTGCAGAGTACTGCGGAACCCGGCCGTGGCACAGGCTTTTTCCTTGTTGCGGACATAGACCTGGCTGGCGGGGTCGTCACCGCAGAGGATGGCAGCGAGGTGCGGCGTGATGCCGGTCTGCTGCAGCATGGCATCCGCCTGCTGCCGGACCTGCTGGCGACACTGTTCGGCGATCTGTTTGCCATCAATCAACTGAGCAGTCATGGGGGTGGGGATCCGGGAGAATTCGTTTGAGTTGTGCGGCGGCGCAAACGCTGGCCTGCAGCGCGAGGTCCGGAATGCCCGAACCGTGGGTCGCACCAGCACATTATGCCTCAGAAACCGACTGACAATCGAATGAATTCCCGTACAGACCCGGTGCGGTTCCTGACAGTGGCAATCCGCACTGCGGAGTGCCCGGGGCGGAATCATGGGTTACACTGGCGTGTCAGCCGGGGAAATCGGGCCGATTTCCCGGAAGCATGTCTGTGTGGCATTTTTACACCGGAATACAGCAATGGGACGACTTTCCCTCGCCTGGCGAATCCTGACAGACGGCAGTTTTGCTCAGCTGGTGCAGCAGCGACTGAACGCAGGCGTGGCAGCGGCCGCCCCGGCTGTGGCCCCGCCCGCCCCGGCACCGCCAGTGGCCCCGGTAGCCCCGGTGGCCCCGGTGGCAGTTCGACCGGTTTCCGCAGGCCGCAGTGACGCTCTCAGCCTGCTGGCTGCCCTGCAGCGTGAAGGTCGGCTGCTGGATTTTCTGCAGGAACCGATCGATGCCTTTTCGGATGCTCAGGTGGGAGCAGCCGTGCGTGACATTCATCGCGGCTGTGCGGCAGTGATCGAGCGTCAGTTTGCGGTGCGAGCGGTGCTGGAACAGCCGGAGGGCAGTCGTGTGTCGCTCAGCCAGCCTCCGGGGCCTGAGATTCGGCTGACGGGCAAATCGGCAGCGGCCGCCCCGGCCACCGGTACTCTGGTGCACCCGGGCTGGCAGGCGACAAAGTGTGATTTGCCGGTCTGGCAGGGCGATGCGAACGCGGCAAAGATTCTGGCGCCGGCGGAAGTGGAATAAGCGACCGTCAGCGGTCCGCCTGCCGTTCAACGCAGCTCCCATGGGTTCCGCTGTTTTTGAACCACGAATGGAGGGGTGTTTTGAACCACGAATGGACACGAATGGAGGGGTGTTTTTGAACCACGAATGGACACGAATGGAGGGGTGTTTTTGAACCACGAATGGACACGAATGGACACGAATGAGATGTGTTCACTGTAGCTCGGTCTTTAGCCCGAGATCACCACGTGGCACCCCTCGCCCCTGGAAGGGGAGAGGGGTCGGGGGTGAGGGGTGAAGGCCCCCCTTAGTTTCCACGCGGGCCGCCGGGCAATGCCGCTCCCCGCCCCACGCGGTCAACCACGCGACCGTGAGGGAGCGGGCGCGACGCAGGCAGCCTGCGTGGAACTGGTGCCCGGCTGGTGGGCCATAACGGGAGGGCGAAGCTCCTGCTGAGCCGCACGGCGGTTGAGCAACCGGGGGGCTCGGCGGTGGGCTCGGCAGGAGCCTCGCCCTCCCAAGGGGGCAACCAGGGGGCTCGGCAGGAGCCTCGCCCGCCCACGGAACCGGAATGGGCCCAGAAGCTCGGACAGGTGGCAGGGGGGATTGCCCCCTCACCCCCGACCCCTCTCCCCCGTTTCACGGGGGCGAGGGGAGGAATAATAGTTTTCAGTTGGGACAGTGACGTTTTCTTCGCGGCTTCGCGTGAGACCTTGCGCTGCTGATCGCTGTGGGGGCTCTTGCGGTCTTTTTCTACTCTCAACTTTCTCGTGTCTACTCTCTATGGCAGGGATGCCATTGCCCCCTCACCCCCGACCCCTCTCCCCCGTTTCACGGGGGCGAGGGGAGGATGGATAGTTTTCAGTTGGGACAGTGACGTTTTCTTCGCGGCTTCGCGTGAGGCCAACAGCGAGGACCCACACCCGCGGACTCCCGTCCGCGGCTCGCCCACCACCCACCACCCACCACCGAACACCGAACACCGAACACCGAACACCGACCTTGTGCGTTTTCCTTCGCGCCTTCGCGGCTTCGCGTGAGGTCCTGCGCTGGTGCGCACTGAAAAGATTGTATGCCGCGGGGGACTGTGCCGACGATTACAGCTTGTCGTCGTACACGGTGACTGATTCAGACACGATCAGCGGGCGGTCCATTTCGTCGTACTTCAGCTGAGCCTGCACGACGGCGTTGCGAGTGATCTGGCGTCCGCGGAGTGTGACCTGAAACTTCATCTGCTCGTTCGGGCGAATGCTGACCACCTTGTCATATCTCACCACGTTGCCGGCCAGCAGTTTCCCCGGAACCTCGTGAGTGCCTGCTGCCATAACTTCAATTTCCGCAGGTACCTGCAATGAAATCTGGACGTTGCGGGCTTCAGCTGTACCACGATTGTCAATCGTCACAGTAAATCCAAAGCGTTCACCAATGGCGACCGGCTTGTCCTGGCGGCTGATATCGGCTGTGACGTTGTGAATGCCCTCGACATCGACAACGGTGTTGTCCCTGGCTTCTGAGCGGAAGCCCGAGGCTTCAACGACAGCCACGCGAGACTCAAGCCGGCCAGTGGATTCAGGTACCAGCGTCAGGTCCAGTACGACGTCGCGTCCGGCGTCAATCGTGGGAAGGTCCCAGCGAATCTGGCGAGTTTTGGGGTCATATTTTCCACCGGCCCCCAGCGATTCCACTCGCATGCCTTCCGGGACCTGTTCCACAACACTGGCGCCGACAGCATCAAACTGCGATTGATTCCGGACAATATTCTGGAAGCGAGTGGGGTGATTGACGTAGCGTTTACCCGGGCCGGTTCGTTCAATAACCAGCTGGGACCCGACGATGTTGATTTCGGTACGAGCGGTGGTTGTGGTGGTCCCATCGGCCTCGATTTCCGCCGCCAGTCTCACACGCTCCCCAGGTTCGGCTGCGGCGACGGACAGATCCACCACTTCCGTTTCGCCGGCCTTCAGAACATCGATTGTGTATTCAAGGTCGGAACCTTCAGGATGCCGCAGTGCCGGAGGCAGTACGCTGCGCAGTACCACGTTACTCGCGTCGCCGGTGCCATTATTGGTGATGCGGAACTGCAACTGGATCCCGCTGCCAAGCTTTACAGCAGGAGGCCCGGTGACTTCCAGTTGCAGTTTTGGCGAACGAATGACGGTGGCCGAGCGAACCTGGGCGCTGAAGCTGACTGTGGCAGCACCGTCCATGGTGCCTTCACCGGTCGGTCTGACACGAACCGTGATTTCGCGGGATGCTCCTGAGTCCAGTTCCTGAATTCGCCACCGCATCACTCCACCGGCCGTTGTATCGGGCTGCGGAGTGGTACTGATGAGTTCCGCTGAGGTCCCCAGTTCATCTTCCACCTGCAAATCATATGCGGGCAGATCACCCTGATTACTGATGATGATGCGGTATTCGATCGGCACACCAACGGTGGCAGATTTCGGTGCCAGCTTCTGGATGCTCAAGTGAGGTCGCATGGAATCCAAAGCCGGGGACTGCGAGGACTGTCCGGCCGAGGGAATTCGGCGTCCGCCGCGATCGAGTGGCTGGCTGTCCATGCTGGGCAGCTCCGTCCCGTCGTCCGAGGCGCCTGTATCGCGCGGCAGCGGCACATTCGGTTCTGCAAAGTCCGGAGCATCTGCCGGGAACGGCTCAGGCTGTCGCACTGTGTCCGGTTCGAAAGGCGCCGGTTCCGTGAACTCCGCCGGTTCCAGATTGTCTCTCACCGGTTCCGGTTGACGGGCCGGTTCGCTGGCCGGTTCGCTGGCGGGTTCGCTGGCGGGTTCGCTGGCGGGTTCGCGGGCCGGGAAATCCGGTACGGATTCCGGCACGACGAACTGAGCGGATTCTGCGGTTTCCTCGGCCGCGGTGGCGGGGAACGCGGGCAGTTCGGTCGCGGGTGCGGCCGGTTCGTCTGCTGCGGGTAGGGGCACCGTCACTGCAGATTCGCTGCTGAGCGGTTCACTGGTGATGGGTGCGGCGGTGACCGGCTGACTGACAGCCGGTGCGGGTGCGGGTGGGGCCGCGGGTGCGGCTGGTTCAGGGGCGGCCGGTGCCGGTTCTTCGAGATTGGAAAAAAAACGTTCGTCCGGCGGGGAACTGGCCGGCGAACTGCTGCTGGCGGGTGGATCTGCCGGAGTGGCCTGGAAGCTGGCCGTGCGAATATCTCCGGCCGGTTCCGGCTCCTCAAATTTGAACGGGCTTTCCTCGGTGGCTGCCGCGGCCGGTGCGGATTCGGCTGCAGCGGCTGCGGGGGACAGTTCGGCCGATGCGGTGTCGCTGCCGGCGGCCTGATCAGCCGCTGCAACAGCGGCCTGCGGGTCATTCTTTTTCTGCGCAGCCAGTCGTCCCTGCACGTGAATGACGAAAAATACGCCAATTCCGGCAACCCCGAGTGCTGTGAGAACTTTCCAGATGGAGTTGTTCATGGGAATCCTTTCCCCGGCCGCGCGAACCATCCCCGGAGGGATTTGAGTTGATCTGAATCCTGTAAATGTCCTTCGTAGCAAAATCCGCCGATTGGGGAAAGACGAATTCTGAAAACTCGGCAATTCCGACCGCCGGGGCGAAGTTTTCCTGATCGTCCGGGAGGTGCCACGGACGGGGAGGGCGTTTGGAACCACGAATGGAGTGGCGTTTTGAACCACGAATGGAGTGGCGTTTTGAACCACGAATGAACACGAATGCGTGGGTGGGTTGGGAACCACGAATGGACACGAATGGACACGAATGAGAGGGGTGGTTGGCCACGGATGGCGGTCGGTCAGGGGCCTTTTTTTTAGCCACGGATGAACACGGATTTTCACGGATACACTGCGTTCAGTGTAACTCGAGCTTTAGCCCGAGATCGCGGCCGGCAAGGCACGTGGCACCCCTCGCCCCTGGAAGGGGAGAGGGGTCGGGGGTGAGGGGTGAAGGTACCCTTGGTTGCCGGTGTTTTGAACCACGAATGGACACGAATGCGGGGGCGTTTTGAACCACGAATGAACACGAATGAACACGAATGAGAGGGATGGTTGGCCACGGATGGCGTTCGGTCAGGGGCGTTTTTTAGCCACGGATGAACACGGATTTTCACGGATGCGCTGCGTTCAGTGTAGCTCGGGCTTTTAGCCCGAGATCACTGCCGGCAAGGCACCTGGCACCCCTCGCCCCGGGAAAGGGAGAGGGGTCGGGGGTGAGGGGTGAAGGTACCCTTGGTTGCCGGCGTTTGGAACCACGAATGGACACGAATGCGGGGGTGGGTTGGGAACCACGAATGGACACGAATGGACACGAATGAGAGGGGTGGTTGGCCACGGATGGCGGTCGGTCAGGAGCGTTTTTTTAGCCACGGATGAACACGGATTTTCACGGATGCGCTGCGTTCAGTGTAGCTCGGGCTTTTAGCTCGAGCACCGTCCTGCAGGCACCTGGCACCCCTCGCCCCTGGAAGGGGAGAGGGGTCGGGGGTGAGGGGTGAAGGCCCCCTTGGTTGCCGGTGTTTTGAACCACGAATGGACACGAATGGAGTGGTTTTTTGAACCACGAATGGACGCGAATGGACACGAATGAGAGGGGTGGTTGGCCACGGATGGCGTTCGGTCAGGGGCCTTTTTTTTAGCCACGGATGAACACGGATTTTCACGGATATACTGCGTTCAATGTAACTCGAGCTTTAGCCCGAGATCGCGGCCGGCAAGGCACGTGACACCCCTCGCCCCAGGAAAGGGAGAGGGGTCGGGGGTGAGGGGTGAAGGCCCCCCTGGGTTCCACGCGGGCCGCCGGGCAATGCGGACCACGGACCACGGACCACGGACCACGCACCACGCACCACCCACGCACCACGCGGTCAACCACGAGCCGCGACCGTGAGGGAGCGGGAATGCCTCGCGCAACTTGCAAGGTGCTGCTGTGTGACACTGGTCGCTGGCGCTGTCATGCCGGCTTTGCGGCAAGTGTCGGGAGGGCGAAGCTCCTGCTGAGCCACACGGCGTTTGAACAATCAGGAAGGGGGGCTCGGCAGGAGCCTCGCCCTCCCATGGAACCGGAATGGGGCCAGAAACTCGGGCAGGTAGCAGGGGGCTTGCCCCCTCACCCCCGACCCCTCTCCCCCGTTTCACGGGGGCGAGGGGAGGATTGATAGTTTTCAGTTGGGACAGCGGCGTTTTCTTCGCGGCTTCGCGTGAGACCTTGCGCTGCTGAGCGCTGTGGGGGCTCTTGCAGTCGTTTTCTACTCTCAACTTTCTCGTGTCTGCTCTCTATGGCAGGGATGCCATGGCCGCCTCACCCCCGACCCCTCTCCCCCGTTTCACGGGGGCGAGGGGAGGAATGATAGTTTTCAGCTGGGACAGTGACGTTTTCTTCGCGGCTTCGCGTGAGGCAAACCGCTGCTGAGCACTGGGGGACGCCTGCTGGTGTGGTGGCCTGTGAACATTTTGATCGTTCGGCCTCCGGATGACTCCCGAAACCCCGGATTTCTCATTAGACTACCGCCCCATCCTGGCCGACAGGCTGCGGATTCAAAGTCTTTCAGACCACGCAGGAAACTTCGAATGAGCAGGAAATTCAACGTCGCGATGATCGGACTGGGCTTCGGTGCCGAGTTCATCCCGATTTATCAGGCCCATCCCAATGCCCATGTGGCGGCTGTCTGTCGTCGCAATCCGGACGAGCTGCAGAAGTGCGGGGATCAGTTCGGGATCGACAAACGCTACACCAGTTACGACGAAGTGCTGGCGGACAAGGATATTGATTTTGTGCACATCAACAGTCCGATTCCGGACCATGCGTGGATGTCGCTGAAGGCGCTGGATGCCGGCAAGCACGTGATGTGCACGGTGCCAATGGCGACGACGATTGACGAGTGTCGCCAGATTGTTGAGAAGGTGAAAAAGACGGGTTTGAAGTACATGATGGCTGAGACCGTTGTGTACAGCCGTGAATTCCTGTTCATTCGGGATCTGTATCGTCGTGGCGAGCTGGGGAAGATTCAGCATCTGGCGGCGTCGCATCCGCAGGACATGGATGGCTGGCCCAGTTACTGGGAAAAGATGATTCCCATGCACTATGCGACTCATGTGGTCAGTCCCTGCCTGGGTCTGGTGGATGGTCTGGCTGAGTATGTCAGTTGTTTTGGTTCGGGCACAGTTCGTGACGACATTGCTCAGAAGTCCGGCAATCGTTTTGCCGTGGAAACCTGTCATATCAAGATCAAGGACAGCGATCTGACGGCTCATATCTGGCGATTTCTCTACGATGTGGCTCGCCAGTACCGTGAGAGCTTTGACGTTTACGGCACGAAGAAGAGCTTCGAGTGGACTCTGGTGGAGCATGAGCCGCACGTGATCCATACGGCGAAGCGGCCTGAGCCTGAGATTCCGGAGAAGGTCACGGTGCCGGACTTTGCGCATCTGCTGCCTGAGCCGATCCGCCGGTTTACTCTGCCGTCGGAAATTCATGACGCGGATCATCTGTCCTTTTTGCAGGGTGGTGGCCATGGCGGATCGCATCCGCATTTGGCTCACGAGATGCTGAGTGCACTGGTTGAGGACCGGGATCCTCGCCCGAACGCAGTGACCTCGGCGAACTGGACGTGCGTGGGGATTTGTGCGCACGAGTCTGCGATGCGTGGTGGCGAGATTGTACGTTTGCCCGAGTTTACTCTGGGCTGACGCGTCGAAACTGCCAATTTCTGAGTGTTTGCGGGGGGCGGACAGTGATGTCCGCCCCTCGTTTTTTGTGGGGGTGCCATGGTTGGTTTTTGAACCACGAATGAACACGAATGCGGGGGCGTTTTGAACCACGAATGGACACGAATGGACACGAATGAGAGGGGTGGTTGGCCACGGATGGCAGTCGGTCGGGAGCGTTTTTTTAGCCACGGATGAACACGGATTTTCACGGATGCACTGCGTTCAATGCAGCGAGCGCTTTAGCCCGAGATCACGGCCCGGCAGGCACCTGGCACCCCTCGCCCCTGGAAGGGGAGAGGGGTCGGGGGTGAGGGGTGTAGGTACCCTTGGTTTCCGGTGGTTTTGAACCACGAATGAACACGAATGCGGGGGCGTTTTGAACCACGAATGGACACGAATGGAGTGGCGTTTTGAACCACGAATGGACACGAATGGACACGAATGAGAGGGGTGGTTGGCCACGGATGGCGGTCGGTCAGGGGCGTTTTTTAGCCACGGATGAACACGGATTTTCACGGATGCACTGCGTTCAATGCAGCGAGCGCTTTAGCCCGAGATCACGGCCCGGCGGGCGCATGGCACCCCTCGCCCCTGGAAGGGGAGAGGGGTCGGGGGTGAGGGGTGTAGGCCCCCCTGTTTCACGTGGGCCACCTCGCAATGCCGCCCCACGCACCACGCGGGCAACCACGAGCCGCGACCGTGAGGGAGCGGGGGCAGCGCAGGCAGCCTGCGGTGAACTGAAGCCCGGATTGTGGGCCATAACGGGAGGGCGAAGCTCCTGCTGAGCCGCAGTACGGTTAAGCACTCAGGGGGCTCGGCGGGAGCCTCGCCCTCCCACGGAGCCGGAATGCCCCCCTCACCCCCGACCCCTCTCCCCCGTTTCACGGGGGCGAGGGGAGGATGTTGTGTTTTCAGCTGCAGTGGAAATCGCGCATGGCACCCCTCGCCCCTGGAAGGGGAGAGGGGTCGGGGGTGAGGGGTGTAGGTACCCCTGGTTCCCCGTGGGCCGCCTGGCAATGCCGCACCACGCACCACGCGGTCAACCACGAGCCGCGACCGTGAGGGAGCGGGGGCAGCCTGCGGTGAACTGGTGCCCGGATTGTGGGCCATAACGGGAGGGCGAAGCTCCTGCTGAGCCGCAGTACGGTTAAGCACTCAGGGGGCTCGGCGGGAGCCTCGCCCTCCCACGGGTGTGCCTCGGGGCTTCGGGGTAATCTGCCCCCTCACCCCCGGCCCCTCTCCCCCGTTCCGGGGGCGAGGGGAGGATTGACAGTTGTCAGTTGTCTGTCAGGACCGTTTCTCTTCGCGGCTTCGCGTGAGACCTCGCACTGATGCGCTACTGGACTTGTGCGGTCATTTTCTACTTTCAACTTTCTCGCGTCTGCTCGCGATGGCAGGGATGCCATTGCCTCGTCACCCTCCGGGGGATCAAAAAACGCAGTGAGGTTTGTGTGTTTTCCAATGGTCGGCTTTTCCGGCGATTCGTTATGATCCGGCCGAAGGGAATCAACAGGATCCGTTGCGAGGGCAGTGAAGACATGTCGGAAGTGCAACTGGGTGTGAAGTCGGAACGCAGGCATGATCTGGATGCCTTGCGGGCGTTTGCGATGCTGCTGGGAATTGCGCTGCATGCGGCAATTCCGTATGCACCGGGCTTTCCCTGGGCCATTCAGGATTCGCAGACCAATGAAGTGTTCACGTTGCTGTTCATGATCATTCATGGCTTTCGGATGCCGCTGTTTTTTTTGATCAGTGGTTATTTCACAATGATGATGTGGCGGCAGCGGGGTCTGGGGGCACTGGTGCGTCAGCGTGCGCTGCGGATTCTGTTGCCCTGTTTGCTGGGTCTGGTGACGATCGTGCCATTGTCGCACTGGCTGGGTCGTCTGGCGGCGGGACCGGCTGCGGGTGCTGCTGCAAATGCTGCAGGGCCGGCCGGTGGGAAATCGGGGGAGGTGCAGACTGCGTCTGTGGCGGGTGCGGTGCGGGCGGGCGACATGTCGCAACTGAGGTTGCTGCTGGTGGACGCTGCTGCGGCCAATCAGCCGGATGCGCAGTTTCAGGTGCGTCCGCTGGCGTGGGCGGCGATGCACGGGAATGCTGAGGCTGTGCAATTGCTGCTGGAGGCGGGGGCCGAAATTGACGGGGGCAATGCCGACGGATCAACAGCGCTGCACGGTGCGGCATTTACGGGGTATCCTGCGATTGTGCGGCTGTTGCTGCAGCGGAAGGCTGATCCTTTGAAGGCCAATCTGGCCGGGGATCCTCCGGCAAAGTCTGCGCTGGCGGATGCGGCGACGACCGGGTTCATTTGGGGACTGCTGAAGCTGCCTCCGCGTGATCCTCAGGAGACGATTGCCGGTCGTGAGGAGTGTCTTTCACTGCTGCCGCCAGTGCCGGATTCCGGTCCGGTGGCACAGCCTGGGCTGCTGGATCAGGTGCGTGGTGTGTATCTGAACTTTCTGACTTCGCCGCGCTGGAATATTCGTGTTCTGTCGACTGATGCAGCGATGCCCTTTCACCTGATTCTGACTCCGGTGTTCGATCACCTGTGGTTCCTGTGGTTTTTGTGCTGGATGGTGGCGGGGTTTGCCGTGCTGGCACCTCTGGGTCAGTGGCTGGGTGGTTGTTGTGCTGCTGCTGTTGGGTTGTCCGCCCGTCTGACGGTGGGCTGGCTGCAGGTTGTGTGGCTGCTGCCGACGGTGCTGACGATGTGTTTGATGGGTTTGTTTGGTCCGGCCTTTGGCCCGGACACATCCCTGGGCATCGTGCCGCAGCCGCATGTGCTGTTGTATTACGCGATCTTTTTTGCCTTTGGCTGTTTGTATTTTGCGGCGGCGGACAGTGCAGGTCAGCTGGGGCGGTGGTGGTGGCTGACGTTGCCGCTGTCACTGCTGGTGCTGCTGCCGCTCAGTTTTTCCCCGGTGCAAACGCGACTGGAATCGGCATTGATTCAGTCGGCTTTTGCGTGGTGGATGAGTTTTGGCTGTCTGGGATTTTTCAGGCGGTTTCTGGGGGGCGGCAGCGGCTGGATTCGCTGGCTCTCGGATTCTTCGTACTGGCTGTATCTGATGCATTTGCCGTTGCTGTTTGCCATTCAGGCTCCGCTGCGTCCCTGGAGCATCTCGCCGTTTTTGAAGTTTGGGCTGTCGTGTGCTGTGTGTACGGGGTTGCTGTTGCTGAGTTATCAGTACCTGGTGCGGTACTCGTGGGTGGGCACGCTGCTGAACGGGCGGCGGACACGGTAACTGGTCTGCGGTGTCCGGTCGGGTGGCGGCGACGCTGTGGATTGAAGTGTGCTACCAGTGTTCCACGGGGCCGTTGGGGACTTTCAGCAGAGCGGTGGGGACCTGGCGAGCTCGTTCGCCATGACGCCTCCGAATCTCGTTCACAATCCGGGCGAATTCCGTGGCCGATTCGAATCGTCGCAGACGATCTTCCAGGTCCTCGGGGATTCCCAGAGTGCAGCCGTACCATGCGGCAAATTTGCGAAACAGCACGCACGAACGCTCGGCATGCTGCTGCTGCATCAGTTCAAAATGCTGTTCCAGAAACTGCATCTGCTCGTCCGGGCTGGGGTCCGTATTCGCACCGTCCCCGGTTTCCGCGTCAGCCTGGACTCGCTGGCGAATCCGTCGGAAGATCCAGGGATCCAGCATGGCTCCGCGCCCTATCGCGACTCCGGCACATCCCGTGTCCTGCAGCATTTGGAAGGCATCGTCGACAGTTCGCACATCTCCGTTGGCAATCACGGGCATTGAGCGGACGGCCTGCACGACCTGGCGAATTCCGTCTCGATTGACCGAGCCGTGAAACCCCTGAGCTCTGGTGCGCCCATGAATGGTGACGGCGGCGACGCCGATTTGTTCGAAGGCCGCGGCGAGTTCCGGAGCGGTCTGTGTGGTGGCGTCCCAGCCGAGTCGCATCTTGACTGTCACGGGAATCCGCACGGCTCCGATCAGCTGCTCAACCATCCGCACGGCATTGTCCGTACTGCACATCAGACGGGCTCCGCCGCCGGATCCGTTGACCTTGGCCATGGGGCAACCCATGTTGATATCAACTCCCTCATACCCCTGTTCCTGCAGCCACACGGCTGCGCGGATCAGATCTTCGGTGCGACCGCTGAAGATCTGAACGGACAGCGGGCGGTCTTCCGGGGTTGTGGCCACCAGTTCGCGTGAGCGTCCGTGACCTGACCACAGCATTGTGGCCTGGACGAGGTCGGTGGTGGCGAGCCCGAGGCCTCCGAGACGCCGCAGGACGACTCGAAACGCCAGGTGGGTGTAGCCGGCGAGCGGCGCAAGCAGGAAGCGGTCCGTCAGCAGTCGCGTTCCGATCTGCAGCGGGGTTCGGCATTTTTCAAGGATTTCGGGGGAGTGGTTCAGTTTTCGGTTTTCGGTTTTCGGTTTTCGGTAGCCAGTGGAGACAGGTTGTTTACTTCGCGGATTCGCGTGGGGCGAGCCGCTGCGGAGCGATGGGGGAGTTTTAGGGTACTTTGCCCCCTCACCCCCGACCCCTCTCCCCCTGCGGGGGCGAGGGGAGGATTTCGTTTTCAGTTTTCATTAGAGACAGGGTGTTTTCCTTCGCGGATTCGCGTGAGGCGAGCCGCTGCGGTGCGCTGGGGGAATTTTAGG
>Ga0209972_10002588_pt1 | contig 14685 bp, 34 predicted proteins | sample NOAtaG_7_FD_187302 | JGI IMG/M metagenome (GOLD analysis project Ga0209972, IMG submission 187302) | Freshwater lake microbial communities from Lake Erie, under a cyanobacterial bloom - NOAA_Erie_Diel1S_2200h metaG (SPAdes) (version 2) | ecosystem: Environmental > Aquatic > Freshwater > Lake ... | reverse complement strand
CCTCTATTATCTGCTCTCTCTCTATCTCTTTTGCGGCAGCACAGACCGTCAATTTCTCAATATCAATATCGTACCTACCTTTCAACTGGTCGATTAACCACTCTACTGCTGTTTTATTATTCTTTGCCATATGTTTCGTTGTAATATAGTTCTGCTCTTCCTATATTAGGATCAAAGTTGGTTCCCATACTATCGTACACTGCTTTCATTATCTGCTCCTTCTCCATTTGTTTGGCTTGCTCATATATTTTTGTAGGATTGATTTTTATCACCGTAGAATCATCACTCTTTCTTCTACCATCTAATTCTTTATCTAATTCTACAAGCTGTTGAATCAACCATTCTACTGCTGTTTGTTGTTTCATAGTTATTCTGATTTATATTGTTCTTCATAATACTCATATCCATTATCAAAATCCTCATTCGTTCTTACAGAACAAAAATATTGATAATTACCATCATCCCAAGCTTTAGATATCTGTTCCTTCTCTATTTTTAAATAAACCATTTGCACGCCCAAAGGTATTGTGATGCCAATACTTTCAAGGTTTGTAAGCAGTTTTTGCATTGCTGTTTGTTGTGCCATAATTAAATGTATTCGATTAACAATTCTCTTCCATATATCCTTTGTAGAGCATCTAGCTTACAGGGATCATCGAAAGGCTTGGCTTCTTTTATATCGAGAGTCCATTGAGGTTTACCTCCGTAGGCTAGCTTGGTAAAGAATCCGTACTCACTGAAGATGACGAATTCTTTTTTATGCTCAAATCTGTTTTTCATTGCTCTGGTACTAATCTGTTTAGTTCTTCTTTTAACGAATCTGTAGTATAGCCGCTATTAAACTTAGTATTAGGATCTAACCTCTTGATTTGCTCTGCTAAATCCTCTCTATGTCCTTCGTTGTAAAACTTATATTCAATAGCATCAGCTAAATTATTCATTTGCTTGCTACCATAAACTGATATCCTTAAATCATACCACTGCCATTTGGTTTTATAGTCTACGAGCGTATAACCTTTAGTTATCTTTCTCTTTAGATTGCTTAAGAATATGTTCCTTACCCGTACTATAGAGTTGTCATCGCCGAATAGATGTAGAAAGCGTAATACAAATCTAGGACACCACCACGGTTTTGCTTTATAATCCATAAAGATTACAAGAGGCTCCATTGCTTTGAATATGTCTCCGTCTTCATTCCAAGGTACCGAGCCTAAATAACTATACTTCTCATGGAAGGATTTAGGAAAGAATACAGCTCTAATGTCATCCCATTTAATATCTCTGGTATGAATCATTCCTTTGCTCCTACCTTTCCAAAAGATAAGACTCTTGAGAAAGTTAATTGCTCTTTCTTTAAAAGGCTTTGGTGTATAAAACTTACTCTTTTTCATTTACTATTTTGATACTAAGACTCCATGCAAGCCAACTGATATTAAAATCTAAATATGCTAATCCTCCTTCGTAGTACCTATCGAAGGATATATCGAGGGTAGGCAGTAGGTAGATAGTATTACAAAGGTATACTAGTTTCATTTTCTTTTTTTAAGTTATCTGGTATCTGCGGTCTTTCATTTATCGTCCACCATTCAAGTCCGTCGTATTCTTTTCTTTCAGCCCATGCACCGTCCTTAAACCATATAATGCCAAATAGCTCTTGGTTGCCATATCCTGAGTCGTATTCAAAGTCTAGACTCTCTAGGAACTTATCATACTCTTCTTGAGTATAGTCTTTCATTAACTTGTGAACAGATCGAGCTGCAGCTGCTCCTGTAAAGTCGTTCTTATCTGCATGACGGAGCATAGTTACACACTCTACTTCTTTCTTACTTGTTATGTAAACAAACTCTCTTTTTGCGTTCATAACCTTTATTTTAAAGTTAGTTTGATTTATTTAAAGAGTAGATTGGGGTTACTTTGTAGCTATCGTTTAAAAAGATAGTAGTCTTTCCGGTAGCTAAGTCAATAGCGTAACCCTGTCCTATAGTTTTGACTTCATGAACATTGCCGTCAGAGCATTCTACTTTGTAGTAGATAGGCGTTTCAGAAGAAGAACTCTTAAGTAGTTTGCAGGAGGTTAGCATTAGGGCTAATGTAAAAATCATAACCTTTTTCATATGTGTAGTTTTTGATTACTCTTCTCGTTCTCTCATTTGATCATAGAAGTTCTGATAATACTCTGTACTTCCGTTAATTTGATTACCCTTACCGTACTTCTCTTTAAGACGCTTTGCATGTTCATCTTGTTTACGTCCATTAACTACAAACCAGGATAGGTTTAAATCAAACCAGCGATTTAATTTTTGAAGTAGCTTTTTCATATTACTTTAAGATTTCATCTATGTCAATATTATGATCATTTAATATTTCATAAAACTTCTCTCTTGCTTTCTCTAAAGCATCGTATACTTCTTGAGGCATAGAATCGGGAGCATACTTGGTCTGTGATCTGAGATATTGTTCGATATCCCAAAGCGCTATAGCCATATCCAATGCCTTTACTGCTCGCTTGTGTGCGCTTACATCATCAGGTTCATTTAAATTAAACTCAAGAATAGCTTTCATGCTGTAAATCTAAGGACTTTAACTAAACCTAGCAACTTTAAACGAAAAAAAAGATCCGGCTATTTCTAGCCAGATCTCTGGAAGGGCCAGTACTACAAACGAAAATTATTTTAATTTGCCCATTGCTTGATAATGGTAGGTAGCAGTACCTTGTGCCGATACTTGAATACCTCCGATAGGTTGCCATCCTCTACTAATCAAAGAATTAACCTCATCGGTTAGAGTCTTTAAATCTGTAAACACAACCACTGCGTAGTTCGAAAACTGATTTGCCATAGTTTATTTTTGTTTTTTAGTTAGCATTACGTAATAGATCTTATGATTTGCGGTCGCAGTCTTATTGCTTTCCGGAAATTTAGTTTGGAGTGATTTAAAGAATGCATATGATTGCTTTTGATCCCAATCTCGGCATTCTGTAATACCGTTATAATCAACCTCACACATAAAGGTCTTAGGGTAGTTCTCTTTAAACCATTTCTCTGCCTCTTTAGCTTCTTTCTGAGTTACCCACTTAGACCAAAGGACCCTTACATTATAGTCTTGAGTGAGAGGAGTAGCTCTCCAATTATTATCAATATGCTGCTGTATATCGAATCTTTTCAGTACATCCGAAAAGTGCGTCGTTCCGAACTTGTAGAGTTTATCTGGGGTGCTCATAACATTAATATATTAACTTTTTGATGAAATTCCAACTATTTTCCAAACTTTTCGGACAGGAAGACCTAAAATATCGTCCCACATTCCGGCAATAAAACTATAACCTCTTCCCTCTCTGATTTCGAAGATTAGTTCTTCCTCGACAGAATACTTTTCTTCGTCTGTTATTAAATAGATCTGTTCGTTAATGATAACTTCCCGAGTCATTGCTTTAGAATAAAAGAGCCTACTTGCATAGGCTCGTATTTATTTGCATGGGTCAAGGGTTATAATTATTTAGCAAGCAATCCTACTACTAGTCCTGCTGCTATACCAGCACCAGCTCCTTTAAATTGATTCCAAAATGCTTTCTTTTTAGCTGTCTTGAGATCTTTTTTAAGCATATCATTTACTTGCTGAGATAAATCAAACTGTTTTGTTTTCAATGCTATCGCTGAATCGGCTTGTACTAATGCCGCTTTAGAGAACATAAGAGAGCTTTGTAAAGACTTTACCTGGGTAGTTAGCGTGTTACTTACGTTTTCTGCTGTAGCTAGTTCCCCTACTAGGTGATCTTTCTCTACTAGTTCAACAATAATCTCGTTACCTACATTTTTATCAATCTCTAAACCAATATCAGACTTAGCTACATTAGCATAGCGGTTACTGAAAAAAGTATCAATAACATCTTTAGGAAGATTGCGGAGAGCTGCTAGCGCCTTTTCTTTCTCTTTGCGCTGCTCTTCGGCTTTCGCTTTTAGAGCATCTACCATTATGCCGTTTGTTTCGGCTACAAACTCATACAGTTCGGAAGAATCTTTATACCGCTCTTTCTCTGCTACTACCTCTTCGAACTGATCCTGTACTGTAGCTATTTCTTTTTCTAGAGCTTTGATCTCTTTTTTATGATACCCATTCCCTATACTGTTGTAGATAATAAAGCCAAGTAAAAGAAGTAATACGAGAAGAATGAGCTTCTTATTACGAGAGATAAATCCTTTTACCTTAGAGGTAGAATCTTTAACTTTGTCTAACATGTCTATTTGATTGGGGTTATTTGTTGCATTACCACGCGTGCAATTCCGCCGCCGCTGTCTCTCTCTTCTTCTTCTTCAACATAACCTACATTATCTCCATCCCAGTGTTGAAGATAGGTAATCCTATCTCCTACAACTTCTTCATTAGCAGTATTTACATCATCGCCAAATCCAATATACCAATCTGCATCTGAAGGATGCATGTTAGAACTCTTAAGTTCTTTAGCTAATCTTTCTACTACTTTGCGGACAATCAAGGCGCTATTCATCTACTATAAATAGTTCGGTTAGTCTGTAAAGTAGTCGCTAGATATATTACTAGAGTTAGGGACAGCTGGATTAACAGCGTACTTAACCATTCCGTTTACTACTCTACGGATATAACCTCCATGTACGGTTTTCTCTGAAATGTAAGAATGTATCTCTTCATTAGCGTCAGGATATCTCTCCGTGTAGGTATTATAATCTAATATTTCGTCGATTCGACCGTTTAAAAAGGGTTGACCTACTCTTGGACTTAAATCAACATGGGTGTCGTACCAGGTATCGTTTACTAGAACGTATAACCTGCTTTGATTAAGGTGAAGTGTTTCGTGTTTCATTTTTTCTATTTCTAATAATATAGAAAATAGATCTAAGTAATCCAACTTAATTTTTACAGATTATCAAAAACTTCATAATAACAGTTCCACTTATATTTCTTTTCAATTTTATCTGCTTGACGTTCAAGCGGATGATTTTTATAGCTGAAAATTTCTACTTGCTTTTGGTATTGACGCTTTATACTCTGATGATAGTGAGTAAATTCATGTATGATAGTTCCAATAAACCCTACTAAGGATCTATGTCTATCCCTATAAACATGTATTTCATTCTTCCAAGGATCGTAATGCCCGGACCATCCCGGGTCTTTTTTATGAAATACTAACTTGGGATACGGTCCATTTACTCTACTAGGACCAAAAGTTTTCTTACACCACTCCATAATCAGTAGTGCAGACTTTCTTGTTATACGTACATCAACTGGCATGTCATTAATATACGAAAAAAAAATTTATCCTGAAACAAAAAACCGCCCGAAGGCGGCTTTTGCTTTATTCTGATTTTGGTTTCTTGCCTATCATCGTATGCTTACCCCATTGAGCCCCTCTCTCTTTTCCTGTTACAGGATTCTTTAAAACTACATCTACTTTACCTGACGGAGTGCGTGCTCCAGCCGATACACTTACTATCTCCTCTCCGCTTGTTATAATATCTCCCTTTTTTAGAGTATAGGCCGGTACAGCGTTCTTACTTACTTTATAAGATCTCTCCGCTATATCATGCTGTGCTTCTGCAGCTTTTTTTGCCATCTCTTCTACTTCGTGATTTAGAAACATTTTTATTTCACCAGGAGTTAATCCTGATTTTTTTAAATACTTAATAACTTTTTCAGAAGCGCTGTATAACTTCTCAGGGATCTTACTCTCGATTCTTTCGATAGTCTCATGAGAGGCGGCTTCAGAAGTCACAGAAGGCGTCATCATCCGTCCTGTCATATCTCCTCCTTCAGTATTGATCTTTTTACCTGCTTTAGCAGCAAGTTTCGCGATCTCTTTTTTAATCGTCTTGATTGATTCAATATACTCTTTAAGCTGCTTTCTTTCATCCGGAGATAAAACACTAAACCCGAAAGGGGCTTGATCTTCTCTTAAAAAAGGATAACGGGTTTTATCTCTTGCAATAGCCTTCTTAAAGCTCTTTGAAATATCATCTGAAGAAGAAATGACATCGTCGTCGTCTAAATCAAATTCTATATCATCGTCATCATCGTCATCCTCTCCTGCAGCTTTCATGTAATCAGGCTCGAATCTAGAAGCATCAGGATCGTAATCTAGTCTAGATGTATCTGTTCTTCTAGGTAACTTAAAAGGTTCTGCATGATCCTCCTCCATTGATTGTCCTGTAGCTTGCATTGGTGCAGGATTAAGGCCTTCTTTAACGTCAATAGTTGGCCCAGTTGCTTGAAGAGGTGCTGGGTTGAGGCCTTCTTTTTTGCCGAATAATTCACCTACTACAGTATCAGCTACCGTGCTATTTACATCGTATTTACCAACCAACGTATCGTAAATAGATTCAGCATCCATTCCCATATCCTTCATCCTTCCAGCGATATTATCGATACGAGTACGTTCTGCTTCTCCAGGATGCTCTTCCCCTTCTCTGTAGCCCCAAGATCCTGGGTAGTTATCTGCATACCCATACTCTTTTACTCCTGATACTTTTTTAATAATAGCATTAGCTACTTCTCCAGGCTCATGTCCTATTTGAGAAAGCTTACTGCCGTGCTTATCTAAATACTTAACTGCATTATCAAATATATCTCCTGAAATGTTATTAAGCCTCATTTCATCATTAAGCGTATCAAATACAGCATCTAAGAATATATCATCATTCCCTTCTTTCATCGTTCTGCCTCCTTTAATAGCTTTGCCGATAGCTTGACGGCGCTTAAGAAGATACTTATCGGTTTTATCTGTATCTCCGTCGTTATCAATATCTGAATCTTCTTGTCCTACTGGATCTAATCCTTCGTTAATAAGTTTTCCTTTGGAGGTTTCTTTTTGAAACCTTCCCATTAGGTTCTTATAATCTTCGTGAGATATATAGCTCATCTTATGCAAATTTATTATAAATAGTTGGGATCTACCATAACTCTTTAGGTCCGTTACCGACTATATGCCTTCTCCACCATTTCCTGAAGCTATTATCTTCTGAAAGATCTTCTACTATTTTTAACTCAACAAACATTATAGCTCCCATTATTGTTATTGAACTAAGAGCTAAAATAGAAAAGACTAGCATAACTATGAGATTTGATTAATTAAATATTGTTTTCCACCAAGGCTTTTTAGCGGTAACTTTCTGCTTACTCTTTATAGTAAGTGTGTGATTAAACATTCCGTTAACCTTACCAAAAACAATTGCACGGTCAATGTCCGACAGCTTAGTGATATCTACACGAATATGAATAGGCGATGTAATAATAGTTTCGCCTTTTTCAACATTGAGAATAGTCTCTACGATTACATAGTCTCTATTATTATGTGTACTATTTCTTATCACTTCCATATAAATATCTCAATCATCTCCTCCTATAACATAATTTTTACCTTTCTCCGTTAGGCTGTATACTAACTCTCCATCTTCTTTTACACCTACTTCAATCATCTCTTTATCTACAAGCCCGTTTAGAATATCTGAAGCATATTTAAGCCCGGCATTTTCATACAGCTTATGCATTTCATCCTCGTCAAACAAATAGCTTTCTCTAGCTCCGATTATATACTTATGCCAAGTCTCTTTTGCGTATCGATCTATCTCTTCTGTCCAATACTGTAACATTTTGCTATCCATTCTCTGTTCTTGTGAGAGATCTAGCTCTCCCTCTACTATAATATCAATAAGCACTTTAGCGTAATCTTCACCACTCTGTATATTATCCTTATTCATAATGCTTTATTTTACTTCCAAAAAATTTGTACTAAAATTATACATAGTCCTAAAAATAGGCAAAACAATGTCTTGAGACTTATAGGTTCTTTGAACAAGAAATAAGACATAAGCGTAAAGACGATAACTCCTATTCCAAATCCTATGAGCCTAGACGGCCATATCTGCCCGTCGTAGGCAAGAACAAAGTTCTTGACCGATTCCATAAACATTAACGAGATAGGGATCCCCATTAGTGCTCCAAACCAGACGTTATTTTTCAAAAAGGTATACTTCATTTGCCCTTGAAGCTGAAGGAAGGTGACGATTTGTGCTGTTATGCCCCATAAAATACCTCTAATAATTAATCCCACCATCCTTCAATATGTTTATCAAGTAATTTGAATAGTATTTGACGCGCTTTCTTTTGCTTATTATAAGCAGTATCTATTTTTTCAGCAGTTAGGTCATCATCATTAATCAACTCCTCCATATATTCTTCCTTTTGTATCTTTTCAATTAACCTAACACATAGTATCATCCTGTCAGCCTCGTAATCTGAATCGATATGATAACCGTACTTACGGGTATGTTCAGCAGTAAAGATTAATTTATATTTCAGAATCTCAAAAATATAGTAATGATCCCATTGCTCATCCTTCCAAATGACAGGAATCCAACGGAGAAGATTCTTTGTACGTCTTATAATACGCTTGAGCCTCCACATATTATGAGGCTCCTCTAGTTTCTAACAGCCTTTGCATATGCTCAGCCGTCTCTTTGTCTCTAACTACATTGATTTCATAATGCACCTTACCTGAACCTGCTACAAATCCTACATACTTAAATGCGTTAGAATGGTCTACACAAGTATCGGTGTAGCCTAACTTCACTCTTCTTTCGTGAATAGGCTTGTCACAAACCTTACAGTACTTCATAACTTATATTAATGGGTTAGTAAATCTAATCTAACTCTCTTGGCTGTCTTTCTTTTTGCGCTTCTTTTTTTCTTTCTCGTTTAAATCAAACTCTTCTACTAATACAGGACCGTAAGGTGATTTTTTTAAATCGAAATGCCACCGTGATACTAGCTTCTTAGTTCTTGTTTCGTAATCGTAATGGTAATAGTCGCGAACAAATTTAATTGCATCCATACTTAGACATCAAGAGATCTATTCTTTCTTTGTTATAATCAGACATACTTGTCTGACTATCTATGAATATAAGATCTTTTTTTAAGTCTACCAACTTTTTCTCAGAAGAATTTTTTTTCTGAGACCAAAAATTATACTCTTGGGTAATTTTTTCGCGCAGCAATTTTACCTTATGGGGGTAATTATTCCGGTTGGCTATCTCTTTGAGCTTCTGTGACTGCTCTAGGCGGGATACATAACTGTTAGCAATTCGAGTTAGTCCCAAATGCTTGATTGATTTATTCACTTATTTTTCTTTTCGCTAGACTCTTTTAAGAGTTTACGTAATGTAAACAGTGATACTACTATTGCAAGGATTAAAGATGTTGCCTGTAGGTAGGGCATACTTTCCATTATAAAGCTTGATAAGTGCAGTCCCCATGCACCGGCTGTTAGTCCTTCCGCTGTAGTGTCCTTCATGATCAATTTTGAATGCTGATTTTTTGTATTAGTAACGCTTCCCAGTTCATTGCACATTTAGTAATTAGGGATAACTTTTTTCTCACAGCACCTGACTCTATGAGCTCTAACATAAGATTAGTCCAAGCCTCTCTACTCTTTACGTGCAGGAATTTATGCTTACCTGCTGGAATATATCTTTCAGCTAAGCCCCCTAAAGTCTCGTGTATTACCTGTTCTATCATGCGGTTATAAATAGAATATATACCTACTTGACCCACTCGGCAATGCCTAAAGCAAAAGCTTCTGCAGGGGTACTACTAGGATTTTCTTTCATATACTGCAATGCTTTATAGATAGCTTCAACTTCTAGACCAAATTCCATAGCAGAATCTAACATCTGGTCGATAGCTTCCATTTGTTCTTTATCTGTATTCATGATTATACTTTTGAAATAAACTCATCTCCTTCCTGATAATCGTCGCCAGGCTCAAGACCGAGCTCTTTAAAATGTTGTAAAAAATTATCGTCTATCTGCCAATCAATCTCTCCCTTCTTAAGAATAGTTGCGTTAGCATCCTCAAGTCTTTGTATTTGTTTTTCAGTAAATAAGTTACCTACGTAGAGGAAGTAGCAGTTATAACATAACATCTCTAGATTATCTACCTTCCAGTTGTTTTTATTCCCGTCCCTGAAGCTTAAAACAAGAGGCTGTTTATAATCGACGACTCTTTTTTCATGATGTCCGCATCTATAACACTCCATTCTTAGAATGCCTTCGTATATTAATCTTCCTTTTAGTTTCTGTTGATTAATGGCTCTATAGCTTTCACTAGACATTATTTGATTGATCTTCTCAACTGATATCTCATGGTTCCATCTGACCCTCTTAATCCCTTTACCGGAATTATTCTTGTGCAAATCGTATAGAGTCTTTCCGCTACTCTGATCTATATACAAGCGGGCGTACTTTCTGTAAGTCTCAATAGTTACGTTAAGGTACCTAGCAGCTTGAAAGTTAGACTGCGTATGTTTCATCGCATTCCTAATAACAGCTTCAGTAAGATCTCTTCTCGGTCTCCCCGCTTTATTCTTTGACATTAGGATCAACTAAGATTAATAAGTTCCAAAGATCTTCTGCAGTCTCTAAAAAGACTTCACTTCCTTCAGAATCGATTAAAGGATTTATTTCCCCGTCTGGAGTTAATCTCTCCCACAAGTAGTACTGTACCAACTCTACTCCGTCCTTACTAAAATATAGTACCAGTAGGGCATCTATTACATCAAGAAAAGCTTCATCGTACTTACTGAGATCTAGATTAAACTCAGCATACATTAAGTTCTGTCTATTAATTATTTGCTCAATGGAGTTAATGATCATAATGAAAAGCTCTTTTTTCTTTTCAGTTTGAGTCTTTTTCTTTTTCCTAACAAGACTTTTTATGTTAAGAATTTCATTAACTGCTGTCTGTATTTCACTGAAATTAGGCTCCATCGATTTTCTTTTTTTCCTTCTTACTCAAAGTCCTTACAGGTTTCTTTATTTCGTCGATGAGAATTTTTATAGGAATACATTCCTCAAACCTTTCATCTTCTAGCATAAAATTAATACACTGTTCAAGAGCTTGAATCCAGTATTGTTTTGGAATGTCGATATACATTCCGGTTCCGTTTATTTCGAATAGAGTAGCAAAAGTCTTCTTGTACCTAAAGGCTTCTTCTATTGCAATAAAGGTCTCTTTCTTAATAAGATTAACAAGTGCTTCGTTTCCTATTAAATCAGAAGCTTTAATATCTTCGAGAGGCTCGAATAATGCTCGTGGTATTCTTCTTGTAGACAAAACCGTTCAATTTATTTATTTTTTTAATCCAGCCATTCGCATAATCCATTCCTTCATAGGCTCCTCTCCTTCAGGAGGAGGGAGTTCTGTAGCAGGCAATTCCTGTGCAGGCTCTTCAGCAGGAAGCTCTTCTGCAGGCGCTTCTTGATCTCCCGTTTCTCCTTTAAATACATTCTTAATGATACTATTTGCAAGAGAAGGAAGCGGAAGTAAAAATCCGATTACATTTCTATAGGGATTTTCAACATCATAAATAATTTGCATATTAGCTGCCCCAAACTTCTCTTGAAGCTCAGTACCAATTTCATTAGCCATCTGCTGAAGTTGAGCTGGATCCTGAGGAACATCTTTCATTACAAACTGTAACTTGACTCCTTTCTTTGTCTTATTGATATTGACATCGAATCGAAGAGTCAAGTGATGTCCTGCAATCTCTACAGGATACTCCGGGATCATAGCCGGTAAGGCTTCTTTTAATGTTGCTTTCATAATAATAAATATCTTACTCCCAAGCCAATATCTTAAAACGTTCAGTAGGGAGTTCGAAATAATCAGTCTTCCATTTAGATTGCTGAAAGAATTCTAGATCGATCCACTCGCTCTTCCTCTTTATCATATCCTTTGCAGCAAAAGACCAGTCAACAGATGTTATTTTACTCTCAACTACTACTTTCATTTGCTCTATCTCCTCTAACTCATAACCATCATATTCAAAATGAAGAAGTTCCATAGAGTTTCCGCTCTCGTCTACATAGTCGATACTTAAATCTATTCCCCATTTTCCTCTGTAGTTTATGAGTTTATTTACGAGACTATTAGCTTTAGCAAACATTTTAAGTTGTTCTAGAGCCTCTCCACTATATCCTTTCCTTTCAAACAAAAATGCATGATTTATATGTACGCCAGTAGTAGGTTCGTTGTCAGTCATCCAAACCTTCCTCAGAGACTTCTCATCTCTATGAAAGACAAAACGTTGATTATTCTCCTTAGAATATTCTTGCTCTAGAGGAGTTAACCGGTATCCATTCTGATCAAATAACTCTACCCAGTGAGCACAAGTAAAAGCCTCTGGTCTAGAAAAAGGAATCGGATTATCCCAAGTTTTATTACTATAGAATTTTTGATCCGTTACAGTAATCATAGTAGCGTTCTGATATCAATAATATTATCGAGAGCATGTGCTGCTTCCTTATAACTCTCCTTCGATTCGTCGTTTACGTCTGTAGTAAATTGCCAGTTAAAATAGAGTCTATCTATTGGTTTGAAGCCATAAAATGTATGTACTTGCTTTTGAGTCTTTACAACTTCGGCACCATTCCAGTTCTGTCCTATAAAAATAAAGCCAGACTCAATATCCTTAATGATATTTGATTCTCCTAAAGTAGTCCATCTATTCTCTAACCAATCTAATCTCTCAATGAGGCGTTGGTAAATAGCGTTAGCTTGACCCCATCTGATAGATCCTAGAAATATAACAGTATCGGATTCGAGCAAGGGCGTCGATATCTTCCAGAGCTCATCATCTGCGTTATTATAGGATGCCCAGCATCTCAAATGACCTGATGGATTTTTTTCTTTATCTTCTAGTTTTGCACCTCTTACTCCACAGCTATTTCCGTTCTTACTAGAGACGTTTCCTTCGCACTCATATATTTTTAGTTTAGAGGCATCAACTATCGTACACTTGTGAGCACCTAGTGATCTTTGAATCACTTGAGCAATCCGTGTAGATTTAGGTAGATCTCCTTCTGTAAGCTCATGCTTAATCCATCTGTTAGAAGTAGTTATAAGTAAGACTTTCTTTCTAGTCTCCAGGTACTTAACTGCTTTTTCTAACTGCTTTTTGAATTTAGTATCCGGTACTATCTTGGCTTCGTCTAATAATATTGAAAGGCTACGCATATAAATAAATAGTTAGAGAAGCTGGTCAGTATAGTAGGGATCGCTACTGGTAATCAGTTTATCTTGATAAGTAGTAAGTGATTTTATTCTGATTTTGAAGATATCTAATTCAAACTCTCCGACTTCTCCTGATTGAGCTATAATTTGAGATAGCTGTTGAATGATAGGATAAGACTCTTGAGTGAATCTTTTCATATCAAACTCCACTACGATATCGTTTTCTAACGGAGCATTCCAGGGCTTAACTCGTTTCCACATGTCGAACATAGTCTTTTTCTGCTCCTCTTTTAACCACTGAGCATAGTTAGCGTCAGAAGAGATAACAGAGCACCAGGGTTCTAATACTGCTAAAGCCTGCAAACTACAGTTACTTACCTTGAATGCGATATCATACCTTGGTGGTACGATTGGTAACATCAACTCATCGTGAAGGACATTACATCCCCACTTCCTCCACCACTCCTTAAACTTAACAGCACGTAGAGCTTTATACTCTTCAGAGTCTTTTGGCTTATACCAAATGGTTCCATCCGGTAAAGGTATCTCGGCTTCTATCTCTAATCCATCTTTAAACCTACTACCTCTACAAGTCATATGATAAACGAATGCATCTCTAGATTGAACTAGTTTATAACCTGCTAGATACATTCTATTGAAGATATCTGAATCTTCTAGCTCCATGGGTGCAAATAACTTATCATGACCTTCTATTGCCTGGAAGTCTTCCTTGTACATACACCACGGAGCGAAAATACCGTCAGTTACTTCGTCCTGTTTTAAATACTCGTATTCCCAAACAAACTTACTAAAAGCATCCTTGTCGAACTCTTCTGGTTCTAAGCCAAAGCTTCTAACATATTTCTCAGGCCCAGGAGGATGCAGTGGAGGTTCTACTCTTGTAGCACAAACTACTTTCTTTCTCTCTAAATGCTTGAGAAGATTAGGAACGTAGTTCTGACTCACTACCATATCGGCATGTAAGATACTAAACACTTCTGTCTTAGATATCTCAACTCCTTTATCATATAGGATAGTATGACCTACTCTATCTGATCCTTCGTTTCTATATTTAACAAAGTGATCTCCTTCTAGTGACTGAATCCAATCCCAAGTACCGTCTGTAGATGCATCGTCTAGTAGAACAATATCGTGATTGGTATCGTAGCAGTCTAGAATACTATTAACGGCTTGCTGTAAATACTTTAGATTATTTCTCGACGGTATTACAAAACTTATTCTCATGCTACTTTAATTGCTCCTATTTGATATCCAGAAAACGCTCCTTGATATAAATTAGAATATAAGCTAAAAAATAAACGTACTCCTACTTCAGGGGAACAATTATCGTGAGGCTTCTTAGGATCTTTCCATCCAAAGTCATCAAAGATAATTAATCCGCCTTTCTTTAGCATTTTATTGGCAAAGTATCCATCTACGAAAGTATCGTCTGATTGATGAGAGGCGTCTATGTAAATAAAATCGTACTGCTTGCCGGCTTCTACTAGCTTGGGTAGTTCGTGCTGGGAGTATCCTTTATGTATGTTGAAGGAGATTCTATCTTTAAAGAAAGAGATGTTATGTTCGAAGTTAGTTTGAATGAAGCTTTTGTCTCCTTCAAGCCTATTGGCTGTTCCAACCATTCCG
>Ga0209972_10002586_pt1 | contig 14691 bp, 11 predicted proteins | sample NOAtaG_7_FD_187302 | JGI IMG/M metagenome (GOLD analysis project Ga0209972, IMG submission 187302) | Freshwater lake microbial communities from Lake Erie, under a cyanobacterial bloom - NOAA_Erie_Diel1S_2200h metaG (SPAdes) (version 2) | ecosystem: Environmental > Aquatic > Freshwater > Lake ... | reverse complement strand
ACCCCCCCCCCCCCCCCCCCCCCCCCCCCCCCCCCCCCCCCCCCCCCCCCCCCCCCCCCCCCCCCCCCCCCCCCCCCATCCCTCCCTCCCCCCACCCGCCCACCGCTTCATCGCACGGAGCCTCGCCTGGGCGTCAGTTCGCTCGCCCTGAACGCCGGCAACCGACATTCCCATCAAGCCCGCCGCCCACTTCCTCGCCAAGAACTCCACCCTCATGAACAAGTCATCCTTGTGGCTGGCCGGCCTCGCACTGGTGCTCACCCTCGCAGGCTGCGCCGCCAATCCCAGCCTCTCGACCACCTCGGCCGCAGGCCGGCCGACCCCGCTCCCCACCGAGAACGGCATGCCCGTCAACCAGTGGTACATGCGCACCCGGGATGCCGACGGCTCCAGTCTGTTGCACTACATCGCCGAGTACGGCGTGGAGTCCAAGCCCGGCAACACCGTCATCGTGCTCCATGGCGGCTGGGGAGCCGAGCACAGCTACCTCCTGCCCGTGATCAAGCCGCTGGCCGATCAGTACCGCTTCGTGCTCTACGACCAGCGCGGCTCGCTCCGGTCACCGGCCAGGCCGCCGGCGAAGATCACCTACGCCAGCCTTATTGAGGATCTTGAGCAGTTGCGTCAGCGCCTCGGTCTCCAGAAGGTCACGCTGATGGCGCACTCGATGGGCAACATGCTCGCCTACGGATACCTGCGCACCCATCCCGAACGCGTCGCCGGGCTGATCCTCGTGGCGCCGGTCCTGCCCGGTCATGATGTCGGAACCGATCAGGCGCCGAGAATGGTCCCGCTCTGCGTGACCGACGTCTGGCCCGAGTTCTCCAAGGCCGACGCTGAAGCGTTTGTCGCACGAATGGAGCGGTATCGCCGCGACTCCAACGACCGGTCCATTCGCATCGCGGTGGACGAGGGGCTCTACCCGGCGGACTGGGCCGTTCACCATCCGCCGCAGACCGATCCGGATCTCAACGCGCTGTACGTAAAGACCGATCAGCAAAAGACCATGAGTTGGCGGATCATCTTCACCGCCGTGAACACTTTCTGCGGCAGCAACTGGCGCAAAATGGCCGGCGGCGAGGCGTTCTACAACCCCGATGTGGCCCAGTCCATCTTGGGGGAACCAGACTACCTGTCGATGGTCGATGCGGCGTGGCCCGCCCTCAAAGCCTTCAAGGGGCCCGTCCGCGTGATCGTCGGCACGCACGACTACTGCGACCTGGGTCCGACATTCTGGCCAAAGCTGGTCACGACCATCCCCAACGCCCGCCTGGACACCATCCAGAACGCCGGACACTGCATCTGGATGGACCAGCCCGAGACCTTCACACGCTCGCTGCGGTCCGCCCTCCAGGCGACGATCTCGCGCTGACGCCCTCACCGCATCGCTCCGACCCCGAGCCGACGCGTTCGGTCTAAAGGCCTGCATCAGCCCGGCAACTGCGCACCCCGCCCCCGCCCCTGGCCAAATCGGCCGCCTTGTACTGCTTCTCCTGCTTCTCCTGCTTGGCCTGCTTGGCCTGCTTGGCCTGCTTGGCCTGCTTGGCCTGCTTGGCCTGCTTGGCCTGCTTGGCCTGCTTGGCCTGCTTGGCCTGCTTGGCCTGCTTGGCCTGCTTGGCCTGCTTGGCCTAGTTGGCAGACGGGACGTTCATGGCAACGCGGAAGCTGATGCTGAGGAAATCAAACCCGTCAAACGACGGTCTGGTGGCAGTGCGGTTCGCCGATCGACAGTACGAAGCTTTATACTGCCATCCGCCCCCCCGATACACGCGATCGGTGCCCGGAGCAGGGCCGGTCGGGTCGACCAGCGGCTTGCCTCCATGCCGCTCATACCAGTCGGCGCACCACTCCCACGCATTGCCGTGCATGTCGTACAAACCCCATGCGTTCGGCTTCTTCTGTCCGACAGGGTGCGTCCGGCCGCCGCTGTTGGCCGCGTACCAGCAGTACTCCCCCAGCAGTTGGGTCTGGTTGCCAAAGGCGTAGTCATCCGGACTGCCCGCCCGACACGCATACTCCCACTCCGCCTCGCTGGGCAGGCGATACACCCGGCCCGCGGCCTTCTCCTCCGGCAGTTCCGACAGACGCTCGCAGAACTCCACCGCGTCGTTCCAGGAGATCCGCTCCACCGGATGATTCTCGCTGCTGCCCTGGACCCTTGAACCTTGAAACTGGCTGGGATTGCGGCCCATCACCCTCTGGAACTGTGCCTGGGTGACCTCGAATGCCCCAATGTAATAGTCGCGGGTGATCGTCACCGGGGTCTGACGCTCGTCCAAGTCGGCGTTCGGATTGCCACGCGCTGACCCCATCGAAAACTCGCCCTTGGGAATCAGCATCAGCTTCATCCCGATGCTGTTGACCACTTCCTTCGCCGATGTCTCCGCCTTGGCCGCCTTGCCCGCTGCCGCCCCTGTCCCGGGGGCGGACATCGTGCCGGCCTCGTCGGCCGCGCAGGGTGAGTCGGCGGCGTTGCCCGAGGCCCCACACGAGCAGGACAGCAGCGTTGCCGTCGCGGTCAAGGTCAAGCAGACGCGGGAAGCTGAATTCATCATGGGTTCATCTCGCAGCAAAGGGTGTGACCTGACCGATCGGCAGACCCGCGAACATTCCCGCGTTAAGCCGACTGGCCACCGCTTCGTTCGCAGCGAGCATCCAGATGCACAATCGCCCGCTTCCTGACCCGGCCTGGCCGCGGCGCTCCCGACACCCCGCACCACCGACGGCACCGTGCCGCTTCTTCGCCCGCCACCGAGGAGTTGCGCTCAACAGCCCCGGGCAATACAAGAACTTCACCCGACCCCGACAGTGGCAAGCGCAATCGGCAGGCTCGCGCCGAGACCGGACCGGCCTGCCCGCCCCGATCCGGCTCCGCCGGTCCGTCGCCGCCTTCCCGGAAAGCCACCTGCCGCCCACCCTTCCAAAGGCCCCACCCACTCGCGCACATGCGCCGCAACCGCCGAGCGGACCACGCCCTGCCGCAGCTACGGTGAATGCATGTCTTCACCGCCACCGCACCCGACCCCCGATTGGCAGCCGACCCTCCGCGGCAACGGCCTCACGCTGCGCCCGATTCGCGTCCAGGACGCAGACGCGCTGTATGCCGCCGCCTGTGATCCGCTCATCTGGGCTCAGCACTCCCAGCGAGATCGACACGAACGGCCGGTCTTCGAGAAGTACTGTGCGTTCCTGCTCTCCTGCGGCGGCGGCATGGTGGTCGTGCATGAGCCGGGCGAACGCATCATCGGAGCCACCGCCTTCTACGACTGGACGCCCCAGGACCCGAGCGTCGTGATCGGCTACTCGTTCCTCTCGCGAGACCACTGGGGCCGCGGCACCAACCGTGAAATGAAGCGACTCATGCTCGAACATGCGTTCCAGTGGGTGCACACGGTCTGGTTCCACGTCAGTCCGGACAACGCGCGTTCGCAGAAGGCTCTCGAGCGGATCGGTGCGGCCCTGCACGAGCGGCGGCAGGTGATGGTGACGGGCATGCCCAGCGAACGGCTGATCTACCGCCTCCGGCCGGGCGAGTTCCGATCCGCCCCGCCGTTGCGGTAAACACAACCCACCCGCACCGGGGTTAGGCCTCCGTCGCCCCTCCCCCGCCTCGATCCGCTCACACCACCGTTCCCGACGCCCGTCCCGCCAACACGCCCTCCCACGCGGCTCGATGCCAGTCCGCCAGCGTCGCTGCCGTCACCTGCTCCTGCGTCAGCCACACCGCCGCATATCCCGCCTCCGCCGCCCGCACGGTCTCCGGCTCCGGCCCCGGAGCCACATAGAACCACGCCGGCCCCGACGGCGTCGCCAGCGTGAACACCCGCTGCGCCCGCGACGTGTCCACCGCGAAGCCCAGCTCCTCCCACACCTCCCTCGCCAGGCACTCCAGCGCGCCCTCCCCGTCCTCCCGCCCGCCCCCGAAGAACGTCAGCCGCCCCGGCGCATCCGGGTCGCTCGCCGGCCGCCGCTCCAGCACATACCACCCGCCCCGGTCGCACAAAATCGCGCAGCAATAGCGGGGCGGGCCTTCCACCGAGTCCACAACGCCATGCTCACCACGTGATGTCACAGGCCGCAAGTGTTGGCCGCTCAGGCCGCCGACCGCCGCCGCCGCACCGCCACCAGGCCCGCCAGGCCCAGCAGAGCCGCAACGCCCGGAGCGGGGATGATCTGTCCGGCGATCACCTGATAGCCCGCCGGCGTCGGGTGCACGTTGAACGCCGTCGTCTGGTCCAGCACCATGTTGGTCAGCACCGCCTCCTGACCCGCGAACGCCGAGAACACGTCCACATACCGCGCCCCGAACGCCGTCGCCACCCCTTCGATGATCTGGTTCAGCGACACCGTCGCCGCCGCCGTGAACGCCGGATTGGGGTTGAACGGCGCCAGCGGGTTGGTCGGGTCCGGCTGGCTCGGCAACGCCGCGAACGCGTCGTAGTACCCCACCGCGATGATCGGCGTAGTCGGCAACGCCGCCCGCAGCCCGGCGTAGATCTGCACCAGATTGGTCTGCGCCGTCTGCAGCGCCGCACCCACCAGCGCCACCTGCTGCGGCGCGGGCAGCAGCTGGAAGCCCGGCTGCTGAATCACCTGCAGCAGGTCATTCGCCCCCAGCGACACCGTCACCGCCGAGATCGTCCGCCCCGCGCCCGTCTCCGCCGCCACCGCCGCCGCGAACCGGGCCGACTGGCTCACCGGCAACGCCGCGTAGTTGGTGTTCAGCGCCCGCGCCGGATTTGTGGTGGTGCCGAAGCTGCCCGTCGAGTCGCCGAACACCGACAGGTTCAGCACCCCGGGCCGCGTCCCGCCGTTCTGCGAGCCGAACCAGTCCGCCACCAGCGACACATACCCGCGATCCCCATTGCTGATCTGGCTGTACGACGCCCCCGTGGTGATGCCGAAGCCCACCGAATCCGCCAGCGCGATGTACGTCGAGTTCGGCTGGGCCATCGCCGCCGCACTGAGCCCCGCAACCGACAAAACCGCCAACAGCCTGCTCGCCATCTTCATCTCTCGCTCCTCAGGCCATCGGCCGACTCCGGCCCGCATGGCGATGCCCGCCCACCTTCCGCCCCCCTGCCCACCCACACACACCCATTTCCCCCCGGGCACCCCGGTCTCAGCGGCCACACGCCGCCGCCACTGTTCAAAACGCAACGCAGCCTCAGACAGCGTCACAAATTCATCAAAAATCTGCGCGTCCCTCCCCCGATCACCGCTTGCCGACACACTCAGCGTTTCCCCTCAAACACGACCTTCCCGTCGATCACCACCGCCGTGCAGTGCGTGGTGTACTCCAGCGGATCGCCGTTGTACAGCGCCACATCCCCGTCCTTGCCCACCTCCAACGACCCCACCCGCGCCGCCTGCCCGATCAGCCGCGCCGCATCAATCGTGATCGCCGCCAGCGCATCCTCCCGCGCCAGCCCATACCCCGCCGCCACCCCCGCCTCCAGCAGCACCACCCGCGTCTTGGGCACATACGGCTCAAAGCCGCTCTGCAGCGCAAACGGCACCCCCGCCGCCTTCAGTTTCGCCGCCGTCGCAAAGCTCGCGTTCTCCCCCTCCCCGTTCTGCCGCATCATCGTCGGGTGCAGCAGCACCGGCACTCCCGCCGCCTTGATCTCCGGGATCATCGTGTGCGCCTCCGCCCCGCCGTCCAGCACCACCTTGATCCCGAACTCCTCACGCAGCCGCAGCACGCTGGCGATGTCCTGCGCCCGGTGCGCCGTCACCGCCAGCGGCACCTCGCCCGCCAGCACCTCCCCCAGCATCTCCATCCGCAGGTCCCGCGGCGGTCGCTTGGCCGCGTCGTCCCCGGCCTTCTGCACCTTGGCCTGATACTCCTTGGCCTTGATGAGCTCCTGCCGCAGCATCGACATCATCTTGCCCCGCGTCCCCGGGCTCTTGCCCCCTTCCTTCTGCGCCGAGGGGTCCAGCGTCGCCACCACCATCGCCGGCGAGGCCACCAGCGCCTCCTCCACCGTGTTCCCCGTCGTCTTCACCACGATCGTCTGCCCGCTGATCAGTTCCCCCGGCGCGTGCCCCGTGTGCACCGTCGTCACCCCGAACGACCGCAGATACCCCACCAGCCGCTCCTGCGGGTTGTACGCGTCCAGCGCCCGCAACTCCGGCTGCATCGGCGACGACCGCTCAATCTGGTCCGAGTCGTGCCGCGTGTTGTAGATCCCCGACAGCCCCACCGTGCTCCGCGCATCCACCAGCCCTGGCGTCGCCACCTCCGCCACCAGCACCCGATACCCCGCCGGCACCCGGATGCTCGCCGCCGGCCCCACCGCCGCCACCTTGCCGTCCACGATCACCACCACCCCCTCATTGATCGTCCCCGCCGGCCCCATGGTGTGCACCGTCTTGGCGCGCACCGCCACCTGCGCTTCCGCCCCCCCCGCCAGCGCCAGCACCGCCGCCGCCACCGCCATCGCCCGACCCACCAGCCCGCTCATCCGTGTTGCCGTGTTCACTGGCCGTTCTCCTGCTGCCCACCCTGCCCGCCCTGCCCACCCTGCCCACCCTGCCCACCCTGCTGGCTCCGCCACGCCCACCCGCTGGCAATCCCGCCCGCACAGCACATGTACGGCGACTGGTCATGCCCGCCGCCAAACCCGCCCTCGGCATACAGCCGGTCCGCCGGCAACGCCAGATCAAACACCTTCCGCCCCTCGACGAACGTCTGCTCCACCCGCGTATACACACTCAGCGGATCGCCCGACAGCACCACAAAGTCCGCGTCCTTGCCCGCCTCCAGCGAGCCGATCCGCTCCCCCAGGTCCATCATGTCCGCCGCCGCCAGCGTCACCGACCGCAGCGCCGCCGCCCGCCCCATCCCCGCCCGCACCGCCAAAGCCGGCGACCGCAAGAACAGCCGCGAGTCGGTGATCGGGTCGTCGGTGTGGAAGCACACGTTCACCCCGGCCTTCTCCAAGGCCGCCCCATTCTCAAAGATCAGTTCCGCCGCCTCCAACTTCCCGCCCGGCGAATCGATCACGATCGCCGACGCCCCCAGCACCCGCCCAGCCTTCTGCGCCGCCACGATCTCTTCAGGCACCTTCCAGCTCTCGCTCACGTGGTGCAGCACCACGCGGAACTTGAACTCCTCCGCCAGCCGCAGCACCGTGATGATGTCATCCGCCCGGTGCGTGTGGTGGTGCAGAATCCGCTTGCCCGACAGCACCTCCGCCAGCCCCTCCATCGCCAGATCCCGCGCCGACGCCCCCTTGCTTTCCTCCCCACCGCCCGCCTCACCACCACCCCCCGCCGCGCCCGCACCCATTGCCCCCGCCTGCCCCTCACCGCCCGCCTTCTTCCCCGCCTCCGCCTCCCGCTGCTTCTTGGCCACATACTCCTGCGCTGCGATGTACCGCTGCCGCACCGCCGCCGCGTGCTTGCCCCGCGTCCCCGTGAACGGCGCATCCCGCATCGGGTTGGTGCCGTTGGCCATCTTCATCCCGCCCATCAGCCCCCCGTCCGGCCACCGATACGCGATCTGCTCCACCGTCCGGATCTGCAAACTCGCCTGCGCCGCCGGGCCCGCCAGCGTCGCCTCACGCGGGTCCGCCGGCGCATCGGTCGTCCGCAACTTCACATAAATCGTCTGCCCGCTCAGCAGGTGCCCCGACCCCGGCATGATGTTCAGCGTCGTCAGCCCGCCCGCCACCGCCCGCCGAAACCCCGCATCCCGCACGTTCAGCGAGTCAAACGCCCGCACCTCCGGCTGAATCGGGCCCGAGCCGTCCGCCGCGCCCACCCCGCCCAGGTGGCTGTGCGTGTCCACCAGCCCCGGCATGATCACCTTCCCCGCCAGGTCCACCACCCGCGCCCCCTCCGGCGCAACCACCGCCCCGACGCCACTCGCCGGCCCCACCGCGATGATCTTCCCATCCCGCACCACCAGCACGCCCGAGGCCACCTCCCCCGCGTCCGCCGCGCCCCGCGCCGCCGTGATCAACTTCGCGTTCACATACGCCACCGTCTCCCCACCGCCACCGCCGCCACCTCCGCCGCCCTGCGCCATCGCCACGCCCGCCGCCACCAGCAACGCCAACGCTCCCAGCCAACCACGGTGCCGCATGTCCGCACTCCATCGCCATGACGCGCAACACGCCCGGCAGAACTCCAGCATACCGCCCCCCGACCGCCCGCGTCAGCCCCACCTCCGGCAGAGCCCCCCCACCCGGGGGGATCCACACACCCCACACCACCCCCGCACCCCCGGCTCACACCGGCTCCCGCAGCCGCATCATGTAGTCCACCTCCAGCACCGGCCCCCCCACCCGCTTGATCGCGTTCACCGCCTGCGCCCGGTGGTGAATCGAATGCACCAGCCCCTGCAGCAGCATGTCCCCCAGCTTCGCCCGATACAGCGACCCGCGGCTGTCCCGATACGTCTGCTCCCGCTCCAGCGCCGCCCCATCCAACCCCGCCAGCCACCGCTCCCGGTCCGCCCGCAACACCTCAAACGCCGTCGCCAGCGCCCCCACCGGCGTCGCCACCTTCTCGCTCGGCCACGCCGTCTCCACCTGCCCCTTCCACCGCGCCAGCCACACAAACTCCCCGTTGTACGTGTGAGTCACAATCCGCCGAAGCGTGCCCGGCCCCATGTTCACCGCCTCATCCAACTGCGCATCGCTCAGCGACGCGCACGCCGACAGCACCATGCCATTCGCCCAATCCGAATACGAAAACATCGATCGCATGCAACTGGGAATCATGGTGCTGACCTCCGCAACGCCCTGCGCTCCACCACAGCAAACCCCCCCCATCAGGTTATCCGGTCCTCGGCCGCATCTTTGCACAGGCCTCTCCGCGGCCGCAAACTCCGCTCATTTGCTGTACACTTCACTTCCATGGCAACCCAATCACTGCTTGGCTCCCCCTCCCAACTGCTGTCCCGCCCTCTGCCGGCGGTCGCCGCCCTGCTCACCGCCGCCCTTGTGCCACTGCCGCACGCCCACGCTCAGGAACGCCTCCACTTCACCTACCTCTGGCACATGGAGCAGCCCATCTACTGGCCCGACCGCCAGGTCGGCGGCGCTGACCGCTACGAGCGCGCCAACGAGTCACTCAACCGGGGCGGTGCCCACCCCCAGAACAACCTCACCGAGATCTTCGGCAACGCCGATCGCGTCGCCGCCTACCAGTGGCGCGTCCGCGACTCCATCGCCGCCATGAACGGCGGCGAGTCCGGCGCTCAGATCAGCTACTCCGGAGGCCTCATCGAGAACCTCCAGTCCCTCGGCGCCGCCAACCGCCTGGGCTACTCCTCCAACTGGAACGGCGGCTACCGCGACGCCCGCTCCTGGCTCACCACCGCCAGCACCTCCGGCCAGCGTTTCCCGCGGGCTGACATCGTCCTCTTCCCCTTCCACCACGCCCTCATGCCGCTGGTGCACCCGAGCACCCAGCGCCGCCAGATCCAGCTCTACAAAGCCGTCTACGCCGACGCCTGGGGCTCCGCCGCCCCCTCCGTCGGCTTCTTCCCCAGCGAAATGGCCTTCTCCACCACCATGATCCCCGCGCTCGCCGCTGAAGGCGTGCAGTGGTCCATCGTCTCCTCTGAAAAACTCTCCCGCGCCTGCGCCGACTGGCCCGTCATCCTCGGCTCCGGCGGCACCAACTCCGACCCGCCCAACCGTGCCGATCAGGTCAACCCCGCGCAAGGCGCCGCCGCCTACCTCCGCCTCTCCATTGATCGGGGCTGCTCCCCCGCCGAGGCCTTCCCCTTCGCGATGACCCCCCGCCGCGCCCGCCATGTTGATCCCGCCACCGGCCAGGTCAGCGAGATCATCGTCGTCCCCTCCTCCCAAAGCCTCTCCTGGCGCGACGGCTACTCCCCCCAGGGCATCGCCGAGTTCGACACCCTGCAGACCCGCAACCCCGGCAACCGCCCCCAACTCGTCGTCCTCGCCCACGACGGCGACAACGCCTGGGGCGGCGGCTACTCCTACTACCTCGAGGCCACCCCCAACCGCATCGCCCAGGCCCGCAACGCCGGCTACGTCCCCACCGTCATCCAGAAATACCTCCACGACCATCCCGTCCCCGCTGACGACCTCGTTCACGTCGAAGACGGCGCGTGGGTGAATGCCGATGGCGACTTCGGCGCCCCCCAGTTCATCAACTGGAACTGGCCCCTGCTCGCCCCCAACGGACAGATCGACGTCGAGAACGGCTGGCATGAGGACGCCCGCAACTGGGCCGTCATCACCGCCGCGCAGAACCGCGTCGACACCGCCGAGGCCATCTGGCGAGCCCAGGGCAACACCTTCAACCTCCGCAAGGTCCTCTACCCCGACGCCACCACCAACCCCGTCGAACGCGCCTGGCACTACTTCATGGGCTCGCTCAACTCCGGATACATGTACTACGGCGCCGCCATCGACATGGAGGTCAAGCCCTCCGTCGCCTGCAACAACGCCCTCCGCCTGGCGAACCCGGTCATCACCGCCGCGGGCCCCGCCGCCGACACCACCCCGCCCACCATCTGGTACCCCCAGCGCCACCCGTGGAACCCCGGCTCGGTCAACTTCGGCCCGCAGTACGGCTACCGCCAGCAGATCAACAACGGCGACTTCTACGTCTGGTCCTTCGTTGACGACGTCTCCGGCCTCTCCACCGTCACCCTCAAATACCGCCTGGACGCCGACGGAACCAACCCGCTCGCCACCATCGAGAACGAAACCTTCGCCGGCGGCCCCGGCGTGGGCGCCTGGCAAACCGTCACCATGACCCGCCGCGCCTTCCCCGCCGGCAACGTCTACAACAGCCCCGACATCAACTTCTTCGTCATGCCCGACGCCATCGCCGACCAGTACTGGGTCAAGCTCACCGGCATCCGCTCCAGCCTGGTCGACTACTACATCGAAGCCATCGACACCCGGGGCAACGTCTCCCGCTCCCCCATCCGCCACGTCTACGTCGGCGACGGCCAGGGCGGCACGCCACCAGGTGGGGGCGGCGGCGGGGGTGGAGGTGGCGGTGGTGGGGGTGGCAACCCAACCGATCCCGTCGTCACCGTCGCGCCCTCCCCGCCGGTCGCCGGCCAGAGCGTCACCGTCACCTACAACCCCGCCGGCCGCAACCTCGCCTCCGAGACCCAGGTCTTCGCCCACGTCGGCTTCAACAACTGGCAGACCGTCCTCACCCCCGACCTCCCCATGACCCGCGCCTCGGCCCAGGCACCCTGGTCGGTCACCCTCTCCCTGCCCATCACCGCCGCACAGCTCGACCTCGTTTTCAACAACGCCCGCGGCACGTGGGACAACAACGGCGGCCAGGACTGGCACATCCCCGTCTCCGGCGCCCAGCAGCCCTTCGTCATGGACGGCAACCTCGACGCCGGCACCACCGCCGTCGCCCAAAGCGGCAACCGCACGCTCCATGCCGCTCTTCGCGGTGACCTGCTCTACATCGCCGGCCCCAACGCCGGCAGCGGCAACGACGCCTTCATCTACCTCGCCGCCCCGCCCGGCGCCCTCCGCACCGCCAACTGGGGCAAGGCCGGCCAGATCGCCTCCTGGCTCACCTTCCTCGCCGCCGAGAACGACAACGGTTTCACCGGCTGGTTCGATCACCCCGCCGGCGTCGCCGTCGCGCAGGCACGCGGCGCCGTGCTCGAAGGCACCATCGACCTCCGCGCCCTGCTCGGCCCCGCCGCCTTCGCCCCCGGCGGCACAGTGAACACGCAACTCGAACTCCACCTCGCCTTCGCCAACTTCCCCACCGCCAACGGCACATCCCTCCTCCCCGGCCTGCAGATCCCCGCGTCATCCAACAACAACACCACGCTCGACGCCACCGAGTACGCCCGCTTCCGCCTCTGCGACCTCATCCCCGGCGGCTGCACCCCCGCCCCAACCGCCTGCAACCCCGCCGACATCGCCTCCGTCGGCGGAGCCCCACCCGCCGACGGCCTGCTCACCGGCGACGACTTCAACGCCTTCATCGCCGCCTTCGCAGCCGGCGAGGCACGCGCTGACATCACCGGCATCGGCGGCCCGCCCAGCGGCCCCGACGGCCTGATCACCGGCGACGACTTCAACGCCTTCATCGCCGCCTTCGCCCAAGGCTGCCCGTAAGCCGCACCCGCGCAGCCTTCCCACCTCACCCCTCTTCCGCAGCACCACCCCGCAGCACCACCCCGTGGCACCGCCCCGTGGCACCGCCCTTCTGGGCGGTGTCTTCTCTTTCCCTCCGCCACGCACCGTCCACTCCCCCCTTCCGGCCCCCACCCCCTCACCTCACCCCACCACCCTCCGCCGGAAACACCACCCGCCGCCCCATCGCTTCCACCTCCTCGCCCGTCAGCACCCGCGTCCAGGCCCCGGCCCCTCGCACCTCCCACGCCACCAGCACAAACCGCCTTGACCCAAACTCACTCGAGCTGTCACCCTCGTACAGCAGCACCTCCAGCGTCCCGCCGCCGGCCACCTGGTGCCGCGTCGCCGCCGCTTCCGCGCCGTCATGGGTCACCAGCAACACCAAGTCCTGCCCGGTGCGGTTCTCCGCCACCACCTTGACCACCACCGAGGGCCGCGCCGCCCGCTGCAATGCCACGCTGACCAGCCCGATCACCACCGACAGCACAACAACCCCCGCCACCGCGGCCAGCATCCTCCAACGTTGCCTCCACACACTCATCACCCTGGCTCCTCAAGCAATTCTCGGCACACGCCGCCAACCGCCAAGCCCGGCCAACCGACGAGCATCCCGCAGCCCAAATCGCCCCGCACGACGCAAATGCTACGAACGGCCACCCGGCCTTCCGGCCCCACCCCCGCCTTGTCTTCCCCCCGCCCAACCCCACACCCTTCGCGGCACACATCCGTCGCAGGCGAGCGAACCTCACCAATCCCGCCGCCCTCACCCGGCGGCAGGATCCCCGGCAGTTGGTGACCTCGTGCCGGGCGCGGTGGGTCGTGCCTCGGGTGGTGGGCCACCGCGCCACACCGCGGGCGACTCGGACCACTTCGCGACTTCCTGATCAAAGGCACGCCACTCGCGCCGGAGTTCGTCGACATGAACCGTCTCCACCAAGGGAACATCCATGTGCTCGCAAGGGTCGCCCGGGACCAATGGCAAGTACTGTGTTGACGTATCTCGAACTAAGCAGATATCCAGAAAGCTCGCAAGCCTGCACAGTCGCTCGATGGTCTGATCCATCTTGTCAAACGCGAAGGATCTGTACTCCTCCGCTAGCTGGCGTCGACTTGATTCTGTGGCCGCGTGAGCGATGAACTTGTTGCAGTGCTCGTAGACCCACCACAGATAGTGCATTTCATGATTCACCCAGGCCAACGACTCATCCGACAGCGAGTCTGACGCGGCCGTCGATGATAGATCTAGTCCAGCGACCTGGTTAAATGTCTTGTGCAACTGCCGAATCCAGAACGGATCATGACTGGCGGCCAGTCGGATCGAGCCGCAAGTGGACAGAGGCAGACCAAGCTCCTTCGCCTTGACCAAAGCCTCACACACCTCAGCATCAAGACACATACCTCGAACTCCAAACACGTTCTCCCGCGTAAACAACTGAATGTTCTCTAGAACATCGTCTACTATACCCTTTAGCGAGTAGACAGAATTGTCTTTCTTGTTTGGATCAGATGGCGGATCCTTCCTATTCTCAAGCAACTTCCTGAGACTTAGCATCTGGGTGTGCATGTAATTTGTGTCAATGAACCGGTGAAACAGTCCATTCACCCGCAGACTACCATCGGCACGACGAGCGGCCAATGAACGAGACCGAGCGATGAGCTTGAACACAGCAGCATTCAGTACCATGTTATAAATCTGGTAGTTAATGCAGTGCAAATCGGGTTCGGCATCTGGACGTGGGGGGTCGCCAAATTCGACACGCCAGCGCTCAACAAGCCGCTTGAACTTCGCATCAGGCACCGGCGGTTGCACCATGTCCAACATGTTCGAATCCTTTCGTTGCACGTCTTTCTGCTTGCCACCCACACTGCCCGCCAAACACCTTGCCCCATAGTCATAGGACGCTGACCTCCACAAATGCAGCTCTCCGCCGCGAGCGACAGGACATCAACTACTTACCCTCACCCAATCACATGCCCCCGATCCTCCCGCCGCGTTTCAGGTCCCGCCGCACCTCCCGCGAGTCCACGCATGCCCACCCAAGGGTCGACGGCAGCCATCCATCCCGCTACGCCCGACAGCATCCTCGAACACTTTCGCGAGGATGCCCGCAGTAACTGCGACCTCAAAGACCGCTTCGTAGTGAATCACCGCCGCTCCGGTCCATCCCAAGCCATTCACCACGCCCCCCACCACACTGAACGTCATCTTCAGCCACCCCCAGGCCGCGGCCGTGCCTCTTCCCCGAGGCCTAACCGCAATAGACTGGGGGTGTCTCTTTTGGCTCGCCCGTGCCCCAACCGGCCAGCCATCCCCGCCCCATCCTCCCCGGAGGGGCCGCCGGGGAACCCCGGTTCCCCGGCACCAGCACACCCACACCCCCCTGCGGCCCCCACCCGGCCCCCACCCACCCGGCCGCCACCCTCACAAAATCCAATCACCCCCCTTGCACCCCCAGCCATCCTGTGGTAAGGTATGTGTACGGATGCACCCCACCCCCCCCCCCCCCCCCCCCCCCCCCCCCCCCCCCCCCCCCCCCCCCCCCCCCCCCCCCCCCCCCCCCCCCCCCCACCC
>Ga0209972_10002569_pt1 | contig 14761 bp, 18 predicted proteins | sample NOAtaG_7_FD_187302 | JGI IMG/M metagenome (GOLD analysis project Ga0209972, IMG submission 187302) | Freshwater lake microbial communities from Lake Erie, under a cyanobacterial bloom - NOAA_Erie_Diel1S_2200h metaG (SPAdes) (version 2) | ecosystem: Environmental > Aquatic > Freshwater > Lake ... | reverse complement strand
GGCTGATGGGCGCTGTTCTGTCATGGAAGAATTGGGCTGAGCAACTTGGCGCTTCACTCGAAGTCTCAAGTTTTCAAGGCGCGCTTGGTGCGCGGGGGATGCTCACGACTCAAGTCCAAGATATCTGGCGCAGCAGCACTTGGAACAGCAGCACGAGTGCCATCATCAATCTAGATTTAGGCGCGAGTCGGACTATCAAACTCATAGCGTTCGCTGCTCCGCGAGATGGTGTCCTACCGCCTTCCGGTGCAACAGTTGCCATTCGAGCAAGCAATCTGGTTGCGGGCGGAACAGACGCTCTCAATCTTTCCGCTGCCGCGTTTACACTGAACCCGTGGGGAGTGTGGGGGTGGCGGTCAAACGCAGGTATCACCGCTAGATACATTCGCCTTACATTTGTAGGGACAGGTTCTTCAGGTCTAACCTATATCCAACTTGGGCGTCTATGGGTTGGGGATGCACTTATCACTCAGTATTCTTACGGCTATGGGCAGACAAGGTCATTTCGCGATCCTGGCATCTCTAGTCGCGCTGCTTTGACCGGCGTTCGATACGTTTCGGCGGGGTTGTCTTACCGTGTAGAACGAACCTCTTTTCCGTTTCTGACTCAGACAGAGGCGGATACAGTCGTCACGGCTGCTGGTGAAGTCGGCACAACCAAACAAATTTTCTTTGCAAAAGAAGAAGAGTTTCTAGGTGACGGTATTTTTGGGCATTTCTCTGAAGTGCCAGCTGTAAATAGACAATTAGAAGATTTGTGGACAACAGACTTTACAATTGAGGAAGATGCGTAATGGGCGTCCCTGTTTTTGTTGGTGATCGCGTTCTAGTAAAAGTTGCCGTCACTGGAACCGCGCCTTACACTATCGGCTCGACCGTCGATGGTTATTTGAATCCAGCATCGGCAAATGTCGCCACAGGGTCTAGAGTCGGTTACGTTGCTGTCGATAGCCTAACGCAGCCAACAGTTTTTGAAGTTGGCGAAGGGACGTTTACTGACGCGGCTTCAGATACGATCAGCAGGGACACAATTCTAGCGACTCATCTAGGCGCCACGGGAACCCCGTCAGCGTATAGCTGGCCGAGTGGTGGGTCAAAATATTTGTTCCTCGCCCCTTCTGCTCGCCGCTTTGTCATGTATGACAGCGACGGCAATCTGACTTTGAAAAATACGGGTATCACGGGCGTCACCAATATCAACGACGGCCCGTTGGCGGGATTCCGAAACGCCATCATCAATGGTGATTTTGATATTTGGCAAAGGGGCACTTCTTTTAGTAGCCCCGCTTTCAACGCTTATACGGCGGATAGATGGTTCATTATCTTCGATGGCGCGAGTGCAATCAGAACGATTTCCCGACAACAGTTTATTGTCGGCCAAACAGATGTCCCCGATCAGCCGCGATATTATCTGCGATTTGCTCAAAGCTCAGCAGGCAGCGGGGCTACGTATAACGTATTGCGACAGCGTATTGAGGGCGTCAGAACTTTTGCTGGGAAAACAATTTCGGTTTCGCTATATGCCAAAGCGGTATCATCGCTTACTCTCCCGAAAATTGAATTTATTCAGTATTTCGGAAGTGGCGGTTCGCCAAGTGCGGACGTATTTACGACGGTGGTGGCAAGTCAAAGCATTTCTGCTTCTTGGGTAAAATACACATACAGCGTAAGTATCCCATCAATTAGCGGAAAAACAATCGGGACGAACAACGACGACGATCTATCCTTTCTAATTTATCTACCGATTAATACTACTTTTACTTTTGACGTGTCGCATATCCAGATTGAACCGGGCGCCCAAGCCACTCCGTTTGAGCGACGTCCGCTTTCGGTCGAACTCGGTCTGTGCCAGCGGTATTACTGGAAAACGTTCCCTCTCGAAACGGCTCCAGCGCAGAACGCAGGGGTGACAGGTGCGCTTGGTTTTGGCGTTCTAGCCGCAAGTGCCAATGCGGCTTACACAGGTTTTGCGTTCTCAACCCGCATGCGTATCGCACCAACCATGACTTCTTTCAACCCTTCAGCAGCAAACGCGGAAGCCAGAAACACCGCGAACAACGCCGATTTTTCATCCACATCGTTAACCGCAAACGAATGGGGGTTCTATTTTACCGCAACAGCGGGGGCGTGGGCTGTGGGGAGTCTATCGAGGCTCCACGTTACCGCTAATGCGGAGTTGCCGTAAGGGGGCCAACATGGCGCTAGATGAATGGACAGTCCGTGAATTGGCCACCCAAGGCGCCGTGGCTGGCGGCATGGGCATGTTGGGCCGCATGTTGGCGTTGGCCATGGCTGCCAAGCGCCCCGCAGGCTTGTGCTTGCTGTGGGAAATCCCTATGGCTATTGGCATGGGCGTGGTCGGCAAAGGTGTTGCTGACGCCTTCGGCCTGACTGGTTTTTCTAATTTTGCAGTCATCATCGCCATCTCGTATACCGGGCCACGGCTTATCGACATCGCCGTTGCCAAGTATGCCGAAGGCAAGTCGATCAAGAACGTCTAATTTATGGAGAACGACATGACGGTTCGCAAAGTCAACCAAGAAACCGTAGACCTCATCAAGCGGTGGGAAGGCTTTCGCGCTGAGCCATACAAATGCCCCGCAGGCGTAGACACGATTGGCTATGGGCATACCGCCACCAAGTCACTTATGAAGCGTGGGACCAAGATCACTGAGGCCCGTGCCGCAAAGCTGCTTCGCTCCGACTTGGCTATTTACGAAAAAGCAATTTCAGAAATGGTCTCGGTCGATTTGACTGACGGGCAGTATGGCGCCCTCGTTTCGTGGTGCTTCAACGTCGGCATTAGCGCGGCGCAAAAGTCTACGCTTATCAAGAAACTGAACGCAGGCGACTATGAAAGCGTGCCAAAAGAGTTGGCACGCTGGAACAAAGTGAAAGGCACCGTTGTGCCTGGATTGGTCAATCGCCGCGCAGCCGAAGCGGGTCTGTGGGCGCGAGGCAATTTTGTGTCCAGCACGACTGGCGAAGAAGTCTCAGAAGCAACGGCGGGCCTCTCCACCGCCCTATCCTCCAATACCGCCAAGGGTGCCGCTACTGTCGCCACGATCAGCGCCGCAGGCACGGCGCTCTCAGAAGCCGAACCTGTCATCCGAATCATGGGCGGTATGTCGCCTTGGATCGTTGGTGGCCTTATCCTTGTGGCGCTGGTTGGCGTCATTATTTGGCGGGCACGGAAAGAATGATGCTTCTGAACGCTGTCTCATTTTTTTCTTCCAAGGTGGGTCGCTTTTTTCTTGCAATCTTCGGCGCCGCTATGCTTTTTGCATCTGCATATCTCAAGGGCAGGCGCAGCGGCATTGAATCGGAAAAGCAAAAGGCATTGGCGAGCGACATAGAGACACGGAGAACGCGGGATGAAATCGACCGTAAGGTGGGCACCACTTCTGGCAGTAGTGCTGTTGACAGGCTGCGCCAAGACTGGCGCCGGGATTGATGCGTGCGGGCCTTGGAAGCCCATCTACGTATCGAAGCACGATGCCTTTACGGATGAAACCGCAAAGCAGATTTTGGCCCATAACCTGACAGGCCAAAAGGTTTGCAAGTGGTAACTTCCGCTGACGATTTCATCCGCACTTGGGTCGAAAGCGGTTTCTCGCCAAACCAAGTTGCAAAAGCCCTCGGCATCCATGTCCGCAACGTCTATTCGAGGCGCAACAGGCTTGAAAGCCTCGGCTATGTGCTTCCGTCCATTACAGACGATTTGACGGTTCACGACCGCGCCTATACGCTAAGAGAGCATTTTCATATCGAAGATGGCTGCGCCGTTATCGTGAGCGACCGCCACAAGTGGCCCGGCGACGGCATCACAGCAGCCGAATCAGCCCTCTATACGCTCCTGCCGCAGATCAAGCCCGACTTCTTCGTGATGAACGGAGACTTGTTTGACGGCGCCTCTATTGGGCGGCATCCTCCCCTTGGCTGGGAGCGCAAGCCGAGCGTGAAGGAAGAATTAGACGCATGCACCGAAGTCCTCGCCAACATTGAAGCCTTGCTGCCGCCCGGCACGCCGAAGTTCTACACCATCGGCAACCATTGCAGACGCTTCGACTACAAGCTGGCGCTGACGGCTTCAGACTATAAGGGCATCTCAGGTTTTCGCCTGTCCGACCATTTCGTTAATTGGAAGATGAGTTGGTCCCTTCACGTCAATAGTGGCGTGCGAGGCGGGCATACGGTCATCAAGCACAAGCAGCGCCAAGGCGTTGGTGCCGCCCGCAACAACGCCATGGTGGCTGGTGTAAGCATCGTGACGGGCCATACGCACGCCTTGACTGTCTCGCCTATCGAGGACTACCAGGGGCGGCGCTGGGGCGTGGAGTGCGGCTTCCTGGCCCACAAGGACCACTCTGCCTTCGAGTATGCGGAAGATGGCCCGTCCTATTCGCGTCCCGGTTTTGCGGTGTTGACTTGGCGTGGTGGTGTGCTATTACCGCCAGAGTTGGTTGAAGTTGACGACTCAGGCGTGGCGTGGTTCAGAGGCGACGCCATCGCCACAAGCAAACCCCGTATCAGAGTAAAGGCAAACCATGTCCCCGCTTAAAACTGGAAATCTTGTTGGCGTCTACAGCCCCTATCCCGGTGCGGGTAAAAGCACCGTAGCCGACATGCTTGTGCGCGAACACGGCTTTGTTCGCGTGAAGATGGCGGATGGCCTAAAGGCGATGCTCCGTAGCCTTTTGGCCTATCAAGGCGTGCCTATGTGCAAGATTGACGAAATCATCGAGGGAAGTGAGAAGCACCGTCACTCTCCTTTCCTTTTTGACAAGACACCCCGCCACGCCATGCAGACCCTTGGCACCGAATGGGGTCGTAACTGCATGGGACAGAGTTTTTGGCTTGAAGTTGCTGATACCAAAATCCGCCCTCTTTTGTGGGACGGCAAGAATGTCGTAATTGACGATGTTCGTTTCGACAACGAGTATGACTACCTCAAAAAAGATATGAATGGGGTCATGGTGCAAATCCGTCGCCCTAGCTTGGAAGCAGAAAAGCCGAAGCGCAATTGGCTTCAGCGGCTATTCACCAAGGAGCATTCAAGCGAAGGCAACCTATCCAACAAGCCTTTCGACCTTCATATTTTTAACGACTACCCCTCCGCAGACTCTTTTGCACGAGATGCCGCTTTCGATATTCAAGCGTATGTGCAGGTAAAGAACCAACTCCCTGACGTTCAAGGATAGTATTTCTCTATGACGAAGAAGAAGAACAGCACGACTGGCGCTGGCCGTTCTCAGTTGATGGCGCAAGCTGAACGGCTATCGGAAATGGGGATTGAAAAGGCCGTCACGCTTTTTCTTGATAAAGAGGGAAATGCGGGTATGGTTATGACCGATAGCGTTTCAAATATGGAGGCTGTTTTTCTTTTCCGTCAAGGAGAATACTTCATCTTCACAACTGACGACGAAGATGAAAACGACGAAGAGTAAGCGTAGCTCAATTAGGTAGAGCGGCCTGCTCATAACAGGCTAGGTGCAGGTTCAAGTCCTGCCGCTTACACCAAACTTAGGGGCACAAAAATGCACGAGAACATATTCAATACGCTGCGTATGCTTGCGGAAGACGTATCTCCGATTAAAAGTTCACGCATAGCGGCAGCTATCGTGCGCGGCAAAGAAATCGTATCGTTCGGTGCTAACCAGATGCGAACGCATCCGTTCCAAGCCAAATTTGGGAAAAACCCTGAATCTATTTTTTGGCACGCAGAGACAAATGCCATTTTTAATGCTTTGCGTGTTGTGGACGTAGATAGTTTGAAGAAAGCGGACCTGTATGTGTACCGGGTCAAGTATTCTAGCACGAAACGAGAGAAATTTATTTTGGGCAATGCTAAACCCTGTCCGGGTTGCGCTAGGTGCATTACTGACTTCGGGATAAAGCGGGTATTCTATACCACTGAAAGAGGATATGAATGCCTTTAAGGAGGCGTGGCGGAACAGGCATACGCGGCAGGCTCAAACCCTGCTACCTGAAAAGGTTTGTGGGTTCAAATCCCTCCGCCTCCACCAACAAAAAAGCCGGGCATTTCTGCCCGGCTTTCTTGTTTTGAGGCGAAGCGATTAGCCAGCGACGCGGGTAGCAAGGGCGGGGCGGATCGCCTTGGCGCCGTATAGCACGTCCACGGCGAAACGCTCCTGCTTGTTGTGGCGGGTCACTTCCATACGCATGGTCAGGCCAGACACCGGATCGGTCATCTGGGAGATGATCGAGCCGAGTTCAGCGCCGCCGCCAACACCGGCCAGCGGACGGTTCACGAAGGCGAAGGCTTCGCGCTGGAAGGCGAGGTTGACAACGTGAGAAGCGCGAACCGCCACGTCGGCACCGCTGGAGGCGATGGCAACCAGGGCCGGGCTGATGGAGATGGCGGTCTTGGTCGAAGAGTAGGTGGCGTCAGCCGAAGTCACCACGTAGGTCTGGCTGTTACCGGCGATGCTGAACACGTCGCCCTTCTTCAGAGTGCCGCCCACCGAAGCGATGATGTCCAGGGTGGTGGCGCCAGCCGCCGTGGTCGAAGCAACCGTCACGCTGCCGATGGTGCCGGCGGTGTGGGTCACGACGTTGGTGGACTGATAGAAGTCAAACCCGAACTTGCGCCCGAGCATACCTTCCATCTTCACTTCCGGGTCGCCAGTCTTCTCTAGGTCAGACATGGCGGGAAGCTGGAGCAGGCTCGCTTCGGCGTCGGGGTTCAGCACCATACGGCGGTTGCCCATCGGAGCAAGCTGCTTGTTTAGCTGCGCACGGGCGTTCACCACGTCAGCAATGGTGCTGAACGGCGTGTCGCCAGCGGTGCCAACGAAGCCATACACGTCGATATACTGGTTGTGGATGTGGCCGTCCATCGAGTTGGCAAGCGCGCGAACAGTCTCGGAGACGTTCATGGGGAGGAAGGACTCGCTCTCCATAATCTCCATGCGCTGCTTGTCGGTGATGAAGAAGGGCACTTCCTTCCACTGGTCTAGGGCAATCTGCACTAGGCCGGGGGTGCTATCCTGCGCCGAGGCCATCGTCATGCTGGGGGCGACGTTGGTGGCGGTGAAGGTGTTGCTGATCGGGATGTCGATGGTGGAGCCACGCATCGCGCCTTCGCTCGAATAGTCGAGGTTCACAAGGCGGGGCATAACGGCCTGCTCACGCAGAGCAAGTAGACCGCGCGCTAGAAGCCGGGGAATAAGATTGGAAAGACTATTGGGCATCAAAGCCTCCTGTGAAATTAGGGTCTAGCGGCATCCCCGCCGTTGAAACCCGAAGGTGTCCGCGAACCGCACACGACCCACAAGATCGGCGGGAAATGCTTTTAACCCCACAGGGGTCAAAAACGTAAACATTCACTACCTATTAGGAATTAGGCAAAAAAGTCAATACCTACGGGGGTTTTTACCCCCGTAGGTAAAGTATTTGTTACGCTAGGACAGCCTTACCCGCCGCAATCGCCTCAAGATTACCGCTGATTGCCTTGCTGTCGGACGAATTGATCTTGATGGGCGCCCGACCGTTGGCGTTGTTACCGCCGCCCGCGCCGCCACCAGACGGCATCCCGAAGAAGAACGGGTTGCTGTCGCGGAGCGAATCAACCCAAGTTTCCAGCGTGTGCGGATTGCCGCTGCGGTCAATCGCGTCAATCCCATCACGCAGGCGCGGCTTGCCAGTCTCATCGTCAAGGGCGAACATCTGTTCCGCCTTGATCCGGATATACTCCGCCGCTTCAGGAAGGGCCTTGGCCTTGCTGACGGCAGAAGTCACTTCGTAGTTCAAACGCTCCGCACGCCAACGGTTCTGTGCGGCTTCCGCCCGCGCCGCAGCCTCAGCCGCAGCCCGCTCAGCCGCTTCCTTGGCGGCTCGTTCGGCAGACACCACGCTCTTGGTGCGACGGGTCAGCACATCCTCAAACGCAGCCTTGCCGCCCTCAACGATCATACGCAGGTCAGCATCCGCCTGCATACGCTCCATGAGTTCACGGGCCTTGTTGATATCGTCCTGACTGCCCATGCTGCGAATTTGATTCTCATATTCGACGCGGCGCTGGCGTTCAGACTTAACTTCATTCAAAAGCTCTTCATTCTTGCTTTTGAGACCGGCTGTTACCTTTTGCACTTCTGCGGCGACAAGGGCCGCAATATCTGGCGCCCCTCCACTACCTTCGCCGTCAGCATTTCGGGTGATAGGATTGATAAGAGAACGGATAAGCATTTAGGATTACTCCCCAGGAGGCCACCATTAACCGAGGCGACAAACGGGCGCGGCGCAGCCGCACGGTTGACGTGGTATGCCTAAACCATTGTATAAGCGCAATTCAATATCCCCTTGGAGGCAAGTGCGATGGCACCGCCAAAGAAATACGAGAAAATTGATTTTACCCCACCACAGGGGGTGCGCGAAGCCGCAAAGCGCGGCCTGGAACAGCGCCGAAAGTATGGGCGGGGCGGGCTTACAACCGCTGAAGCAGGCAAGCAAGGCATCGGTTCGGGCGTGGCGCGTGCTGCAACGTTGGCCGCAGGCAAGGACGTATCGCCTGAAACCGCCAAGCGCATGAAGGCGTTTTTCGACCGCCATGGCGATGCGCCCAAAGCCAAGCCTGCGGATGGCGGACCAAGCGCGCGTCAGATCGCGATTAACCTATGGGGTGGATCGGCGGGGGAATCATGGTCGAATAAGTTGGTTCGGCAGATGGAGTCTGCCGACAAGAAGGAGAAGAAGTGATGGACAAGCCACTTTGGGAAAAGAAGAATCCCCGCAAGCGTTCAACACCCCTTAGCCCGCAAGACAAGGCGGCAGCAAAGCGACGGGCTGAGAAGGCCGGGCGACCTTATCCAAACGCCGTGGATAACATCGCCCAAGCACAAAGGGCCAAGAAGCGGTCCTAGCGCGGAACAACTCTCTCCAAGAACTCATCTGATTTCTTGGAGAGGGAAGCGGCGAGGCTGTCGCCAATAAAGAAAAACCGATTCGGGTTTGCCTTCGCCTTGCGTGCGACCGATACGGCGCTTGGCAGCAAGTCCGCCTTTGTATACCAGAGCTTGCCGTCTACACGCGCCTTGTCGTCCAATGTCGGGCCTGTGGCGTTGCTCGCCGGTTCCGTGACAGTCGGGGCGTAGTAATCTTCGCTCTCACGCCAACCAAACGGCGCGCCTGCGATGTAGATACGCTTGGCGCCCATCCACTCGCAAACGGCAATGGCGCGGTTTACGACCGTAAAGCCGCCGCTTGCTATGCTTTCGTAGCTGCAATTCTCTGGAAAAAACTTTTCATAGATATCCATTTCGCTGAGATTTCCAGACGTAGCACCGCAAGCAGAATGGAAAACGACCACATTGGCTCCGCCTTTCAAAAGATAATCAAACATTTTCGGATGGCACGAGGAAGCGACGAAGTAAGTCACTCTTAGGTCGAGAGGCGTCTTTTTGATTTGCTTTTCACCAGGGTCCATCGCCACAGAGAAATCAGGGATGATATCATATTCAGAAAGAATACGGATTGCCTGCTTAACGGCGACAATTTTGTAGCCCACGGATTTAAGACGCCTGATTTCTCGCAGCGAAGACCCTTTTACGAGCGAAGGCGCCGTGCCGCAGACGACAACGCCTTTTTCATTGGCGAGGGCATCTTTCTGCATGAACGGCAAACCAAGGGTCGAAGCGTATTCGATGTTCATAGGCAAGAAACGAAGTTCGGGGTTAACCAACTTCATCATATTTTGAGACATAAAAGTTTTTTGACCCTAATCGTGGAATTACGGAGTAGCCTCGGCTGCGGCATTGGCCCTATTCGCGGGGGCGTTGTCAATAAGATTCTTCACGTCTTGGTGGGTGTAGGACGCAGGAAGCATCTCACCTTCAAAGAGCGTGCGATAGTAAGTCTCATCGTCAATGTTGCCCTGGGCGTGGGCGCGGTCAAGCTGGAGCCAAGTCCTGTATTCCATCGCCGCGTCAACGAAATCACGGTTCAGCTTCACTTCGACGTTGCGCGGGTTGCGGCCATTCCAACGAACCCAAATCTTCAAAAGGTCTGTCAGGCCATTCTCGGCACTATCAACAATCTCGTAAAGTAGCGAAGATTCGCCCTTGCTTCGCATTTCCGCAACTTGAGACGATTCGCCTGCGGTGTTCTTGCGGTCAGCCACAAGACGGGCGCCAAGCCCCGCCATCTGGTTTTCGAGTTGCGAACAGGCGGATTCGAGGTATCGGAGACCTTCGCCACGATACTCCAGAATGCCGCAAGAGTTGGGTTGGTCTACAAGCCAAACGGTGTTGGGGCCAACTTGGTATTCAGGAATATCGCCCGTGTTGGGCGGGATGGCCCAATAGGTTGGCGTGGCGGTGTAGAACTGGCCGTGTGCCAATTGGGCGCTGCGCTGGAAGTGAAGGACATTCAACTCCGCGATATCAAGAATCGGAGAACGCTGCACCGCCATGCCTGTTTTCATCGGGCCGAAGCAGATAAAAGGCATTTCACCGTAGAAGGCTCCGGCACCCGAGATAACCGGCACCACAATATCGGAGGGCTGATAGTCCACCGTGTTGTTGCGGTTCTTGACCGGCATCCAAAGGCGCTGTGCATACGAGTTATTATCGGTCAGGAAAAGTTCACGGTAGACGGTGACTTCCTCGGAACCAAACCCCGTATCGCTATCAACGAGAAAGACTTCCTTCAAAACGATTTGATTGGCGATGATCTTTCCAGCGTCATTGCGAACATTTCGCCAGTTTGTGATGCTTTCTGCGGTATAGGTTGTGAAGTAGGGCTGCCCACCATTGGTCGGAGCGTCAACGAGAGCGCCAACCCGGCCCATGCTCAGGATTTCACGGACAATGGCGCGAGCAAAAACGCTAAAAGGCTGGTTGTCTACGGTGCAAGTCTCTAACTGCGGGCGAAGGCTTTCAGCATCGCCTAAAATTATTTCAGGTTCCTTGCGGAAAATCATCCCGACAAGGCCATTCAAGGTGCGGGCGGAGGCGTTGAAGAATTGAGCGCGCTTCTTGTATGCCTCATACTCGCCCCAAGACATGCCCGAAAGCTGGGGTAGGTATCGTGTCCCGCCTTCACGGATCGCCTTGGCGCCCTTCAGCACATCACGAATCATCTTCCAGTCATCTTGGTTTTCATCATACTCGGAAGCGATGTCAGTAACGGGCATGTGCTGAAATCCAAAAATAATTTCGCAAAGTGGTTAGCGGTCACACGGCACAAAAGTCAATCCACCGGCTTGACTTTAACAATAGGTGCGGAGGATAAACAAATTTCGTAACGCTTTTGAGGAATTCCCTTATCATGTCAAACGATAAGACGGATAATATAACGCCAATCCGTCCCGATGTGAAGGTGAAGCCGAAGGCCAAGGCGCGCAAGTGGAAGTCTGGCGCGCGATGGGATGTTCTTGAGCATTATTACCGAATTGGTTGGTCTCTCAGCGACATTGCGCGGCTGCCGGAAGCAAAAGGCATTACCTCACAAGCCATCGCCAACCGTGTCAGGCGTTACAACTGGACGCGAAATCTAGAACCGCGTGTTGCCGATGCGGCCCGCGCCATGATGGTCATGGGGATGGGCGAAGATGGCAAGCCGTCTGCCGAAACGCTTTCCATGCTGCGCGGCAACAAAGCCACGGAAGATCAAGTGGTTCTGTCCTCCGCTGCCCAAATTGCCGAACGCCTGACCACGACGCGCAAGCGGTCAAAGCGCCTTGATAGCATCATCAATCGCCTTTCCAACCTGATTGAAAATGAAATTGAATATCTAGAAGCCGAAGCGGAGGAGCGCACCGACCCGAACCGTGTGCGCGTAGAAATCAACCGCCTTACCAAGTCCATCGGGCAGTTAGTCACGGCGGTCTCTAAGGCCAACGAAGAAGAACGCAACGTGCATGACCTGCGCCGCCTCATGAAGCCGAAGGAAGATATCAAGCCCATGATTGTAAAGAAACGGGCGGTGCTGGATGCGGAGGAAGTCGGCTCGAAGGATGAGGATGAAGCGGGCGTCGCATGACCTTGGATAAACTGACTTGGAAGCCCGATCCCATTTTGGAGCAACGGGCAGTCAAGAACCTGGGCCTGCTGCCCTGGCAGGCGCATGTCTACTTGCACCCAAGCCGCTACCGTGTGGTTGTGGCGGGGCGGCGAAGTGGCAAGTCGTTCCTCTCCAAGCATGAACTCTACCGGGCTGCCAATTCGGTGGAAAAAGGCTTGGTGGTCTACATCGCCCCGACCTTGAAGATGGCCAAGCAAATCATGTGGCGGGAGTTGCTTGACTCCATTCCACCTGAGATGATTAGTGAAATCAACCGAACGGATATGTCGTTGGTGCTGAAGTCTACCGGCACCATGATTAGGTTGTTTGGTGCCGAAGTGCCCGACCGCCTTCGTGGCCTATCCATATCGTTTGCCATTTTTGACGAAGCAGCGGACATTACAGAGGAAATGTGGACCAAGATCGTCCGCCCTGCCTTGGCGGACCAACAGGGCGACGCCTTGTTCCTCGGCACCCCGAAGGTCAGCGCCGGTAGCAAGTGGTTCTACGAAGCTTATTGCGATGGTTTGGACCCTGGCAAGAAAAACTGGTTCAGTTACACGATTACGACGCTGAACGCTGGGATCGTGCCGCAGTCGGAAATCGAAGAAGCCAAGCGCACCATGAACCCGTTCGTGTTCAGAACGGAGTTTGAAGCGTCGTTTGAGTCGCCTACCGGCAAGGTCTACCAGCCGTTCCAGCGCAGCACGCATGTCGTCTCGCATATCGACGATGACGGCAAATGCCATTTGCATCTTGGCCTGGACTTCAACCGATTCCCCATGTCGGGCGTGTTGATGGTGAAGTTCTTGGATGGGGAAGGCGACGAGTGCTTCTGCGCCGTGGATGAAATATTGTTGCCTAACGCCACCATTCAACGCTATGCAGATATTCTATCCGAACGCTTCAAGGGTAGGAATATTATTATCTATCCTGACGCCTCGGGCAATCAGCAGCATACCTCGGCAGGCGGGAACACGAACCATAGTGTGTTGCGCGGCATGGGCTTTCGCCTTGTCATGCCCCGTCGCAACCCTGCCGTGAATGACCGGGTGAACACCGTCAACGGCGCCTTTCTGTCGGCTTCGGGCAAAAGCCGTTTGTTCATCCATCCTCGGTGCAAGGAACTGATTACGTCCTTGGAGAGCCTTGGCTTTGACGACAACGGCGCCATAGCCAAGTCCGCACAGAGCAAATACACCCACTTGCCCGACGCACTTGGCTACGCCGTCATGAACCTGATGCCGATTAACAAGAGAAATATTGGCTCAGGGATGGCGAAGATGCGGGGCGGTTTCTAGAACCAAGGCAGGTCGAAGCGGTTCACGAAGTCGCGCAACTCGCGTCCGCTCATGCCGAACTTCTCCGCCAAGACCTTTTCGCCTCGGTGGCCTTCCACCATATCAATCCACTTTATCTTGGCGTTGCTGAGTCCGAGCATGGACTTCAGCAAGTCTAGGTCCATCCGAGACAGCGAGACGGCTTCCTGAACATAATCGCGCCATGCCTCTACGGAGTAAGGGAACAGCGGCTCGATGATCTCAAGAATGGCGTCGGCGTAGTCGCGGATTTCCTTTTGCGCGTGAGAGTCTGTCCGCAGCGCCAAGAAGTGAAAGAGATTGTGAAGGTCGATCTTCCAGTAGAACGACGAATAGGCGGTCAGGGGAAGAACAACTCGGGCCAATTCGCGGGCGAGGTCTTGCGCCAAGAGGCCACGATACTGCCCATAAGCAAAGTCGTTATTGGCTTCGATGATTTCCTGCACCGCCGCCTGTTGCTTCGTAGTGTATCCGCCAGTTCGCCCCTGCTTGTTGTCTCGGCTTTGCGGGCCAATGTCGCCAAGGGCGGGGGTGAAAAACTCTTCGCGGATTTCGCTATAGCGGCCTGATTCTTCATTAACAGCCGCAGTCCGATGCCGAATCCACTGACGAATGACGAAGATCGGGGCGCGGACATGCAACTTGACTTCCGCCATTTCAAACGGCGACGTGTGCCGGTGGCGCATCAGATAGCGGATGAGGGCACGGTCCTCGCGCGTCGCCACGGTGCCCTTCTGGTAGGAAACGCGGGCGGCTTCGACAATGGCGCCGTCGCTGCCCATGTGGTCCACGAGGCCAACGAAGCCGTGGTCGTGAATTTTGATATAATGGCTAGGTAGCGTATCGGCTGACATGGCTTTCTCCAAGTGTGAACCCGTCAAAGGGTGGCTTGCTTTTCGGTGAAAATGGCTTCCAGATGGCGAGGCCGTAGGTCTTGGCCTTCTTCACCATGTCCGCCGTTTCCTTGCCGCCGGGGAAGGCGACAAGGGCATCTGGTTTGCCTTCAGTGAGCATCCGCGTGTTGCGCTCGTGCCCCGCCAGCAGGCCGTGAGACTTCCAATTGGCGGGGAAGATGATTTGGTGGACGCTATGCACCAACGCCCAATGCCCCGCTTGGCTGTCGGCGCCGGTTGCCCCTCCGTGGATAAGGGCGCCAATGGCGTAGTGCTGATGCAACTGACTCAGCACGTCAAGCACTAGCGCCGCCTCATCAAAGTGCCGCCCGCCGGTTACGAGGAGGCGCATGTTGTTGGTGAAGCCTTGGGGGCCAGTCATCGTCTCGAACGCCCTCCAGTTTTCCACACTTTGAACACTCGAAAAACTCGGGGCCTTCGGGATACACCGCCTGCCACCTGTGCCCGCAACTCAGGCATAGGATTGGCGACGTAAACCAAGGCCCCGAATACTCGTCTTCTTTACCC
>Ga0209972_10002566_pt1 | contig 14764 bp, 10 predicted proteins | sample NOAtaG_7_FD_187302 | JGI IMG/M metagenome (GOLD analysis project Ga0209972, IMG submission 187302) | Freshwater lake microbial communities from Lake Erie, under a cyanobacterial bloom - NOAA_Erie_Diel1S_2200h metaG (SPAdes) (version 2) | ecosystem: Environmental > Aquatic > Freshwater > Lake ... | reverse complement strand
CGTGTCCCGCTTCTCAGCCCTTCCTGAGAGCCCCTCCAACGATCAGCGCCCGCATTCCCCTGACCTCCGTGTTCTCCGTGTCTCCGTGAGAAAATCCAAATCTTCCCCACGCGCCACAGGCGCACGAGTTACGCAGTGCACCAAAGGCGCACGAACTACGCAGCGCGCCAGAGGCGCACGAGATCCGCGACCGACAGCGACTCCGGCCGTGCGGTCGGGTCGATGCCGTCGGGCCAGTCGCGGGCGCGGCCGAGGATCGCGCCGAGCTGCTTGCGGCGCTTCGAGAAGAGCGTGTGGACGAACGCGCCGAATGCATCGGCTTCATCGGGCGCGAGCGCAGGAACGGCGCGCGGCCGCAGCGCGAGCATCGCGCTCGTGACTTCCGGCGGTGGCCAGAAGCAGCCGGGCGACAGCACCGCGATCTGCTCGACCTCTGCGAACGCCTGCACGATGATCGTGAGCGGGCCGTACTCGCCTGAACCGGGCGCTGCGCGCAGCCGGTCGCCGACCTCGCGCTGGATCGTGACGAACTGTCCGCGGCATGCGGGCATCGTGGCGCAGATCGCCATCACGGGGCTCGCGGCCTGGTAGGGGAGGTTCGCGACAAGCGTGAACGGCCGCGCGCCGATCTTCGCGAGCGCCTCTGCGTTGAGCGCGCGCTTTCCGTCGAGGCAGTCGCCTTCGACAAGCGTGAAGCGGGGGTTCGCCGCGAAGTGCTCGCGCAGGTGCGCGGCGAGGTCGCGGTCGAGCTCGATCGCGATGAGCTCTGCGCCGCGGGCGAGGATCTCCTCGCTCATGGTGCCGGTGCCTGGACCGATCTCGACCACGAGAGAACCTTCGCCGATGCCGCTTGCATCGACGAGCTTCTTCAGCAGGTTCTGGTCGACGAGGAAGTTCTGCCCGAAGCGATGCTTCGGCGAGAGCCCCCGCGCGCTCAGAATCGACTTGATGTCCGACTGCGTCTGCACCCGCGCAGGATACGGAAATGGGTGCCCTTGGACGAAGTCCAAGGGCGCGGTGGTTTGAGCGGTCGCGGCTGCGGCCGCTCCCTCTGGCGCTAGTGAACGCACGGGTGCCCTTGGACGAAGTCCAAGGAACGGGTGATGTCAGACTGCGACTCCGGCGCGGGTCGTTCCGTGGACTTCGTCCACGGGCACCCATTGCTGTCGTATCGCCAGAGGGAGCGGCCGCAGCCGCGACCGCTCAATTCACGACCAGCTCGACAGCAGAATCGACAGATCCGCCGCGTTCACCGTGCCGTCGCCGTTGACATCGCCGGGACCCGCGGTGCCCCATGCGGACAGCAGGATCGACAGATCCGCCGCGTTCACGGTGCCGTCGCCGTTCAGGTCGGCCGGGTTCGACGGAACGACCGTGAGCGTCGCGCTGTCCATCGCGACAGGAGCGCTCTTGCCGGCCTGGACCCAGAGGTCGTAGGCAACCTGGCCCTTGTCGTCGGTCACATTCGCGTCGCGGAGGAACTCGATGTACTCCTTCGTCGTCGTCTGGATGTAGAGCGTCACCGTTGCGCTCGCGGTTCCCGACGGGATCGCGAAGAGCGAATCGTCCCAGTGCTGGCCGTCCGCGTAGGCGTAGCCCACGGGTCCGGCGCCGATCTCGATGAAGTTCGCGTTGGTGAAGCCGCGCGGCGGAATGCGGTTGTCGAAGTACACCTTGTTGTTGAGCGCGAGGTGGAAGCTCGGGCCGACGGGAATGCCCGTCAGCTTCGAGACGGCCTGGGTGATGCCCTGCTTCGCCTCGTACACCTTGGTGTCGGAGCTGTTCAGCACAGCGGTCTTGTTGTTGTACGCGCCGCGCTCGGCGAAGACCTGTCCCTGCGCGTTCTTGAACTTGACATTGAGCCACATGCGGCGGCCTTCGGGGTAGCCCGTCGGCAGCTTGTGGCCCGACTCGTTGGTCACGCGCACCTTGAGGTTGCCGCCGACCTGCGTCAGCGTCATGTCGCTCGCGGCCTGGAGCATGTTGATCGTGCGCGCGGCCTGCTGGTCGATCGCGTCCTGCGTGAGACCGATCGAATCGGCGTCGTCGGGGCCGAGCTGGTTGCGGATCGCCTGCACGACCCAGGTGTTGGCGCCGGCGAACGAGTGCTGCGGCATGTCGGGCCGCTCGAACCACGGGTCGCCGAACTCATAGAAGCGGCAGCCGCCCGCGATCACCTTCGGCATGTGGCAGTCCTGGCAGCTCGCCACCACGCCGTCCGGGTCGTTCCCGCCGAAGCGGTGATCGGAGTACGCGACGCCCTTCGGGTAGTCGCTCTTCAGCCACTCGCTGTAGGTGCGCTGCTCGGGGAACATGTCGTGCGGATCCTGCGTCGGGTGCGGCGACCCGAGCTGGTTGAGCACATAGTTCCCCGCCTTGTTCTTCGAGTAGAGCGGATTGCTCACATCGTGGCAGGTCGCGCAGAACTCGCTCGAGCGGTGGTACGGCGAGGTGATGAGCTTCGTGCCTCCGCCGTGGAGGTTCTCGGGGACATCGCTGAACGGACCGCGGCGGTTGTCGTCGGGGTCGATCACATAGCGCGCGTTGCCCTGGCCTTCGGGAATGAGGCCCTGCGACTGGAGCGCGCTGATGATCGGGACATCGGGTTCCGCGGGATCGCCCGGATAGCCGATCGCGCTGTTCGCCCCGAGCTCGGGGTTCACGGCGCGGTGGCAGAAGTGGCAGTTGATGCCGTCCCAGTCGTCGGAGTTGAACTCCGCGGTGGTGCCGGTCGATGAGCGCCCGCCGAGCCATGCGCCGGGCGCGTGGCAGCGGATGCAGGTCTCGCCGCCGATGTTCGCATCCTGGTTCGCGATGGTGAGCGCCGCGTGCCAGATCGGATCGCGCGCGCTCTGCGCCATGAGGCTGGCGACCCAGGTGTCGAACGGCGCGACCTCGACGCCATAGTCGGAGTGGCAGTAGGTGCAGTTGATCGCGCCGACGACGGGCGTGAACTCCTCGACATCGGGGTTGGGCTGCGTGCCGGGCTGGAAGAAGTCTTCGGCCGTGGTGGGGACCTGGACCTGCGAGCCTCCGCGCGAGGCGACGGCACCGACGGTGACGCCGACGGCGGCCAGCGCCGCAACCACCAGCGCGCCGCGCATGATCTTGCCGCGGGCGACGGAGCGGGGGGCGCGGGTGTTCGATGGGTCTCGCAGCATCTTGATCAGGCCTCTCTCTCGGCGCCGACCAAAGGCGGCGGGGACTCCGAGCGCACGCGTCGACTCGGGCCGCAGGACCCGACTCGATGACTCCGCGCGAACAGTGATCGGTTCGCACGGGGTCCCGCCGCGTTCCGTAAAAACGGCGAATCGCGGCGTGGTTCTGCGTTCCGGCGACCTGCCGGCGCGCAGAAGACCAAGAGTACGATCGGCTCGGCGCAGGTCAAGATTCGAGTCTGATTCTTGCCCGATGCAGTTCTTCTGCGGGCGCGTCGCTCTGGATGGGCGGTGTATCGGACGCAGCGGTACACTCCGCGCATGTCGCCCGACTTCCGCAGCGATTCAGAGCTCGTACGCCCGATCCGCGGACGCTTTGCAGCCGCACTCGCCGTCATCGCCTCCGCGCTGTCCGCGGTCGGCTGCGCGTCGAACCCGGCCGGCCCTGCGTTCCTCACGGTGCCGCAGGCGCAGTACGAGCGCGCGTTCGATGCGGCGTGCGCGGCGGCGCGCGACGAGGGTTTCGTCCCCGAGGTGGTCGACCGCCGCGCGGGAGCGATCGAGTCCGAACCCAAGTTCGCAGGCTCCGCCATCGAGCCGTGGACCTGGGTGGAGATGACCGCCGGCGATGTGGTCGAGGGGACCTTCGGCTTCGAGCGCCGACGCGTCCGGTTCGAGTTCGTTCCGGCGGGCTTCCGACCGGCGGCTCCCGAGGGCACCGCTCCGCTCGCGGGCCCGATCCTGCCGGGTTCCGAGCGCGGCCAGGGTGTCGATGTCACGCGCGACGCGAGCGAACTCGAGGTGCGCGTGTCGGTGTCGGTCGAGCGGCAGTTCCGGCCGGGCTACCAGGGCAGCGCGTACACGCGCGCGCTCGGCAGCTATTCGCGCGATGTCACCATGAAGGACGACCCGCGCACGCCCCGCGACCGTTCGACCTGGACGGCCGTCTCGCGCGACGAGCGCATGGAGCGCGTGCTGATCGAGCGGCTGTCGAAGCGCCTCGCCGATGCGGACGCTGCGGGAGCGGCGAACGCGGCGGCTGCTGCGCCGTGACGCCTACGCGATTCGCGGATCGACGAAGCGGTACATCACGTCGACCACGAGGTTGAAGACGACCATCAGCGTCGAGTAGACGAGCACCACGCCCATCACGAGCGTGATGTCCTTGCCGAGCACGCCGTCGACGAAGTGCTGCCCGACGCCCGGCACCGCGAACACCTTCTCGACGACGAACGAGCCCGTCAGCGCGACGGCGGTGGCGGGGCCGAGGTACGAGAGCACGGGCAGGAACGCGTTCTTGAGCGCGTGCTGCAGCGCCACGCGCGCGCGGGTCAGGCCCTTCGCGCGCGCGGTGCGGATGTAGTCGGAGCCCATCTCCTCGATCATGCCGAAGCGGATGAGCCGCGAGATGTACGCCGCGAACGGCAGCGACAGCGTGAGCGCGGGCAGCACGATGTAGGCGAAGCCGCCCCAGCCGCCGACCGGGAAGAGCCCGAACTTGACCGCGAAGAGCATGAGCAGCGCGCTGCCGATCACGAAGCTCGGCAGGCTGATGCCGATGACCGAGACGAGCTGCGTCGCGAGATCGGCGATCGAGCCGGGCCGCAGTCCGCCGACGAGCCCGGCGAAGAGCCCGAGCATGAGCGCCATCACCATCGCGGACAGCCCCAGCGTGATCGAGACGGGAAGGCCGGTCGCGAGGATCTCGTTCACGCTCCAGTCGGGCTGCTTGAGCGACGGGCCGAGGTCGAACACGCGGTCGGTGGTGCCGCGCAGATAGCCGATGCCGCTCGCCTTCTCGAGATAGTCGAAGTAGAAGGCGACGGGGTCGTCGAGCTTGTACTGCTTCTTCATCGCCTCGACGATCTCGGCGGGCGGACGGCGGCCTTCGGGGTTCTCGAGCGGGTTGCCCGGCACGCTCCAGGCGAGGATGAAGGTGAGCGTGTAGACCGCGAGCACGATGAACGGCAGCTGCACGAGCCGCCGGACGATCAGCGCGACGATCGAGACGGGCCGCGCGTTCACGGAGCGGGCTCCTTCGCCGGCGGCGCGTCGCCGCGGCGCGGGCCGAGGATCGAGAGATCCTGCTCGAGCCGCGGGTGGTCGGTCATGCCGCCGGTCCGCACCGGGTCGTACATGTAGACCGTGACATAATTGCAGATCGGCAGCATCGGCACCTCTTCGGTGAAGAGCCAGCGCTCGACCTCCGCGAGCTTCCGGAGCCGCAGCGCGGGATCGACCTCGCCGCTCGCCGCCGCGAGGCGCTGGTCGAACTCGGGATTCGAGTAGCCGCGGTCGTTGTTGCCGTTCTGGCTCTGCTGCAGGTCGAGCCAGGTGGTCGGATCGCCGTAGTCGCCGTACCAGCCGCCGCGCGCGATCATGAAGTTCCCCTTCTTGAGGTCCTCCTTGTAGAGCTTCGAGTCCTTGCCGCGGCATTCGGCCGCGACGCGGAGCTCGCGCTTCCACATGTCGCGCATGGCGAGCGCGAGGTTCTGGTAGCGCGGGCTCGAGGTCGAGTAGAGGATGTCGACGGTGGGGAACTTCACTCCCGCGGCGTTCTCGACGATGCCGTCGCCGTCGCGGTCCTCCCAGCCTGCGGCCTTCAGTTCCGCACGCGCGCGCTCGGGGTCGTAGCCGAGGCCCTCGACGACCGGATAGCCGTCGATGGTGCCCGGCGGCACCAGCGTCGAGGCGACGCGCTCCTTCAGGCGCGTGACGCGGTCGATGAGCGCCTGCTTGTCGACCGCGAGCGCGAAGGCGCGGCGCACGCGCGCGTCGTTGAACGGATTGAAGCGGTCGCCCGGCAGCGCCGCGCGGCAGTTGAAGCTGAAGAAGTCGGTGCCGAAGGCGTTGAATCCGCGCGCGTCGCGGCGCTCGCCGTCGCCCGGCGGAGGGAGCGTCGCCACGATGTCGTCGACGCGGCCGCCGCGCGCGAGGCCCGCGTCGAGCTCGGCCTTGAAGCGCGCGAGATACGCGCGGCGCTCGGCGAGCATCTCGGTCTTGTATTCGGGGCCGAGGTCGGTGAGCCAGTCGGCGGCGCCCGACTGGAAGCTCAGCACGCCCGTGTTCGGATTCTCGACCGTGCGGCACTCGATCGTCTTGGCGACGATCGCGTCCTTGTTCCAGTAGTGCGGGTTCTGCTCGAGCCGCATGTCGCGCTTGTATCGCCAGACGGTGGGCACATACGCGCCGTTCACGACGATGCGGCCGGGCTTCGTCCAGTCGTGCCGCTGGATCGCGCGTCCGGTGGCGGGGTCGATCGAGACGAACGCCTCGACCGTCGCTGGGTGGACGGGCGAGAAGCAGGGGAACGCGCAGAGATCGAGGAAGTAGGCGAGCGGCGCGTCGAGCGTGACGACGAGCGTGCGCGCGTCGGGCGCGTGCAGGCCGACCGTCGAATCGAAGAGCTCGACCGTTCGCTTCCACAGCGCTTCCGCTTCGGCGGCCGACGGATTCTTCGCGTGCTTGGCCGCGAACTCCTTGATCATCGCGTTGCGCGCCTCGAAGAACGCCTTCGCGCCCTTGATCGAGAAGAAGAGCCCCGAGTAGTCGGCTGCGCTGTCGGGCAGGATGGCGCGGCGCCACGAGTAGCGGAAGTCCTCGCTGGTGACGGGGTCGCCGTTCGACCACTTCGCATCCGCGCGCAGGTGGAAGGTGTAGGTGAGCCCGTCGGGCGAGAGTTCCCATCGCTCGGCGACGCCGGGGATGATCTCGCAGTCCGATGCGCGCAGGTTGACGAGCGGTTCGTAGATCACGCGCGCGCGCCGGAGCTCGTGCTGGTAGCTCATCCGCTGCGGGTCGAGCGTGTAGACATCGCTCCGGTCGATGAGCACGAAGTCGGCGGGCGGCAGGGGGCGGTCAAGCGAGACGACCGCCGCAAGGGCGAGGACGAGCGCGATGACGGGGATCAGAAGCCGCACGGACGGCAGGATAGCCGTGGGCGCACAAAGGCAATTTGCCCGTCACGCCAGAGGGAGCAGCCTCTGTGTTGGACACGCCAAAGGGAGCAGCAGCCTCGGTCTTGGACACGCCAAAGGGAGCAGCAGCCTCTGTGTTGGACACGCCAAAGGGAGCAGCCGCAGCTGCGACCGCTCAAACCACGCTGCGACCGCTCAAACCACGCTGCGACCGCTCAATTCTTGTACGGCGCCCCCGACACGATCCCCGCCCAGCGGGTCGCCTCGGCCTCGAACTTGGCCTTGTCCTTCGAGTCCCACGACGGGCCGAGGACGCGCGCATCGCCTTCCGGCTTGGTGCCCGCGTAGGCCTGCGGACGCTCGCCGCGGTCGATGAGACGCAGAAGCACCTCGCAGTTGTTGAGCACCGACGCGTACGACGCCGAAAGCGTCGCATCGGCGTGGGCTGCATCCCATTGCGCGCCCGCACAGCCGATCAGGTCGGAGAGGGCGGGCGCCAGGACCTTGGCCACCGCCGAGCGGTCGGCCGACTGCATCACGAGAAGGTCGTTGCGGAGGCCGACCAGCGTGCGCTGAATCGCCTGCATGCGCGGCTCGGCGGTGGACGATGCCTTCATCGCCTTCGCGATCGAGGCGAGCGCCTCGGCCTGCGCCTTGCGCACATTGCGCGCGTTCTCCGCGGGGAGTTCCTTGCGGCGCGCGGCTGTGCCGATCGCGGCGAGCTTCTGCTGAAGCGCGAGCCAGTCGGTCTCGCTCACCGCGGCGTCGCGGAGGCGGCGGGCCGCGGTCTCGAAGTAGGCGTTGCTCGCGTCGAGATCCTCGAACGCGTCGGCTGCGAGGCTGGCCGCGGCGATGCGCTTGGCCGAGCTCGACTCGCCGGCGACGGCGGTGCGCTCGATGATCACATCGAGCGCCTCGGGCGTGCGGCTGAAGCGGAGCGCCTGCATGGCGTTCAGGGCGCGGTGGAGGTCGCTTCCCTTGGCCACGGTCGCAAGTTCGGTGACGAGAATCTGTCCGTAGGCCTTGCGGAAGCTTGGAGTTGCGGACGGGTCGCGCGCCGGAGTCGCAAGGGCGGCCCGGGCCTCTTCGACCGAGCGGGCGTCGCCGCCGGTGCGGATGGCTTCCGCGTGCCGTGCCACGAAGCTCGAGACCGAGGTCTTCTGGCCGTCGTTGAGCGCGCCGCTCGCGGAGATGATGCTGCGGTCGAGACCTGCCGACTGCCCGAGGGCTTCCGCAGACCCGCAGAACGCGAGGACGAAGCCGACGAGGAGCGAACCGAAGAGGGGTCGGAAGGACATGATCCAGATCCTGGGTATGGGCGAACCGCGGGGCGCCCCTCTTCCGAGAGGCGCAAGGGTTTGGACGCTAATCCAACCAAGCCGGTATGTCAACGAACGGACGCCCGTTCGCCTGCGTTGGACGCAGGGGGCTGGTTTCCGCCTCCAACTCCACCAAGCACGCCCGCCGAGCCGATGAAGGGGTGGAAACAGGGGGTCGGACGCCCGATGCGGGGTCCGATGGCCGAAGACACTGACCGAGAGACCTGCGAGAGACCAGTCTTGAGAAACCCGATGTTCCGGACCCCAAGCCGCCAGTCGCCGTGCCTGCTCCCGCACGCACCGTCCAGTCCCGCCGCTCGGTTCATTTCGAGCCGGGCGAGGGGGTTCGCGGCGGGTTTGTCCGCCGCGGCATGCGTCCTCGCCTTCGCCCCGACGGGCCACGGGGCTCAGGATGCGGCCGCCGGCGCGGCTCCCGCAGCCGCAGCCGCCCCCGCATCCGCACAGCCGACCCTTCCGCCACCCGAGCCCACCGCCGAGGTGCGCGCCATCTTCACGGAGCGGCTGTCGCGGTCGTTCGCGCAGCGTGCCCGCAATCTGCTGCAGCGCGACCGGGTCTACCTCGGCATGCTCGAGAGTTCGGAGGCGCTCCTGCGCATCTCCACGGAGCTCGCGCCCGACAACCCGTTCATCTGGCGCATCGCGCTCGACCTCGCCACCACGATGGAGGACGGCGACCCCACGGCCGTCGCCCTTTCGAAGGAGGCGCTCAAGCGCCTGAACGAGCTCGATCCCGGCAACGAGGTCATCCGGCTGCGCCGCATCCTCGACACGATCTCGGTGCGGCAGACCGCCGAGGAGCGCCTCGCGATCTACAACCGACTGCTCGAACCGCAGTCGGTCGCGCAGATCGGCAATGTCGTCGCCGCGCGGCTGGCCTTCGACGCGGCGGTCCTCCTGCGCCGCACCGGCGACATCGCCGGATTCGAGGAGTACCTCCTCCGCGCGGTCGACCTCGATCCGTCGTTCCCCGAGGCGACCGAGATCGCGGCGGGATACTTCCGCATGCGCGCGCCATCGCGCGTCGAGGACGCGCAGGCGATGCGCGTGGCGCTCATCGCGAATCCGATCCGCACGCCCGCCGCGCTCGGCCTGGCGTCTCTCTGCCTCGAGAACGGGGCCTACCGCTCGGCGGCACAGATCCTCGATGTCGAGGCTGAGATCCTCGCGACCCCGCGGCCCGATCCGGTCTTCGACGGAGTCCTCACCGACCTTGCGGTCGCGTTCTGGGGCTCCGACCAGCTCGAGAAGGCGTTCTTGCTTCTCTCGCGGCGCCAGCGCATGCTCGACGAGTCGCTGATGGAGGAACTCGACCGCAGCGGCGCGATCCTTTCCGTCGAGGAACGCGCGCAGGTGCGGATGCCGATCGCGCCGCAGCTGGCCGCGACCTTCGCGGCCATCACGCAGGCGCGCGGCAGCGAAAGCCGCGAGGCCGCGCTGTCGAACTGCGCCTTCTCCTACGAAACCCAGATGCAGTCGCTCGAGCGGCTCCTCGAGGATCCCGAGCGCAGCGACCTCGACAAGACGCGGCTGAAGGAGGAGCTCGCTTCGGCGCGCCTCCAAGGTGCGATCGTGCTGCTGTGGCTCGGCGGCGACGCCGCGAAGGCGGCGACCTGGATCGACCAGGCGCAGGCGCAGATGCCGCTGTCGGACGACGCGCGCGCGCGCTTCGAGGGCTGGATCCTGTTCCGCAAGGGCGAGAAGGACAAGGCGCGGGAGATCTTCGAGCGGATCGCGCCGAACGACACCAGCGCCCGCCTCGGCCTCGCGATCCTCCTCGACGAGACGGGCGACAAGAAGGGTGCCGCGCGCGCCTATCTCGAGGTCGCGCGCGCGATGCCGCAGACGGCGATGGGCGTCTGGGCGCGCGAGAAGCTGCAGGGAATCCTGGGCCAGCGCGTCGAGCTGTTCGCGGAAGCCGCGCAGATCGACGCCGCTGCGTCGCTGCCGCCTGAGTTTCTCGAGCTCATGCGCGACGGATCGCGCAAGGTGCTGCTGCGCATCGCTCCCCGCGCGACGGGCGCGCGTCCGTGGGATCAGCTCATCTTCGATGTCGAGCTGACGAACCTGAGCGAATGGCCGCTGGCGATCTCGCCCGAGGGCCCGCTCGCCGACACCATGACCGTCACCGCGGCGGTGCATGTGCCGGGTCGGATGCCGGGCGTGCCGCCGTTCGCGATCGTCGCGATCGACCGGCAGCTGGTGCTTCGCCCGAAGCAGACGCTTCGGATTCCGTTCGATGCCTCGCTCACCGATGCGAGCGTCGCGCTGCGCGACGACCCGATCGTCGGCGCGTTCCTCTCGCTGCACGGCATCCTCAACTGGCGCACGACGCAGGAGGGCCTCGAGCCCGGGCCGCTGGGAGTCGAGGTCGCCTCGAGCGAGGTGCATGTCAGCGGCGCAAGGTTGACCCGCGAATGGGTCGTCGAGCGGCTCGCCGAACTCGCGGATACCTCGAAGGTCCCGGACCCGGAGACGATCGCGCTGCTCGCACACGCCCACCGCCGCACCGTGCGCGAGGGCGACAACGCCGACCCTGGGATCCGCGAGGCGCTCGCGGGATCGGGTCCAGCGCTCGCCGACGCCGCCAAGAGGCTCTGGCCCGAGGCGCGCGCATGGCTTGCCTTCGCAGCGCCGCACGCGCCCGCGATCGAGCGGCGCGAGGTCCAGAGCGCCACCGCCGCCGCGGCGCAGGAGGCCGAACTGGCCATGCTCTCGGCGCCGGTGCCCGAACTCGAGCCGCTCATGGCCGTGCTGCGCGAGGACGAGGCCTACCTCCCGCGGCTTGCGTGGATCTCGGTCCGGTCGACGCGGCCCGAGGACCCGGTCCTCGAGGCGACGCTGAAGTCGCCCGACGAGCGCCTCGCGGGTTTCGCGAAGGTCTATCAGTCCTGGCTCCTGAGCGTGCAGGACGAGAGACGCCGCGAGCTCAACCTGCAGTAGGCTGTCGCGCCGCGCCCGCGCGCGGCCTGCCATGAGATTCCGACTGTTCCAAGATCCCGATCGCCGGCGCACCGCGCTGCGGGTGATCGGTCTGGCGATCGGCCTCTTCTTCTTCGCCGCGGCGATCCACTTCGCCATGGCCGAGAAGGCCGAGTTCGCGAAGGCGCTCGAGGCGCTGCGCGATCCGCCGCCGGTGGCGGTGGTGCTCGTCCTCGCCTCGGTCGCGATCGGCGCCGTCCTCAGCGCGCTGCTCTTCCACATCCTCATGAAGCGCTTCGGCAAGGTTCCCTTCTGGGAGATGCAGGCGCTCATCGCGGCGACCGCGTTCGCGAACTACCTGCCGCTCAAGCCGGGCTTCGTCGGCCGCGTCGCCTACCACCGGCTGCGGCACGGGATCCGCGCCACGCACACGCTGCGCACCATCATCGAGGCGATCGCGCTCTCGGGCACCGTCGCGTCGTTCTTCCTGCTCTCGCTCGTCACGCTGCGTGCGCTCAAGGCGCGCGGATACACCCTCGCGGGCCTCGAGATCCAGGGCGAGTGGGCGCTGGTCGCGCCCTCGGTGCTCGCCGTCGCGATGTTCTGGCCGAAGACGCGCACGCTCGCACAGGCGCTGCTGGTGCGGCAGGTGGAGCTTGCGCTGTGGACGCTGCGGTACTGGGCCGTCTTCCAGCTCGTCGGCGCGCCCATCGACCTCGAGACGGCGATCGTGCTCGCAAGCGTGAGCGTGATCGCGACGCTCCTGCCGATCGTCTCGAACGGCCTCGGCATCCGCGAATGGGTGATCGGGCTCCTCGCGCCGATGATCTCGCACGAACCGGTCTCGACCTCGCAGGCGATCGTCGCGGAGCTCGTGCACCGCGCCGCGGAGCTGACCGTGATGGTGCCGTTCGGCATCACCTCGATCATCGTGCTGGTGCGCCACAACCGGAAACTCGCGCTCGCACGCGACGACGGCGATGCGGACCGCGGCGATGCGGACCGCGGCGATCCTTCGGACGAGACCGCGCGTCCGTCGGACCCAGGCCGTTAGAACGCGAAGATCGTGTCGATCAGCTTCGCGAGCACGCCCTTCTCGGTGGTGTCGCGCAGCTGGCCCGTGGTCGTCTTCTTGATGACCGCGTCGGCGACGCGCTGCGACTGCACCTGGTTGCTCGTGTCGACATCCTCGGGCCGGCAGATGCCCGACAGCACGATGACCTGCGTCTCGCCGTCGTTGGTGATCTCGCGGCGCGCCTCGAGGACGAGCAGTCCGTTCGGGCGGACTTCGACGACTTCCGCCGTCACGCGCGCTGAGAAGTCGTCGGCGCGGTTGTAGCTGCCCTTGCCCTTGAAGGTCTTGTCGCCGCCGACGCCGACGGACGGCAGTTCGGCCGAGTTGAGCGGTGCGAGGAACCCGTTGCCGATCGCGGCCGGATCCAGCGAGATCCACGCGTCGACCGCGGCCGAGGTCTCCCAGTTCTTGTCGGCCTTCGCATCGGCGGTGCTCTTCGACTTGCTCTGCTCGCTCACGACGATCGTCACGAGGTCGTGCACCGCGAAGGTGCGCGGCTCCGGGTCCTTCACCGCGAAGAGGCTGCCGAGATCGGTCGCGCCCGTGTCGCGGAGCGGCCGCGCGGAAGCCTGCTGCGAGTCGAGCGCGGCGGCGGTGACGGAGCGCGTCGGCCGAGTAGCGGCCTTCTCGTCTTCGCGCAGCACGCGCGGGGCGTCTTCCTCGGAAGGCGTCGACTGCGGCAGCGGTGCCGAAGCCGGCGGCGCCGCCTGCTGGGGCGCGCGGGCGGGGGCTGCAAGGCAGAGGGCGATGAGGATGGAGGTGTGCATGGCGTGTTCTCGATTGCGGCGCAGGCGCCGGGATTGACTCTGTTCAGCGGATGACGGCGCGGCCGTTTGCGACGACCTCCGCGATGAGGATGGTCTGTTCGTCGTCCTTGCGGGCGCGCGACGCGCGGGACTTCGGCGTGCCCGCGGGTTGGAGCGCGATGCGGTCTCCCGGCTTTCCGTCCTCGAGCGCGATGGCCTCGAGTTCGATCGCGATGAGTCCGACCTCGCGGCGCACGATGACGCGGTCGTTGCGGCGGATCGCGACGGCCTGCGCGAGGTCGTCGGCGGTGATCACGACGCCTGCGTCGAGGCTGCGGACGAGCGAGGCGCCCGAGAGTTCCTGCGGCTTCACGGCGCGGTCGGCGAGCGTCGGCGCGATCTCGCGCGACTCGACGGTGAACGCATCGGCGCCGAGCGGCCTGCCGCGCTTCGCCAGCGTGGTGGCCACGCAGACCTCGCGCAGACGCCGCACCGTCACGCGGACGCGGTCGCGCGTGAGATGGTGGTCGCCGTCCATCGCGCTCACCTCGAAGCTGACGAAGTCGGACTTGAGCGCGCTGCGTGCGCTCACCTCGTAGCGAAGCCCGGGCTTCGGCGCGAGGCGCGCGAGGTCGGCGGCGGGAATGTGCAGGCGAAGGTCGCTCACATCGGGGCCGAACGCGTTGCGCAGCAGTTCGCACACGACGCCGAGCGGCGTGCCGTTGCCTGCGTACATCGCGGGGTCGATTCCCGCGACGGTCTCGGGCGCCGCGGGGCGCGCGGTCGCCGTCGGCGCGATCGGCTTCGCGTCGACCTGCGGGCCGCGCGCGGGCCGCACCACGACGCGCTCGCCACGGAAGCGCAGCGCGGCGGCGCCCGAGCGGAGCGCGTCGTCCTTGGTGGAGGCTTCCGCGAGCTTCTCGCGGACCACCTTCATCTCGATCTCGAACGCCTTCTCGCCGCCGCGCGCGATCTCGACGCCTGCGAACCGGCGCGCATCCTCGCCGCCGAGCTCCGCGATGTCGGCGAGCGTGATCGGCGCGCCGGGCGCCACGCGCACCGAGGTGCGCAGCGCGATCATGTCCGCAGCCGCCGTCGCGGCGCAGGCGAAGGCCGCAGGAAGGGCGATGAGCAGGATTCTCGGGAGGCGCATGGGGTGGTCCGGTGGAGAAGAGGTTCAGGCGGTCAGAGGGTTCAGCGCGTCGCTCATCCGCGGAGGTTGGTGATGTTGCGCAGCGTCTCGCTCGACGACTGGATGACCTGGCTGTTCATCTCGAAGGTGCGCTGCGTCTTGATGAGCGTGACGAGTTCGGTCACGGGGTCGACATTCGACGACTCGAGGAAGCCTTGGCGGATGCCACCGAGACCTTCGAGCGTGGGCTCGCCCTCAAGCGGCTGGCCGCTCGCGAGCGTCGGGAGGTAGACATTGTTTCCGATGGTCTCGAGGCCCGACGGATTCACGAAGCGGACGAGCGTGATCTGTCCGAACTCGACGGCCTCGGTCGAGCCGGGAATGCTGCCCGACACGATGCCGTCCTGCGAGACGTTGATGTCCTGCGCGTTCTCGGGAATCTGGATCTCGGGCTGGAGCGTGTAGCCCGGCGAGTTC
>Ga0209972_10002558_pt1 | contig 14792 bp, 6 predicted proteins | sample NOAtaG_7_FD_187302 | JGI IMG/M metagenome (GOLD analysis project Ga0209972, IMG submission 187302) | Freshwater lake microbial communities from Lake Erie, under a cyanobacterial bloom - NOAA_Erie_Diel1S_2200h metaG (SPAdes) (version 2) | ecosystem: Environmental > Aquatic > Freshwater > Lake ... | reverse complement strand
CGGCATTGAGTGATTTATTGCCAGGCTCAGTTGTCGGGTCAGGTAGCGGCAAGTCCTCATCACCCCTCTTTGATCTTCAAATCGCCAGTTTGCCATCGTTACGCCGCAGGTGATAACCCAGCCTGCCGACTCAGCTCGACTACATCCTTATTAATATTTTCCCGGTCACTTCCGGGTCGGGCCACGCGGTCATCGGCGGAGCCAGCGCGACCGTCCTCAAGGCCTGGTTCAAAGAGGACTGGGTGCTTCCCAACCCCGTCGTTGCCGCCCGGGATGGTCTCTCACTCCAGAGCTGGCGCGACGAGTCGCTCACCGTTGGCGGCGAACTCAACAACCTCGCGGCCAATAACTCCTTCGGACGCAGTATTGGGGGTGTTCACTGGCGTTCGGATACTGCCGACTCGCTTCGCCTCGGCGAAGCGAGCGCCATCTCCTTTGTCGCCTGTGGCAGCGGTTCGAATCGCCCGTTCAGATTATTTCAAGGTGATCTCCGGGAAGAGCAGGGGATTGGCGCGGACAATCGTCGACGAGGATTGGTCATAGTGGAGAGTGGAGTTATTGGCAGTATCAGTTTGGCCGTTGATTTGGGACCAACTGGCGCAAGAAGCCGCCGATCGATTGTGGCTGACATTTTTGCTTAATCAGGGTTATTAATTGTATGATCATTTTTATTTGGAATTATTAATTCTGAATAACGACCTCGCACCAATCATAAACCGCGGTGACTGGCCCCGATCATTACCGTCATTGCATTTGATGATGACTATTTTGATAAGGAGACAGAATGCATATACCTGCAGAAAAGATGTATGAATTTGGGCCTTTTCGTCTTGATGCTCGCAGGTATCGACTGTTTAAGAACAGTGAGCAGATTCAGCTCACGCCAAAGACCTGCGAGATTCTTCTCTTGCTCGTTGAGCGGGCGGGGGAATTGGTTGAAAAGGATCAGATCCGGGAAATTATCTGGCCGGGTCAGATTATCGATGAGAGCAATCTTACCCACCATGTCTATAAGCTCCGTAAAACACTGGGAGACAATCACAAGAATCAGGAATACATTCTGACCATACCCGGCAAGGGGTACATCTTCAGTCGCAATGTGCGCACGTTGATGGTTGAGTCGGATGAGTCCGTCAGGGGCCAGCACTTGCGGGAAGGTGAGCTGGCCGGGTCTGGATCTATCTCACCAGTGGAGGGGGGACAGACGCGGGGACAGGCCCGACGCCGCAGCAGGTGGGGCCTCCTGATTCTGGGGGGCGCCTTACTGGTTCTGCTGGTGATGGCTGTTCTCCTGCGTCAGCGAAAGGCCTCCGAGATGTCTGCCGCGCCGATGCCGCAGATTATCCCGCTCGTGACCATGCCGGGAGAGGAGAGCGATCCATCGTTCTCGCCGGATGGGCGTTATCTGGCCTTTAGTTCCGAAGGGGAGTCGCAGGACAACCAGGACATCTATGTCAGGATGATCGACCAGAATGTGGTCTGGCAGGTGACCAGCCATCCCGAGAGTGATAAGCAGCCCACCTGGTCGCCGGATGGGTCGCGGTTGGCCTTTCTGCGCACCACTAATGATTATGCGAAAAAGTACAAACTGATCGTCGTTCCGGTTCGTGGAGGAGTCGAGCAGGAGATCGGCGAGGTCTGGGCGGGGCTGAGCTGGTCGCCTGATGGCAAATATATCGCCGCATTGGAGGATGGAGATGGTGGGGCACTGACCCGGCTCTCCCTCCTCCCGGTCGATGGCCAGGAGCGGCGGGTTCTGCACTCCACCCCCCCCAATGTCTATGAGACCAACCAGCAGTTCTCTCCGGACGGGCAGCAGATCGCCTTTGTGCGCTGGAAGAACAACATCAACGCCGATCTCTATCTGCTGACACTGGCGTCAGGCGAGCTGCGGCAGCTCACTTTTGACCAGACGGTGATTTCCGATATTCAGTGGGATTATGACGGCCGGTCGCTCTACTTCAACTCGAAGCGCAAAGATCACAATCGACTATGGCGAATTGGAGTCGGGGGAGGCGAGCCGATTCCGACGGTGGTCTCGCTGCCCAACATCAACTCCTTTGCCATTGCTCCGAACGGGAAGTTGCTGGCCGCCACCCAGCCAATCACGGACACCCTGATCGATATCTTCAAGCTTGGTGGCCGTGATCTCAACCCCCTGCGCCCGGTGTGTAAGATCAACTCTTCACGCGCCGATGATACGCCCCGGTTTTCACCCGATGGGTCACGAATCGTCTTCGTCTCCTCCCGATCCGGGCACGATGAGATCTGGGTCGCCAATGCGGACTGCACCAACCCGTCCCAGTTGACGAGGTTCAATCAGCACGGGGTCGGCAGTCCGCGCTGGTCACCCGACGGGCAGCAGATCGTCTTTGATCGCAATATCAAAGACAATACCGACATCTTCACGATCCGGGCCAACGGAACCGACATTCGTCAGCTGACAACCGACAGTACCGTCGAGGATATGCCCTTCTGGTCGCGTGACGGGAAATGGATCTACTTCGGTTCATACAAGACATCAATTTCGCGGATCTATCGTCTGCCGGTAGGCGGCGGAGAGATGGCGCCGGTCACCACCAGTCCGGGACGTGAGCCATTCGAATCAGCTGATGGAAGATTTCTCTACTACCTGAATGGCGAGCATTTGTGGCGGAAGGATCAGCTGAATGGACAGGAGTCAGCGGTTCCTGAGCTGGCCAATGTGGCGATTGGTCGTTACTGGGAGATCGAGGGGACTACCCTCTACTATGTTTCACCGCAGCCGCTGGGACGGCCGCGGGTGATGAGCTTTGATCTGGCGAGTCGTCAGGGTGGTCAGCTCTTTGAGCTGCCCGGGAGTCTGGCCCGCTGGGTCCCGGGCATCTCCTTCACGCCGCGGGAGAATCTGCTGGCCATTGGATATGTGACCAATCGTCACGGAGATATAAGTCTCGTCACGAACTGGCGCTAGAGCGGCGGCCGGCGGGTCTTCGCCGGTGCGCGGGGGGCTCGCGTCGGGATCAGTCTGGCCGGGAGCCACTTACCGGCAGTTCATTCGTCAGGGTTGCCTGGTCGCGCGCCTTGGCCATCGTGGAGTCGAGAAAAAGGGCCACCGGGAGACGGGCTCCCCCTGGCCCTCTCATCTACTGACAATGGCACTGTCAATGGCACTGTCAATAGCATGGAAGACGGGCAATCTCCGGCCCTACAAATCTGCAACCCGCTAACTTTATCCTCGCAATCCATCATCACCTCATCAACACCCCCTTGTTTGTGACCGGAAACCGGCGGTTTCATCCGCAGGGGGCATCCCCAGTTCTTTCCTTGGCTGAGCGGCATTATGAACCGTCTTCTCTCTCTGCGGTGATCATGGGGAGTGATACGGCGCGGGATTGGGAATATGCATGATTCTGCAGGTCAGAGTTTAAGAAACAATGCCGCATAACAGGTCAAATAGATGCAGTTGGCCACGCCTGGCCTTCCCGAATAACGTCTACAAATACAAGTTGATCGATAAGTTGATGAGTTCAGGAGGGGTGTCGGTCGAATACCGGCAGTGGCCGGCCAGGTCGCTTGGAAGCGGTGGGCAGGTGAGTAAAAATGATCAAAGATGGTAAGGCTCGGCTCGGCTTGATGAGAGAGTTGAATTGATGTTAATTGATCGACCAGGCTGTCGTTCAGCACTGGCTGAATTTTAATGGCATATTTATCAAACCTTTGCGTTCCTTGTTGTGCATTTATTACTAATATGACAACATTTTATTTGCGTGTTGATAGTGGTTATGTATGTTGATGGATCAATAAAGCTCTTTTGATTGATTGATAGTTTACTGCTGTTTTGGAATTGATCTCGAGTTGTAAATTCATCGTTGCTTTGTTGAGCAGATACACCGTCTATACCCAGCTTGGCAAGAGAGTTTACTTCGATAAACGTAAGAGTTTGCATGCGCAAAGTAAAAGAAGAGAGGGTCTATCAATTTGACCCTTTTTTGATCGATTTCCGCCGGCGCCGTCTCTACAAGGGGTCTCAACTCATTCAGTTGCCGCCAAAGACCTACGCCATTCTCGAGTTGTTGGTTGAGAATGCCGGGAAATTGGTCGAGAAAGAGCAGATCCTCGAAAAGATCTGGCCAGATCAGTATATCGAGGAGAGTAACCTCTCGCAGCACATCCATAAACTTCGTAAAATATTTGGAGACAATCCCCGCAGCCAGGACTACATTTTGACCGTCCCGGGGAAAGGATACACCTTCAATCAGGAGATGAAGCTCTTGGAGCACCTCCCGCGTGAGATGCCCGGTGCGGAATCTGCGCTGGTGGAGAGTCTTCAGCGCGACGGTTCAGGGGCGATGGGAGGCGGACAGCGGCTTGGTAGTCGTTCGTGGCCCAAATGGGTACCGTTCATCGGGGCTGGGCTGCTGATCATTCTGGGGGTGGTCTTTGGCCAGTTCTGGTTCAGACGCCAGTGGCTGTCCTCATCCAATGTGCAAGTGGGCAAAGATCAGGGCAAAGATGTGGGGATCGTCCTGCCACTGGTCACCCTTCCCGGCGAGGAGAACTATCCGGCCTTCTCCCCGGACGGTCGTTTCATCGCCTTTACGTCAGAGGGTGAGACGCGAGACAACCAGGATATCTACGTCAGGATGATCGCCGAGGATGTCCAGTGGCAGCTGACGAGCCATCCGGATGAGGATATTCAGCCAACCTGGTCCCCGGATGGAACCCGCATCGCCTTTTTGCGCAGCTCAGGGGAGTTTGCCCGACCCTTCAGACTGATCATTGTCCCCGTTCGTGGGGGAGGTGAGGAGGAGATTGGGGAGGTCAGGGGAGGGGTGAGCTGGTCACCCGACGGACAGACTCTGGCTGTATCGGACAATGAAGGCGTGGGGACACCGACCAGCCTCTACCTGATCTCGGTCGATGGGGGGGAACGTAAAAAACTGCTCACTCCGCCGGTTCACGTCTATGACACCAACCAGCAGTTTTCGCCCGATGGTCGGAAGATCGCCTTCGTTCGTTGGGAGAATAATAGCAGCGCCGAGCTCTACGTCTATACCCTTGGCAACGGCAATCTGCAGCAGTTGACCAACGATGAACGGAACATTCCCGATTTTCATTGGGGGGCGAACAGTGAGGAGATCTATTTCGTCTCCAATCGACAGGGCAACAATCTGCTCTGGAGAGTCCAGCTCGCGGGTGGGCAGCCGGTCCCGGTGCCCCGGTCGCCGGTCAATCTCAATTCAATCACGATCTCGCCTGATGAGACGCAGCTTGCCTATGTGCAGCCGATTACCGATACCCTGATCGATATCAAGATGATGGGTAAGGGCGGGTCGAGCGAGCAAAGGATGGTCTGCCGGATCAACTCCTCGCGTGCCGACGACTCGCCGCGGTTCTCACCTGATGGAACGAGAGTGGCGTTTGTCTCGACGCGGAGCGGGTTTGATGAGATCTGGGTGGCCAACTCCGACTGCTCAAATCCGTACCAGTTGACGCGGTTCAATCAACTCGGGGTTGGCAGTCCGCGCTGGTCGCCGGATGGGCAGACGATCGTCTTTGATCGCAATATCGATGGAAATACCGATATCTTCACGATCAGGGTCAATGGGACAGCGCTGCGCCAATTGACGAACGATAAAGCGGTGGAGAATATGCCGTCGTGGTCGGCGGATGGTCAGTGGGTCTATTTTGGATCGTACAAGACGGCCGTCTCGCGCATCTATCGTATCCCGGCAGAGGGGGGCGAAGCGGAGCCGGTGACGATGAGTCTGGGATGTGAGTCGATCGAGTCGGCCGATGGAAGAACGCTCTACTATACGAATGGCGATCGTCTGTGGAGAAAGGATCTGCGCAGTGGACGGGAGGAGGCGCTTCCGGAACTGGCCAAGGTCAAGATCGGGCGATACTGGGATATTGCAGGTTCGACGCTCTACTATGCCTCGTCGCCGGCGGACGGGTATCCGGTCGTCACTTCGTTCAATCTCGAGAGCCGTCGATCGACCCGGCTCTTTGAGTTGTCCGGCAGTCTCGCCCGCTGGGTGCCGGGGATCGTCTTCAATCCGACCGCTAATCTGCTGGCGGTCAGTTACGTGGCCGTCCGCCACGGCGATCTGAATGTGCTCACCAACTGGAAGTAGCGGGAATGCTCAGCCTGCCGGCGGCGGACCGACAAAATTCTAAAAAGATTTCAAAAGATGGAACAATCCCCGGGGACCGGCGTTTAGGGGATGTGTGTGTAGTTTGTGACTGAGGTGGTCAGCATTTGTTGGTCACCTCTCTTTTTTTGTCTGCACCAGTCCCGCCCGCGCCTCTTCTGGCACAATATTCCGACAGATTATCGAGCTTAGGACCGATAGGAGCAGAGCAATAGGACCAATAGGACCAATAGGATTTATTGCCAGATATATTCAAGCGATCTTATGGACCTAACTGTTCTACTGGTCTATTTCTACTAGTCCTATAAGTCCTATTGGTCCTACTAGTCCTATTGGTCCTCTCCAACAACCCTTGCCTTTCAGGTGAGTCTGAATGTGATTGCCCTGGCGGCGGGACGCGCCAATCCGTAGACAGATTTCCGCGATTGCGTGGGAGTCGTTCTGGATGTAAAAGGGTAGAATTTTTGTAGAAGATTAGAGTGAGATGGAGATTGTTCAATGAAGGCGGTAATGTTCGAGCAGTTTGGGGTGCGTCCGGAACTCTGTGATGTGCCCGATCCGGTTCCTCCGGCGGACGGAGTGGTCCTGCAGGTCATGGCGACGGGAGTCTGCCGGAGCGACTGGCATGGGTGGATGGGGCATGACCCGGACATCCGGGTTCCGCACGTGCCCGGGCATGAGTTGGCCGGGATCGTCGTCGCGACGGGGGCGGGTGTGCGCCATTGGCGGATTGGAGACCGGGTGACGGTCCCGTTCGTCTGTGGGTGCGGCGCCTGCGCGGAGTGCCAGCGGGGCGATCAGCAGGTCTGTCGGGCGCAGTACCAGCCGGGTTTCACGCACTGGGGATCATTTGCGGAGTATGTGGCGATCCACCGGGCCGATCTCAATCTGGTCCGGTTGCCGGAAGGGCTCGACTTTGAGGTGGCGGCCAGTCTGGGCTGTCGGTTTACGACCTCGTTTCGGGCGGTGGTCGATCAGGGGCGAGTCGGGGCAGGGGAGTGGGTGGTCGTCTATGGCTGCGGCGGAGTCGGTCTCTCGGCGGTCATGATCGCCAGCGCGAGTGGGGCCCGGGTGGTGGCGGTCGATATTGCGCCGGGAAACCTTGCCCTCGCCCGTGAGCTGGGGGCAGAGGTGCTGATCGAGGCGACCTTGGAGGCGGATCTGCCCGCAGCGGTGATCGAGGCGACCGGCGGCGGGGCCCACCTCTCGATCGATGCGCTGGGGAGTGTCCGAACCTGCGTCGACGCGATCAGCTCGCTGCGACGGCGGGGCCGCCATGTCCAGGTCGGCTTGATGGTCGGTCGGGATGCCGCTCCGCCGATCCCGCTCGGACGGGTGATCGGGTACGAGCTGGAGATTCTCGGCAGCCACGGAATGGCGGCCCATCGCTTCCCGGCTGTCTTTGGGTTGATGGCGACGGGACGGCTCGAACCGGGGCGGCTCATCAGGCGCCGGGTCAGCCTCGCCGGGTCGATCGAGGCGCTGGTCAGCATGGACCGCTTTGAAGTCTCCGGAGTGACGGTGATCACCGCGGCGCGTTTGGATTGATGGTCGGCAGTCCGGCCCCGACGGCCTGCCGCCATTCGGCGAGGCGTCGGCGGAGCCGCTCGGCCTGGGCGGGCTGGCGCGCGGCGAGATCGGTCTGCTCACCCGGATCTTCGCGCAGGTGGTAGAGCTCGACGTGCTGGTCCTCGAAGTATTCGAGCAGTTTCCAGTCGCCCTCGCGGATGGCGCTGACCGGGGTAGTCGTCGGGTAGTAGTGCGGATAGTGGAAGAAGAGCGATTCGCGATCAAGTCTCGCCTGCGGATTTTGCAGAAGCGGCACCAGGTTCAGTCCATCGAGGCCCGTCTCGCCCTTCACGCCGGCCGCCGCAGCGAAGGTCCGGAAGAGGTCCATGCAGACGACCGGCTGGTCGATCACCGCGCCGCGTGGCGTCACCGCCGGCCAGGAGACGAGCAGTGGGACCCGCACGCCTCCCTCGTAAAGTGAGCCCTTGCCCGAGCGGAGCGGGGCATTGCTGGTCACCTGGAGCCCCTTGTACTGATTGACATATCCGCCATTGTCCGAGGTGAAGACGAAGAGGGTATTCCGGGCAATCCCCTTCTTTTCGAGATGGGCGATGATCCGCCCGACGTTCTCATCGAGGGTCTCGATCATCGCCGCGTAGTCGGGGTTCTGATGGTTGAGTCCGGGTTTGAGCCGTTGCCGGTACTTGGCGGTGAGGGCCGGTTTCCCCTCGATTGGGGTGTGCGGGTTGTGGTACCAGAGGTTGAGGAAGAAGGGGCGCGCGCCGGCCTGGTCGATCAGCGCCAGCGCTTCGTCAGTGAAGCGATCGGTCAGGTACTCGCCTTCCTTGCCAATCCCGAGCCCGGGGACATAGCGAAATTCGCGCGACTGGCCAAAGGCGCCGCGGAAGGGCCAGAAGAAGGTTGCCGGCGCGCCCCAGTGGGTGCCGCCGATGTTCAGATCGAAGCCCTGACTCTCGGGTGAGTTGGCGGCGTCGCCGAGGTGCCATTTGCCGACGTGGAAGGTCAGATAGCCTGCGGCGTGGAGCAGTTCGGCGATCGTCGTCTCGTCGCTGCCCAGGTTGTGGATGGTCGCCGGGGGGATGAGCCGGTTCTTTGAGCGGGCGGCCTCGGCATCCCGCCCGACCGAGCCCTCGCGCCAGATCGTGAAGTTGAGCCGGGCGGCGTGCTTGCCGGTCAGAATTGCCGCGCGGGTTGGCGAGCAGACCGGCATGGCGTAGGCCTGGGTGAAGCGCACCCCCGCGCGGGCGAGCCGGTCGAGATGCGGTGTCTCATGCAGATCAGCGCCGTAGCTCCCCAGATCGGCCCAGCCGAGATCATCAGCGAGGATAAAGACGATGTTGGGCCGGGCCGGAGTCTGGGCCAGCGCCCCGAGGGGGCTTGAGAAAAGAATCAGACCACCAAGACAGATCAGCATCAATAACTGGCGCATGGTTTCCCCTCCCGACTATTCGTAACTTTTGCCAGACGACTCGACGGCCGTCTCGCCGCACTCCGTGCGAAAGCGGCGCAGGTCGGCCCGCAGCGTATCGGCGAAGAGGCCGATGTCGCCCGAATGGACGATCAGGTTGACCCCGGCCTGCGCCCAGCGGATCTCATCCTCGATTCCCCACCAGTAGTGGACACCGGCTCCAACCTGGTGGGCGCGCGCCTGGCGAATGATCGTCTGGATCGCCTCCTCGAAGCGTGGATGCGACCACTGCTCGGGAATCCCCAGGTTGCAGGATAGATCGTGGGGACCGACCTGGACAGCATCGACGCCCGGAACCGCGAGCAGCTCGTCGAGCGCGGCGATGGCCGGCCCGCTCTCGATGTTGATCAGCAGCAGATTGTTGGCGCAGCGCTGGTCGATGTACTGCTGCAGCGCCGGATCCAGAATGCGCTCGCCGCGCAGCACCTCGGCGAGGACCTGGCCCTTGAGTGGCCGCAGCTTGACCGCGCCGCGCAGCCGCTCGACCTGCTCGACCGTCTCGATGTAGGGCGCGAGAACTCCGCAGGCGCCGTTGTCGAGCGCGACCGTCGCCTCGTAGGGATCGGGCGAGGGGATGCGGACGATTGGCGGCAGCCCGAGCGCGCGGTAGGTCTGACACATCCAGGCCAGCGTCGTCCGGTCGATTGCGATATGCTCGGTATCGATGAAGACGAAGTCGGCGCCGGTCGATTTGACTGCCGCCGGCCAGTGGGGTGACGTTGACGCGATCATCGTGCCGTAGACGCGACGACCAGAATGGAGCGCTTCTTTCAGTTCCTGTCCAGTCATTTTCTGATCAGCCAGACCTCCGCGACCTGGGTTCCACGACCGGCGGCCCGACTGCCAGGCGCCTGGGTCCAGGCCAGATTGAGCTCGCCACCGGCGGTCGCCGCGGCGGGAATGTCGAATTCGAGCGGACGCAGCTCCCGCTTCATGAGCGGATGGATCTCGAACCGTTCGTTGGCGACCAGCCTGATCGGGATCTGACTGGTCGCGCTGCCATAGACGACCCGCACGCGGTAGGCGGCGTGCGGATCGAGTCCGGTGTAGCGCATTCGCAGCGGCACATCATAGTATGATTCGGCGATATCCCACCAGGAGCGCCGTCCAAAGGGCTGAAATCCAACCCCGCTCAGCGTGATCTCCCCCTGGCGCGCCGCCGGATCTCCATCGAAGAGTCCGACCATGCTGACGACGCTCGATTCGAGCTGCGCGGGGTCGTTGGCGAAGCCGGGGCCGCGGACGAGATGCGGCTGGCGGGTCAGATTGCCGAGGTCGTCATAAAAGCCGCCCGGGCCGGGATTGGTCCAGTCGACGATCGCGGCGATCTGCCGCAGCCGCTCCGCTTCGCTCTCGATCCGCCGGATCTCATGGAAGCGCTGTTTCAGCCAGAGCCGGTCGTTGAGCGGAAAGTCGATCGTCTCGAGATTGGCTCCGCGCCCAACGGCGATCGCCTGGTGCCTCCCGACGCTCAACTGCATGCGGATGCTCTGAAAGAGCGCTTCGCCCAGCTCGAGCACCCGCGCCCGCAGGTCGAGCGCGACTGGCGCGGTGACCGCTTCGTCGAGCCGCCGTTCCGCCTCGGCCATCGCCGTCAGTGAACCACGCCGGGCCGCCTCGCGCAGCCATTCCATGGCCCGATCCTCGAGACCCGCTTCAAAGATGGCCCGGCTGCGCACGAAGCCGTCATAGAAGGCGCGATAGAGCGCCTGCTGAAACCGCCAGTTCCGCTTGATGGCCGGAGCCGCCCCGCGCTCGAGCGCCTGGAACTGCTGGAGGGTGACGTTGATCCCGCTGTTGGCGATGACCGGCCCCCGCCAGTTCTCCTCGAGGGCGAGCAGGCCGTGGGCGAAACTGTCGGCATAATCCGGGCCGATAAAGTAGCGGCTGTAGTCCCGCAGAATTCCCCGCACCTCGGCGTCCGGATTCCAGCCGAGCGCGCTCCAGACGATCTTGTTGACGTCGTCATTGCAGCCCTCGGAGTAGGTGATGAAGCCGTTCGTCTGCGGTTGCAGCAGGCGGAAGATGTGCGCCTGGTCGAGTGGCCGCGGATTGATCACCTCGCGGGCCTCGGTCACCGCAAAGGCGAGATCCCAGTCGGGCACCGGAAATTGCGACTGGCGCATGTGGGTGATGTCCGGATAGTGGCGGATCGGGTACCGCGCCGGGACCAGCGCGCGCATCCGCGGCAGCGTCAGCCGTGACTGCGGACCATAGACCACTCCGGTCAGCCACCGCGGTTCTCCGCGGAGGATCGTCAGGAAGTCATCGAGCCAGACCTGTGAGAACCCCTGCGGCGCGACCCACATACCCGCCCGCGGATGATACCGCCGCAGATTGGCGGTCTGCTTCTCGAGCAGGGGCATGAGCAGCTTCGGCGGAGTCTGTCCCGGATCCCCGCCCGGGACAAAGACAGCGTCGACCCGCGGCAGCTGCCGGAAGACCTCGCCCCATTCGCGCAGGGCAGACTCGACGGTCGCCGGATCGCCATAATCCTGGTCGAGCGCCGGGTACCAGATCCAGACATCGAGCCCGTACTCATCACAGATCCGCGACATCTCGATCATCATCCGCATCGCCGGCAGCGGAAAGTGGGGGCTGTCGCCATCGTCGTCCGTCCGCGGCGGCACCAGCTCGATGGCGTTGGTGCCCCAGATGGCGAGGTCGCGAATGTACTGCTCCCACATCGCGACATCCCAAGCGTCATATGAGTTGGTCTTGGGGCGGTAGCCAAGCTGATGGCCGCGCAGCGCGTACTTTGGCGCGGTGGTCACGTTGAGCGGATCCGGGAGACTGACCTGCTCGCGCCCCATCTCGAGCGTCCGCAGCAGATGGCCGATGCCAAAGAGGACTCCCCGGTCGTCGTGGCCGCTGATCGTCACCTGCGGTCCGTTGGTGCTGATCGAGTAGCCCTCGGCCGGCCCGGTCGACCGGCTGATGATGATTGCGGCCGCGCCATCCGGTCTCTTCGTCACCCGCGCCCAGCGGACCTGACTCCGCCGCTCGACCTCTTCGATCAGCATCCGGACCGCCTTCTGCGCGGGGCCGGAGAGGGTTTCCGGAGTGACCACCACCGCCCCGCGCAGCTCGAGCCCCTCACGCGGCGTGGTCGCCAGGCCGAGACCCGTGAGCAGCAGCAGGTGAAGCGCCCACATTCCACATCCTCTTTTGGTCATCTTCATCACTTGGTCGACTCCATCTTTTGAAAAAACGCTTCGCGGTGCGGACGCCCGCTCTCGGCGAAGTGGGTGATCCCTTCACGTTCGACAATCGTCCTGAATCGTTCATATGTTCCGTCATACTTTGCGGTGATCGGGGCACGGAGACATTTCAGGTAGAGCAGAGGCAGGCGGGCCAGCTCGACCCGTCGGCGCACCTCGTCGTTGTCGGCCACCGCCTCGGCCCGGTCGAAGAGCCCATCCGCTTCGCGCACCAGCTCCTCGCTGAAGATCTGGTCGTCCGGTCGCAGCCCAAGATGGATGTGCGTCTCGGCGTTCAGGCGGCTGTGGATCAGCTCCAGGTAGCCGCGCACATACTGGCCGGCCCGCCCGTAGTACCCAAGGAGAAAGTCGTTCAGGTAGTCCTCGAGATGGCCATCCGGATTCCAGAGCAGCCGCCCCAGCACCCAGGCCCGCAACTCCGCGAACTCGCCACCCGGGCTCTGGTAGGCCGCCTGCTCCATGATCCCGATCGACTTGTTGGCCCGCAGGGTCTGGATGTTCGGTTGCAGCACCCGGAAATTCGGGAATGGCATAATGTAGTGGCTGAAGTTGACGACATAGTCCCAGATATAGAGCTGTGGCGCGATCCGTGCCCACCCTTCGAGATCGTCGACAAAGGGCTTATTGACCGGACAGTTGCGAAAGTCATGGGCAAAACAGGCCTCGATGCTGCAGAGCCGGGTCACGACATTGGCCCGCGGACGCAGCGTTCGCGGAGGTTTGCGGGTGTACTGGTAGGCGAGCGTCCCGACATACTTGCCGGGAAACTCCTTCTCGACGGCCTCCGCAACCTGGTTGACAAACCAGATCATCGGTCCCGCTTCGCTCCCCTCGCGTCTGGCGATCTCCTGGCAATGATCGCACTCGCAGGGGTTGAGCCAGTCGTTCTGCGAGACACAGTAGATGAGATATTCCGGGCTCTGGCGCATCCTCTCGCGCAACCGTTCCGTGATGATCCGCCGGACATCCGGGTTGGTCAGGCAGAGCTGGGCCCGCTCCCACGTCCGTTTCCCATCGAGCAGGCTGAAGTACTCCGGATGGCTCGCGAAGAACTCTTCCGGGGGGACGAACTGGTAGAAGGTATGGACATTCCAGTAGGCCTCGACTCCGCCCGGCTGCTGGCGATGGCCCATGGCGCCATTCATGCGGTTGCGCGCCGCCCAGACCGGATCGAAGGCCTCATAGTAGAAGTTGTTGCGCACCCGCACTCCGGGCGCTTCACGGTGATCGAGCCGGGTGAAGGCATAGCGGGCCCGCGCCGGCGCGAGACTGACGCGGGGCGTGTACCAGCGACATCCCAGCTCGCGCTCGAGAAAGCTCATCACCCCATACATCGTGCCCCGCTCACGTCCACCCAGGATCAGCAGCGTCGGGCCATTGTTCCAGTACCGGAAGGACTCGTCTCCGGCCGCCGGTTCGGTGACGCTGGCCCCGGCGAGACGGCGCGTCTGCTCGTTGTACCCGACGACGATCACCCGCTCGCCGGTCACCTCATCCGCCTTGCGGAGCGGGAAGTCGGCCCCGCTGACCTGCTTCAGCCAGTGCTGCAGTTCGCGGGCCGCCCACTGCTCCGACTCCCCGGCCGCCCGGCCGGTGACGATCGCATAGTCGGTGCGCCCATCTGCGAAGAGCGTCTGCTCGACGCGCCGTCCGGCGCTGAAGGGGGTCTCATCCCACCACTGCGGCTCCTCGGCGGCGAGTCGACCCTCGACCCGCAGCCGGTAGTGCTCGAACTTCGCCGCCTCGACCGGCAGCCTCATCTCCGCCTGCCGCGTCCAGTCACCCTGCCAGACAATCTTCTCCGGCTCACTCGCCCGGACAATCGTCAGGACCATCTTCTCGAAGAGCTGGTCGACCGCCGTGACCGGATGTTCGAAGCGCAGCGTCGCTGTCCCGTCGGCGCGGTTGACGACGCGGTAGAGTGGCCGCCCCTGCTCGAGCAGCGAGATCCGGAACGGCAGCAGCCGCGCGCAGAACTCCCAGCGGTTTCCGCGCTCTTCGATCTTCAGGACCAGCCGATTACGCCCCTTCCGCAGCCGGACGAGAATCAGCTCGTCATCGACCTTCAATCCCCGCGCCTCCGGCCGATCCCAGACCAGGTCGCCATTGAGCCATCCCCGCCCGCCATCGTTCGATCCAAGCGCCAGGACCATCGTCTGGTCGCGCGGCCAGTCGAACTCCCGGTAAGCATAGGCGAGCACAAAGGCCTTCTCCGAGACTGCCCGATCGAGATCGATCGAACTTCCCACTGCCCGGTGGGCGATCCAGGTCGCCCGGCCTCCCTCATACTCGACCGAGGCGCCTTCCTGTACCCGCGGGTTGCGCTCCCCTCCCAGGGCGGCCAGATAGTCCTTTTCAAAGCCCGGAATATGAACGCCATCCGGAGTATTGTTTGGCAGTGTCGCCAGTGGAAACGGTCCGCAGAGCAGCCAGTCA
>Ga0209972_10002554_pt1 | contig 14812 bp, 19 predicted proteins | sample NOAtaG_7_FD_187302 | JGI IMG/M metagenome (GOLD analysis project Ga0209972, IMG submission 187302) | Freshwater lake microbial communities from Lake Erie, under a cyanobacterial bloom - NOAA_Erie_Diel1S_2200h metaG (SPAdes) (version 2) | ecosystem: Environmental > Aquatic > Freshwater > Lake ... | reverse complement strand
CCTCAATCACGAACCCAATTGGCCGCTTCGGCGTAGCCGGAGCCGCCGCAAGAACACCGGCGGCCAGAGTCAAATTGTTTTTCGTCGAATTCACTGCATCAAGGTATGAAATCAGAAAGCACTCGGCAATGACCGCAATTGGCGTGCGCCGTGATAAGGCGGCGTTTTCCAGTGGGTGTAAATCCCACCCGGCAACCCGCTCCAGCCGGAAGCACCCGGAGCAACTATGGAGGTAACGAAATGGTTGAAGCCTTTGGGTAAAGCGTGTCACGAATTGGTGACAGCGCGAGTGTGCGGGCCGTAACGTGAGTGAACGCTGAGCAAGCCTCGAAAAGGACGATGCGCAGGCCGACCCGACAGCCATATCGGGGAAGGCTGATAGGACTGGGAAGAAAGAGCGATGCAAGGTCCCAGTCACTGCGCCGGGGTAGTGGCGACAGCACGTACACAAGGAAAGCGCGCGCAACACGGGAAGCCCAATCATGTGGTCGAGCGCTCGACCAACCGGAGGCCGGTGACGGACAGACTGGGCATGGTGGGGTGGCGGAGAGGCTCGTAGTACTGACGAAATCGGGTAATGCCGGTGGAGGGAAGGAGCCTTGGTTCAAGGCGGATGCAGGAAGCGACAAGGAAGGCGAGATTGGGGCAACCCTACGACACTCGCGTAGTCTTCAGGCGTCGCGAACTGCATACCATGTGGAAGCGAAGGAAACACTCGAACTCAGTTCGGGGAACCCCCGGCCGGCGACGGTCGGCGTGGGTAGTTGCGGGAGTTTTGTCATGTCTGATGGAGCCGAGCCTGCGCACTTGGCAGTGTCACTATCGTCATCGGCAGCCGCGACTTTCCGTGGGCGAAAGCATGCTGTCTTGTCCGAGAGCCGGATGCGGGAAATCTGCACGTCCGGTTCGATGAGGGGGGTGTGGAAACGGGGTTAGGGCAAGGCTACTTAGGCACCGCCAGACGAAAGGGGCGGCAACAGACAAACCAAACCTACTGCTACCGCGCCACATCCCTACTCTACCGCGCCGCCTCGCCCCCTCCCGGGGTGCTGCGCACCCCCGGTAAACCGGCTCCCCTGCTTGCGTCTTTAGGGGAAACGGGAACAATAGTGTTACCGGAGTCCGCTATGCCCAATCATCTTGCGCCTAATGGCCTTGATGTTCACTATCAAGGCCATTCACTGCGTCAAACTTCGTACCCTCGTCTTTATCTACTGGACTGAGCGGGGGAGCCGCCGAAGGCGGGGGGCGCAGCCCCCGGTTGGGGTCGAAGGCGCGGCGTAGCGCGTAGCGCGAAGCCAGGACAGGGGAAGGCGCAGCCTTCCCGCGCCTCTGTCGGCCCATCAGGGCCGCACTTTTTTAACTGGTTGCTTTATCGGACGCTGTACCAGTACGGGAGAACTCAATAACTAGGAAATTTTTTTCTCTGTGGCAGCGAGCGCTTCAGGATTGGTCGCGATTCGTTGCAAGCCTTGCGCGAACCATTCACCGGTAGATAAGTTGGCACGTGTCTTAGGTGTGCGTTCCACCGCACGCTTTAAACGCGTTTTCGAGGATTTTTTTGATGTCTTCATGAGTATCGTCCTCTACTACTGACTGCCTTATGAGGTAGTGAAAAATAAGAAGTGTTCGTCTAACTACAGGTAAATATATAGGTCAACTACAGGGCGAGTGTTCAAAACCTTGTTTTCATAGGGGAGCGCGCGATTAGCCTCTGACCGTTAATGCGCAAAGTTCTGACCGTTAATGCGCAAAGGTAGGGGGTGCTCTGACCGTTAATGCGTGGATAAAAATGGCTGTCCACAGACTTATCCACGCCGGGAGATATGGCTTTGTGCAGGAATCAAGGTCAGGTGGTTGGTGTCCATCGACACATTGCCTCGTAGCCCTCTGTAGATGACTTCGACCTTCTTCAGCGCTTGGGCAAACTTGCGTTTGAAGTCGGCCTTCCCTTGCGCGGAGCTAGGGTAGCCCGCACCAAATTGAAGTTGCAGCGCCTCCCACGGGATCGATGTTGACCGTCGTAAGTAGCTTAGACGGTACGTCAGCCAGATATAGAGGTCGATGGCCAATGGTGACTTCTTAAGCGCCTTGAGCGCACGCATGTCCAACGGTACAGGGTGCTCAACCACTTCCCGGAAAAACGCCTCAGAGAGGGTCACCGTGCTCTGGAATAGGCTTCTTTGGGTAGGGTTCTGCGGATTCCACCAAAGCAAGTGATTGTCGGCAACACGAAAACCCGCCTCGCCACTATGATCTTCGCCTTCATAGATGCAGCTAATGTTGGTCGAAAAAAGGCGCTTGGACTGCTCTCTTAACCGCGTGATGCTGCCCCAGCGGCCGCCGGTGGGCACCATATCGAGCTGCTGCATAAAATTGGTGAGGTTGTCGCCCAAGACCAATTCGCGGGTCTTTGTGCGCACCGCTTCCGTGCTAACCCAAGTGAGCAGCAAGCGCGGCACAACCCCGTAGGGCAGGCCAATACGGCTGGGCGCCATCATCACGAGCGTAAATGCCCCATTGCGGCGCTCGAATTCATTCTCGGTCGGTTTGCTGTGTGGCAATGTTGCCTGTACCAAGGCGCGCGCCATATAGCCTAGCGCACCGGCATCCTTGGCCTGCTGCGCCTCGATGGCCAGCGCATCATCGATCAGTTGACGCGTCAGGTCGCCGGACTTCATCAGTCGTCTAGTGGCCGCAGCCCCTTTTGTTTGCGCAGCAAATTGATGCCTTGGAGTAGGAGGGCATTGACGGTCGTACCGTCATCGATGGCCATGCGCCGCAAGTCCTTGTGAGCATCAGGCGACATACGGAACGCCACTTGCACTTTGTCTGCAATCTTGGCGTCTTGATGTCTTGATGTCTTGATATCTTTATTGCTTTGTATCGGCTCTTTATCCATATGATCTGCCGGCGGCTGGGCATTCACGGATAACGATGCAAGCGACAGTTTCGGTTTGCTCATTTGGCACCTCGTAGTTTTGCAGCGATTTTGTCGGCAAGGGAATTGACCTGCTCCGTCGCACCAGCATCCCCCAGCTCGTGCGCTCCCAGGCCCGCTGGTAAACCACGGTAGAACGCCACGCGATCACCCAAAGCGCCGATGATGGGTAAGCCATACTCAGTCAGCAAGGGCAGCGCCTCGCGCGATTCCAGCAGATTAGGCTTCATGGAATTGAGGACAAACCCGGCTGGTCGACCCGATGCGATCACGAGATCAACCGTTTGTTTGATGGTCACCAGATCGGCCGCCGTGGGTCGTACCGGCACCACGATCAGATCGGCATCCTTCAAAAGCCAAGCGATTTGTGCGGTGGAATGCGGCGGCAAATCGAGCACGATGTAATCGAACCCTTCGGCCTTGGCCAGACTAAGCGCCTGTTTGACAGCATCGCGCCCAGGACAAGGTACAGCCAATGGGCTGGGCAATTCAGTCGGTCGCCGACGCAGCCACTCCACAGCGGTAGCTTGTGGATCGACATCTAGCAACGCGACGCGTTTACCGCGTCCGGCCATGGCTAGCGCGAAATGCACGCTGAGCGTGGTCTTGCCGCTGCCGCCCTTATTGGAGAAAACGCAAAGAATTTTAGACATAAAGATATTTAGCAATAAAGATATCTTTATGTCAAGACATCTCTTGTTTGCATAGACGTACCAAATTTGATACGATTGCATCATGGCTAGCCAAACTCATCCTGTCCTTCTTGTTGCCTTTTTCAAATCTGAGTCGGGCAATGAGCCAGTACGAGACTGGCTGAAAGCGTTGCCTGCCATCGAGCGGAAAGCTATCGGCGAAGACGTCAAAACCGTGCAATTCGGCTGGCCACTGGGTATGCCCTTGGTACGCAAAATGGACAAGGAGCTTTGGGAAGTTCGTATCCATCTTCAAACTCGAATTGCCCGTGTTTTGTTCACCGTTAGCGGGGACGCCATGGTGCTGCTCCATGGGTTCATCAAAAAATCCAGCAGCACCCCAGCGGATGATCTTTCGCTCGCGAAAAACCGACTGAAACAAGTGAAGGAATGAAGACCATGGGAAACAAACACATCGGCAGCAATTTCGATGATTTTTTGGCTGAGGAAGGGCTATTGGAAGACGCGACGGCGACGGCCATGAAGCGGGTCATTGCCTGGCAGATTGAACAGGAAATGAAAGCGCAAAAACTTTCCAAGACGGCCATGGCCGCCAAGATGCACACCAGCCGTGCGGCTCTGAATCGATTGCTCGATGCTACCGATACCAGTCTGACCCTAACAACGCTGGCCAGCGCCGCCGCGGCCTTGGGAAAGCGGGTTCGGGTAGAGCTCGCTGTTTGATTCCAGCTTTGTGGCCAATCAATGAATAAGGATATCCGGAATATTGCGTGGAATCGTGTTGTGATCAAATTTGTGGAGCGCTAATGAGTTCGGCACAATCGGCCAATACCGGCGGTTCCCGATTGCCGTCCAATTCAGCGGGTGTTATCTGGCGTGACGTAAAACTTAATTCTGTTGTAGGTGTATATTAATACAGCATAATTGCTTAAAGATATGATTTCAAAATGTCTTTTCGATTTTTCACATACAAGTTGTGCGTCAGCCCAAAAAGTTGTGGAGACTCGGGTTGTCGCCACAAATTAAGTTAGGCCGCTTTCATCATGCGCGATTCATCACTCGAAATGCATGCGTACTACGCAGAGCGGGCGCCCTATTACGACGCGGTTTACCTCAAACCTGAGCGCCAGTCGGACATTGAATTTCTATCCAACTACCTTCCAGGGCAGCTCTCGGGGCGAGACGTCCTAGAAATAGCCTGTGGCACAGGTTATTGGACTCAGCACATCGCAAAGTCAGCTCGGAGCGTTCTCGCCACCGACGGCACCACCGAACCGCTCGAGTTCGCAAAGCTACGACCGCGGCACCGATGTAATGTGAAATTCCTGCTGGCCAATGCCTATTCCCTCACGTCAGAGCTCGGCCTGTTCAATGCATGCTTCGCTGGCTTATGGTTCTCCCACATCCCAGTCGGTTCACGCGCAGCCTTCCTTTCGGGTCTCAATCAAAGGCTAACTCCCGGCTCGAAAGTCATATTCATCGACAACAATCAGACCCAGCTTCGTGACTTTCCAATCGCTGAGACGGACTCCGATGGAAACACCTACCAACATCGAAGCCTAAATGATGGCTCGGTACATCGAGTCTTAAAAAATTTTCCTACCCAACAAGATTTGGTCCAACTGGTTTCACCGTTCGCCACCCAGCTGCATTGGCGTGAACTCAGCAACTTCTGGCTCTTCGAGTATGTTTTCACCGGCGCGGCCTAACCCCTCGTTCAACCGGACTTGCAACGGCGTTCCTGCGCAGGCCGTCATTTCATTCTCGGCCTGCTTCGTCTCTCTGTCGCAAGCCGGTTAACTCAAACGTTAGGCGTCACGAGAGCTCCGCTGCCATGACCGACCGTGTGATCGTTGCATTGGACTTCGAGTCGACCAACGAGGCCCTGGCGCTCGTCGAGGCATTGGGTGCCGAGTGCTGCGCATACAAGGTCGGGCTGCAGATGCTGGTGTCGGAAGGTCCGGACTTGGTTCGGACGCTGGTTGCGCAAGGGAAGAACATCTTCCTGGATCTCAAGACGCACGAGATCCCGAACTCGGTCGCCGGCGCAGTACGGGCGGCCGGGAAGCTCGGAGCATCTATGGTCACTGTCCACGCGTCGGGCGGCTCGGCAGTTCTCCACAGTGCCGTAGCGGCCGCTGCTGCGTTTCCCAGGCTCAAGGTGCTGGCTCTAACTGTCATCACCAGCCTTCGCGATGAAGACCTTCCGGAGATTGGCCTCGCGCCCTCTGTCGAACGGCAGGTGCTTCGTCTCGCCCAGCTCGCCGCGGGCAGCGGCTGTCACGGAGTCGTGGCCTCTGCGCATGAAGCGCGAGCGCTAGCCTCAGTGCTGCCAGCCGGAACCCTGATCGTCGTTCCTGGGATTCAACTCACAGGCTCAGCTGGGAGCGATCAAGCCCGCACGTCATCACCTCAGTTTGCCCAGGAGGCCGGCGTCACCCACATCGTCATCGGCCGCGCAATCACTGCGGCACAAAGTCCGAAGCAAGCCTTTCGTGAGGCAGCGCTTGCCTTCTCTCACCGCAGTGACGCCTAACCCCTCGGTCAACGCGAGGCCCAGCGGCGGGGCACTTGGCCCGCGATGCCATGTGGTTCATCATCGGCCTCGCGGGCCAAGCACCCCACCGCCGGTCCCGCGTTACCTCGAACGTTAGCCGTTCTTGTTTCATCAACCGCAGCACAACCAAAGGAGTAGCAGCATGGACACATGGAAAATTTACCAAGACCCAAAAAGTGAGTGGCGTTGGACACGTACAGCCCCCAATGGAAAAGTCGTTGGCGCATCAACCGAGGGGTATAAAAACAGGGCTGATTGCGTCGCAAACGCGAAACGAAATGGCTACACTGGCTCTTAATATCAAGCGCTTAGTACCGCCAACGCCGCCACAATTTCTGCTGCGTTGGCGGCTTCGAGATTAGCTTGTGCGATATTGCCTTCTGCGCGGTTAATTGGCTCGTTGTTTTGAAGAATCTCGGTCAGCTGCGGCGGTTCCCGCCGCTGCAAAGCAGACATTCCCGGCACTCGATTTCACACAATATTCCGGATACCAAAAAATAACCGGCTAGTACACCACCTTGAATGTCGGCGAATCTTCCGGTCGGGTGCGACGCCGGTCATAAATTTTTGTGGTTGCAATGTTGGCGTGGCCAAGCCATTCCTGCACCTTGGCGATATCCGCCTCGTGATCGAGCGCGTTAGTGGCAGCCGTCGCGCGCAAAGCATGTGGCCCCATACGCTCACCGGTGACGCCAATTTTTTCTAGGTAGTGCTTCACCACCGCCGCATAAATCGATTGCGGCGTCAGCGCACCATCAACTGACCCAGACACATTATTGCGGATAGGCCGGAACAACGCGCCTTCTTTGTCGGCATCGTGGCCATTTGCACTCAAGTAATCACTGATCAGTCCCGCCGCATTCGGATGCAACGGTAGATATCGCTCTTTGCCGCCCTTGCCGTGCACGCGAAGATGCATGACGCCACGACGTTCATGAATGTCTTTGACTTTGAGTGTCGAAAGTTCTTCTCGTCGCAACGCGTGATACAGCAGCACCGAGAGAATTGCGCGATCACGCTTGCCTTTGAGTGTCGCCGGATCGGGTGCCTCAAGCAGTTTGCGCGCTTGGTGATCACCTAATGCCGGCGTCTTCCCCTCTTGGCTTTCGACCTTTGGTCGCTTCACGCCCTTAACCGGATTGAATGCGACGGCGTTGCGGTCGCACAAATATTCATAGAGCGATGAGAGAGAGGCGAGCTTGCGTCGCAACGTCGATGCAGCGAGTCCTTTGTCTTCGAGCGTTTTGCGCCAGGCTAAGACATGCGCGCGGGTGATGTCCCTGAACTGCTCCGGCAAGTTGATACCGACGAAGCGCATGAACTCGCCGATATCGTTACGGTAGGCACGGCGCGTTTGTTCGCTGTCGAGGTTCGCAAACCATTCGGCCTCGGGTGGAACGGTTGCTAACGATTGAAATTGTTCGGCCGTTAGAACAACTCCATGCCCATGTTTCGTTTTGACTAGCCGCGTTGTCATGTTTCTTGAGGGTAAATTTCTTGCACTTCCCTCTCCGCTTCTGCAATTCGCTGATTCAGATCGTATGTGGTTGGCCCCGTTGAAGAAAGCCTAGACGCTTTTTTTGTTGGACTCTCTAACTCTTCACGCAAATCGTGAGGCAATGCGTTTGCAAGAAGGGCCATAAACTCCATATCATCTGCATACACAGTGTGGACTAATTTCTGGTTGGGCGCGCTAACAATAGCCCTGATCGGAAATGCCTCAACTAGGCTTGCGTATTTTTTGTCGCTCGATGCCATGAATGGAACGTAGAACGTTCCTCGATCATCCTTGGTTGAAACCGTCTCAAGAAAGCGTAGAAAGAACAAGTCCCAAGAAATGCCTCTGAGTGCTACTAGCCCGTTTGCTCTCGGCGAACTCACCGGTGAAAAGAAGTGCGGAATGCTCTTGTCAGGTGCCAACATCTTTGACGCGAAGTAAATTTCCGTCTTGGCAAATTTCCCTAAAACGTTCAAGCTAATGCGAACCATCCTCGCAATGTTGTCGTGGTGTTTGGATGGATACTTCCATCGCAAAATCATCGCGCGGAGCAGCATTAAATAGATAGTCTTTCGTCTAGCGAGCTGATGTTGCATAGTCGTGTCACTTTTAAATGAGTCGAGCAACACGCGCGCTTCGGTACGCGCGCAGACTTCATTTTTTGCAAAGTCCGGTCGCCTTTGCGTGGCATATGCGTCTCGGTCTAAATAGTCGAATTGCTTCAACGCAGTCAGTGTATTTAGTGGTCTGTCGTTGCCGTCTATATCATGCGCTAAGTTCTCAAGAATGAACGGCACAAAGTCAAAATTGAAAGTCGGCTCGCGCACTTTCACCATTTTCAAGAGCCGCATGAAGCTGTCCGTATCAGATAGCTTTTTGCCGTTCACAAATAGCCGAAATTGCTCTGCGATGTTGCTATCAAAGCTCAACGAGTAATCCAGAGGAATTCGAGCCTGGCTGCGAATTGTTTCGCTGAAGACTTCATCGGTGTAGAACAATAAGCCTCGCCCCGCAAAAAGCGGCCTTATCAACGGGCACTCTTTGCTGATCGCCTCGAAGCTGAGGCCATTGAATTCGGTGCCGGTGGCACTTGCGTAGATAACCTTCAAGCCACAAAAGGCTTCTCGATCCGACATGATGATGTCGAAGAACGAGTCGGCATGGTTTGCCAATGAGAGCGCGTTTACTGCCCTTTGGAACAGTTGCTGGGATTCGTTCATGTGCAAGTTTATGTTTGATAAAATATGTTATCAAATATAACGCCACGTGGCTAATCATCCAGAGTCAATTATTTCGCCGGGGTTAGGCATTAATGGGAAAGTCCCTATGCAGCGCCGCTAGCGCGAGTTTCGTAAATTCTTCGTCGCTAATAGGTTCTCTCGCGAGATTGAGTAACTCCGTCAGCGCATGCGAGCCGACGTCCACGCCTTCGATTAGGTTACTCGCGTGACCTTGCGCGATGGCGTAGACGCGCTTAGCGATGATATCTTCAATGTTGTCGGATGGACGTAATGCTGTATTCATGGTGTACGTTCCTCAATCGCCAGTCACAACATCGTCAGCGATGTCAGCGGGCAACTCAGTAGGCGCGCCGTGTTGTTCGATAAGGAGCTTACGCATCTTCTTGCACGCCTCTTCTATCTCGGCTTCTTGCTGAAAAAGTCGCGCCTCTTCAGAACTAAAAGGTTTTGTCTGCCCGCTCATGCGACACCTACTCTCATCCTGATACTCAGTTCAGGCGACTTACAACGATCAACACGATCAACAATTAAGGGCATTCGCAGCGATGCATTTTCCTCAAGCCATATCAGCGCACGCTGGAACTGTTCGCGAGTCGGTTGACGTGGATCGTGCATGTTGAATACCGGCTGAATCTTCCAATCAGATACGCCCAGCTCCCGTAACTTTTCGACAGTCCAGCGCATATGCTCCGCCCCGTAAGAGGTTGCATCGGTCGGTACTAAAACCGAATCGAATTCAGCCAGCGTCGAGCGATAGCGCGCGGCCTCTTCCAGAAAAGCATTGATAACCAATTGACTTACGTCTACGACGACGTGTGAATGCATCATTAAGTTGCGAAAGAACTCCTTGAAGTTGCCCGGCCAAAACACCTCGGCATTTCCACCGTCTAGAACCGCGATGTCCGTCGCGATATGCGATGTGTAGTGCAACAACATCGCATCCTTAGGTGCCATCGGTACAAGGTGGCGCGCCATTGTTGTTTTTCCTACGTTGCCCGCAGTGCTGATAATGAGCGTTTTCATTGTGATGGCCTCGTTTTCTTTGGCGGAGCAAGCTCTTTGATCGGCGGCTTACTTGGTGTAGTAGCAGGTGGCTCCTGCTGTTTTATGTTGAGATAGTAGAACGTCCCAAATCCTGCCGCAATCCCCAACGCTACACAAGCAACAACCATCCAGGCCCCGCGCGCCCAGCTCGTGCGTCGTCGCTGGTTTTCTTGCTCCGCCGCTGCGCGCAACATCTTGTTGGCCGACTGCTCCAAGGTGCGCTGGTAGTTGTCAGCGATAGTGGCAAGCTGCTGGCGCACAGCTTGCACAGCGGGCGCAAGCTGAGCGCCCGTTTCATCGCGCACCGCTTTAGGAATCGCCTGCTGTAATTCAACGACGAGCGACCGCATGGCCTCGATAGACGCCTGCGCATCTTCTGCCTGCTGTTTGGTGAGGGCATAGAGCGCCGCGAGGTCTTCGTCTGTCATTCGTTCCGCCATACGTTATCGGCTCCTTCCTGGACTGCGCGGCTTTGGCTGCATGGCCGACACGTTGGTACGCGTGGCCTGTGGTGTTCGCTCGTTGGGCTTATCAAGGCCGAATCGCTTCTCTAGTTGCGCCAGCCGATCAGCGCCGAGCTTCTCCATCTGTGAGCGCTTCTCCGCGCTCAAAGAAACACCTTGTGGTATTTGCTCAAGGCCACGTACTTGGGCGTAATCCGTCGCCATGTCTTTCGGTCGCGCGCGCGACAACGTGTTTACCAGTTGCTGTGGTGTGGTGAACTCATCACGTGCAAAAACGAGCTGCGTTTGCTGTCGATGCCGCGACATCGCAACATAAGTCGCGTGACGATCAAAGTTCTTGCTGGCGAGCACTTGCGTGCGATTTACCGTCGAGCCTTGTGACTTGTGAACGGTCGTTGCATAACCGTGATCGATGTTTTTGTAAAAGCGCGGATCAACATCGATTGTCCGTCCCGGCTCCTTCTCGTTCTTCCCATCCAATTGAACAGAAAGTGTGCCGGATGCATTCACTTGCGTGACCGTTCCGAGGCTACCGTTTTTGACGCCGAGACTTTTTTCATTGCGCAAGAAAAGCACTCGATCTCCGGTGGCAAATTCACGCTGGCCACGTTCGGTTTCCACCGCTACCCCTCCCTTGAGCTCCCCGTTGGCTTTGAGCCGTTCACGCGCGCCGTCGTTCAATGCCTTCACGTCATCACGAGTGTAAGCTAGCATCAATTGTGAGCCTTGCCCTCGGCCTTGCTCCCATGTGTCCAGAACAGCCGTACGCGCATCATCGCGCGTCTGTGCGCCGGTGATAGCGCCGCGCTTCTCATACGCTTGCAATGCCTCGACGGTACGGCCACTGGCCATATCGAGCGTTGCTTCCTGCTGCCATTGTGTTTGTTGTCGCCTAACGCTAGTCAGCTCCGCAACGCCGGCTGATTCGCTGATTGCGCGAAATGGCGCACCTGCCTCGATCGCTTGCAATTGCTCGGCATCTCCCACCAACACGACCTTGGCTCCTGCGCGGTCGGCTTCCGCCATAACACGATCAAGCTGCCGGGTACCAAGCATGCCGGCTTCATCGATCACCAGCACGTCTTTGGCCGATAAGGCGTCGTGGCCGTTGCGCCAGGACAGTTCGTAACTGGCCAACGTCCGTGATTCAATACCAGAAGCATGCTGCAAATTCTCGGCTGCGATGCCGGAGAGCGCTGCGCCTTTTACCGTGTACCCCTCACGCTCCCATGCATCACGGGTGGCGTCCAGCATCCGGCTCTTGCCGGATCCGGCGACGCCCACGACTACCTTTAAGTCGCCTGCTTCCAGCACATGCCGTGCGGCTTCCGTTTGTTCGGGCGTTAGGCCGGAGCGCTTCGCCGACGCCTCAATCTGCCGATCCGCTACGGCATGGGACGGTTTTGCCGTCATGTCTTCTGCGTGCCCCCGCAGTTCGTTTTCGATGGTCACCATGTCTCGCGTCGAATAGCGGGTCTGGCCGCGATCATCAACCCCCAGCTTCACGAGCTGGTCGGACGCCATGACCTTGGTCTGCGCTTCCTGAAACTGGTTGGCATCAACGGTATGGGTGTTGAGAAAGCGGGCAACATCCCGCTCGGTGAACGTCGCGCGCTGCTGTGTCAGTGCGTCGAGCGCGATCTTCGGCTCGGCGATGATACGTTTGCCGTTTTCCCGTTGAATGTCTTGCTGCCGCGCCATGCGCTCTTTGATGAGCGGTGGCAAATCGGCGTCTGATTGCCTATCAGTCGATAAGCCAAGTTTCTGGCCAGGCTCAAGATTGATGCCCTGCGCCGCGTAGCTGCGATGATCGACCCGGACTTCAAATCCTTCTCGCGCCAAGTATCGGTTTTGCACATCTGCCCATTCGGCTCGCCATTCGTTCATCTGGCTTTTGGTATTCCACTCCCGCACCTTCGGGCCAAACCCGTCGCCGTTAATAGAACGGGTCGTCAGCAAGATGTGTGCGTGCGGGTTGTTGGGGTCGTCTCGGTGAATGGCGATATCTGCCACCATCCCCCGTTTTACAAAGGTCTCTTGGACATATTCGCGTGCCAACGCGATCTGCTGTTCCCGATCCAACTCGATGGGCAAAGAGACTTCTACTTCGCGGGCAAGCTGAGCATCTTTGCGCTTCTCGATGTTCTCGACAGCGTTCCACAATTGTTCTCGGTCATAGGCCCAATCCGGCGCGTCTACTGGTGCCATGATCTCGGTATGTTCGACACCACTTTTTGCGGTGAAGTCGAAAGACTCGCCGGTCGAGCTAAGCGACAAATCTTCTGCTGATCGATATGCAGCGGCCTGCACGACGCAGCGCCCTTCGGAGCGCCCGATAATCTTGGTATGTAAGTGGTAAATCGCCATTACAAATGGTTTCCGGATAGTTCGCCTGCGTCGGTCTAATGTCTTCAAACTCTCGAATTGTGGTGACGCTAGATAGTTCCTATGCGTTCTTTTCGATTGTTCTGTTTTTTTGTAATCCGTCGATTCCGTGAGTCAGCATGCGTCGGCTGAAATTTCGCTCTGCGCAGTAGCGCAGAAAACACGTTGCAAAGCAACGTATAAGTGCGCACTTCGTGTTTTGCCGTATGCTAACATAACCAAACTAGCTAAGGAGGCAGTATGGCAAAGACCCTAGATGCGTTAAAAGCGTCAATCGAGGCACAGCAAAAGAAGCTGGCCCAGCTCAAGGAAAAAGAGCGTCGCTTGCAGGCGAAGCAGCGCGCCAGTGAGTCCAAGAAAAATCGTGCTGATGACACACGCCGAAAAATTCTACTCGGTAGCTATGTCCTAGCGGCGATAGAGGCGTCCGGCGGCTATCCACCAGACGTCTACCCCACATTTCGATTGTTTAACAATGGCATTACACTCGATGGGTTTTTAACGCGCGTTGATGATCGAGTGCTATTCGAACTTGACCCAGCACCAGTACTAACTGCCAAGGGTTAAGGTGGATTCGAAGCGGCATTACGTTTACCCGTTTGCACCATTCCTGTTTGTGTGGGACTTGGCGACTGGACGCACGACGTGGAATCTCGTCTGGATCGGCATTTGGTCGCATTTGTTCGCCGGGGCAACCGTCGCTTCAGTCGCACCAGTTATTTGGCACCAAACCTATCCGTCTTTGCTTGAGAAGGTGGTTTCGACCACGTTACAAACAGGCGCTATGTTCTTGGTCAGCTTGCTCTGCTATGGGGCGCTGTTTACAGTCATTGCGGCCATTTTTCGTCGGCTGCCCGGCCCTGTCAGTCAGGCGGTTATTCGTGGCTCGCGCTTCAAGAATGACGACGAAATACGCTCGTGGAACAAGTCGGCGAAGTCCGGTAACCCGATCTGGCTCGGCAAGTGTGCGATTCTCCCGGACAAGGAACCGCAGCACTTTCTGGTTGCTGGTCGCACCGGCGCGGGTAAGACCCAGGTTATCTACTCGTTCCTGGAGAAGGCGAGGGAACGCGCGCAAGCCGGCATTGCGGCGGATTTGAGTGGCATCTACCTGTCGCGGTTTTATCGCGATGGCGATGTCATCCTGAGCCTATTTGATCGTCGTTCGGTCGCATGGTCACCCTTCAATGAAATTCGCGCTCCCTATGATGCGATGTTGCTTGCTGAATCGTTCATCCCGCGAGCGGATGACGGCAGCGATGACAAACAGTGGCAGTTCTACGCGCAGACGCTCCTCGGCGAGCTATTGCGATCGCTCCATGCCAAGGGGGATCACTCGATGGCGCACATGCGACGCCTGATGATGAGTGCGACAGCGGCCGAACTGCAAGTGTTCACGAAAGACACGGCGGTTGAGATTCTGTGTCACGCCGGCAACGAACGAATGTTGGCCAATACACGCGCCATTGCTGCCGTCTACATGAATCCTTGGCAGTACCTGCCGGACAACGGGCATTTTTCGATACGCTCTTGGGTGGCCAACAATGCCGATGGTAGCGATTGGCTGTTTTTGCCCTACCGTGACGATCAGGCCTCTTTGGTGCGTAACCTTCTCGCCGGCTGGATTGATTTAGCGGTCACTGAGGCGCTGCGACTGCAGGAGGATCCCGGTCGTCGGTTTTGGTACTTGATGGACGAACTTGATAGCCTGGGCAAACTCGGCTCCCTAAAAGCAGCCACCACAAAGCTGCGTAAATATGGCGGCGTTGTTGTTGGTGGCATCCAGACCGTTTCACAACTGGAAGCGACCTATGGCGAAAAGACGGCCCAAACGATTCTTGGCTCCTTGAGCAACAAGATTATTTTGGCCGCCGGCGATGGGGCGACAGCGACTTATTTTGAGACGGAGCTGAGGCTGTCCCGAATTTTGTGTTTATCGATTTTGCTAGGCGTTATTGAATTGTTGCTCGAAACGGATCATCAGTTGGCTTAGCGCTTGTTTCCAATTCTGAATGGGCATTGTCCAGCG
>Ga0209972_10002551_pt1 | contig 14824 bp, 12 predicted proteins | sample NOAtaG_7_FD_187302 | JGI IMG/M metagenome (GOLD analysis project Ga0209972, IMG submission 187302) | Freshwater lake microbial communities from Lake Erie, under a cyanobacterial bloom - NOAA_Erie_Diel1S_2200h metaG (SPAdes) (version 2) | ecosystem: Environmental > Aquatic > Freshwater > Lake ... | reverse complement strand
TTGATGTACAAGCTGAACCCAAAAGAAAAAGGGCGATGGCTGTTGAGAGGAGGTTGTTCATTTCTTTCCCAGTGGAAGTATGGCCGAAAAAACAACGTTGTTATGGTAAACACCACTCCGGATAAAGAAAGGACTGGAGACCGGTTTGCGCATGGAATTCAAACCATATTGGAATTCAAGCCGCAACCAGGCTGCACCGGCATCGTATTGAACGCCTGCACCCATGATGAAAAGCATTTTCCGCAACTCGTCCTGCAGGTTGCTGTAAGCGCCGAGGGCATCGCGGGCATTGAAAACGTAGGAACCGCGGATACCTGCCAATACTTTCAATCCTTCCAATTGCGCGCTCCGCAATAAATACACCGGCACTTCGGCGCTTTGAATGCGGTAATGGAAAGGAAATGGATTGGGTGCGTCAGGATTGTTAAAACTCCTGCTGCCACGCTCTGCGAATGATACGCCGGTCATCCATGATGTTTTGGCGTCAATCCCGCGATGCACTTCAACACCGGCTGCATAACCGATTTTGTTAAAGCCACTTTCCTGGTCTCCGTCGATCTGGCAGAACTTGCCGGCAGCATACACACCAGCCCTGAACTGATTGTTTTGTGCCTGTGTTTTAAGCGGGATGACAGCTGCCAGTATGAATGTAAATGCAAGGATATGTTTCCGCATGCTGGCAAAAGTAGGAGATTTGCACCTATGCCGTATGCGGATACGCTGATCGTCGGGCAAGGCCTGGCCGGTTCATTGCTTTCTATGGCTTTGCTGGAAAGAGGGGAGGAGGTGCTGATTGCAGACGATGATCGTTCGGTGGTTTGCAGCCGCGTTGCGGCCGGACTGTTTCATCCCATTGTTCCCCGAACCGGTGGCCTCACCTGGATGGCCGAAGATATTTTTTTACGGATTGAACCCTTTTGGCGGCAGGTGGAAATGCGCATTCAGCTTCCGCTTATGCATGCAATGCCCATGTATTATCATGCGGCAGATGAACAGGCCGCGCAGCATTGGCGCCAGGCGAGTGAAGCACTGGGAACGGATTGGCTGGGTTGGCAGCTCGAACCGCTGAGAGCGGCTTTTACCGCCCGTGCAGGCCGGGTGGATATCCGGGCATTTTGCGAAAGCCTGGCTGCACGCTATCAACGGGAAGGCAGGTTGATCCGCAATCCCTTTGCCTGGGAGTCTGTTCATCGCCAAGGCGCATATTGGCAATGGGGTGGTTTTCGGTTTCGGCGGATTGTTTTGTGCCAGGGTTACCGGGCAGCGCAGGAGGGGCCGTTTGGTTTTCTGCCTTTTCAACTGACAAAGGGTGAATTGCTGACTGTTCGTTGCGCGCATCAGCCGGTTCCTGCCGCCATCCATAAAAAGAAAGCTTTTGTGATTCCTTTGGGAGATGCATTGTACCGCATTGGCTCTTCCTATTCGCGGTTTTTTTCTGATGATGTACCCGAGGAAAAGCGCAAGGCGCAATTGTTGGCCCAGGCATTGGAAGTGCATCCATGGCTGGAGGGCGCGGAATTGGTCAGCCACGAGGCCGGAATAAGGCCGACTACCGGAGGGCGTCGTCCGTTCCTGGGTGAACACCCTGAACTGAAAGGCGTGTTTGTATGCAATGGATGGGGAAGCAAAGGCGCAGCGCTTGCAGGTATCCTCATTCCGGCGATGCTCGATGTGCTGGCCGGCCGACAGAATCCTTTGCCGGAAACAGATATCGCCCAGTATTGGAACCCATAATTTGCCAATAGGAGCGGGAAGCAGGAGGAAAACTCCGGACATAAAAAAAGCCGCTGTCAGAAAACAGCGGCTTTTCTATGGATTTTGAAGTGCTTACTGCACGTTCATTTTGCGGGTAACGGTATTGGCTCCTGCAGTAACAGTGTAGAAATACACACCGGGGGTAAGACCGGCAGCATTCAGGGTAACAAAGTGGTTACCGGGTGTTACATAACGGGGAGATTCACTGCGAACTACCTTGCCGTCGAGTGAACGGATTTCAACGTTCAGTTTTGCGGGCTCATCAAGGTAAATCAATACATCAGAAGTGCCGCTGAAGGGGTTCGGGTAGTTCTGAGATACCACGAATACCGAAGCAGGGCGGTTGGCTTTGTGCACACCAAGCCCCCACTGATGTCCGACTTCGTTGTTGCGGATTCTTTCGGTTGGGATGGCTGCGTATAGAATTTCGTTCAGCACAGTTTCGTGGTTGTTAGCACTGGCACTGTTGTTCTGAAGGGCAGTGCCGGGGATAATATCCTGCTGCCATACCATGTGTACGAAACTGTCTGTACGCGGTGAGAGACAAGCGAAGTCGTCTTCTGCGCGCATGGTCTGGGTAAGGTTCTGGGCTGGCTGCCAGGTAACACCACCGTCGGTAGAGTAAACCATTCCGATATCGCGGTAGTTGGCATCGAGGTCGCTTACGTCACCTTCAATCGGCACGGAAAAGCTCACATAAATGTTGCCATCTGCATCGATAGCAGCGCTTGGCTGGCGCATGGCTGAAGTATTGCCAAGGCGGGCTACGGTGTTGAGGTTGCTGGGCACGTTGCCACTGGTCAGTGCAGCGGTTGTAGCGCCAAGAAGGCTGTTGCCTGCAGTTTCGTCACGGCCGAAAGGTGTACCGGAAGCAATGATCTGGCTGGTATTGGTTTCTTCGCTCCAGTGAACAATGTTCTGGAAGCCGGGGAAGAACGAGAAGCTCTGGTCTGAGTTGTCGTCGTCGAACATGCGGCTGAAGCCCCAGAACGCGTGCAATTTGCCGTCGTTGTCGATTAACACATGCACCGATCCATCGTTGGAGAAAGGAGTATCAAGCATCAGCTTGCTAGAAGCGTAAGGCGCGTACTTGAAGCTGTCAACGATGGTTTTGGTGAAGGTGTTACCGTTATCGGTTGATTTCCAAACGGCTACGTCGTCAGCCAGACCACCGAAGATGATGGCAACGATCGAATCGCGAACGTCGATGGCATAACCGTCGGCACCTGCACCTGTGATGCGGCTGGAGTCGAAACCGGGCAGCATTTGAGCAACTTTATCCCAGGTTGCACCGCCATCTGTGCTGCGGCTGTAAACCATTGGCGCAAGTACACCAAGGCGCGTAGGAGCGCGGGGTTCGCCCGGCTGCGAGCTGTCGGTGTACGAATAAATTGCGTGGATGTAATTGCCGCTGCCTGCTGCACGCGCCCAGATCGGACGAAGATTGTTTTCCTTTAAAACAGGCGTGCTGGTCCAGTCATTCTGGCCTTGGCCGCTGTTCTTGGAAAGCACGAAACCGCCAAGCGTGGCATCGTGAGCCAGAACCCATTCGTTGCCATTGGCCAATACGCCGATGCTGGGCCAGCCGAGGCGGGTGGATTCAATGCGGTTGTTGCGCACAGCACCCCAGTTTCCGCCCTTACCGGTCTTGCTGTTATAACCTGTACCGCGGTTAGGGAAAGAAGCAGAGCCTTCATCGGGTGAAGTAGTCCAAACCAATGAAACCGAACCATTGTCATACAATTTGATGCGGTTGGAAATCGAAGCATTGGTCTGCAGGTCGTAGTAAGAGGTTCCTACCTTGATGAAAGAATACGGAACAATGCCACGACGCAGCATGTCTTCGTTGCGGTTTGGACGGCCGCTCATAAAGCCGTTAACATTCATGTCTCCGCGAACTTCGGGAGCCGGGCGCATCGCCGGTCCGTTGTCGCTCAGCATGCGGATGTTGCCGAGCGGTGCCTGTGCGGTCACCGACAGGGTCGCAGATGCTGCAAGCAATGTAAGTATGTGTTTTCTCATGGTTATTTGGTATTCAGATTTTTACAAATTAAGGGGCTTTACAGAGAAAGGACAAAGTTTTCGTGAAAGACCTGTTGTCAGTTTTTTAACAAATTGACCATTAACTCTATGAATAACTGCCCGTCGGTGGCGTTGCCTTTATTCATCCCCTTGAAACGTAAGTCGTAGTATTTGAGATACCCGATCGCCTTTTCCGCATCCGCTAAACTGAAATGGTTGGCCGCTTCCTGCAAATCGCGCAATACGAAATCCAGCGCCTTCGGATTGTTGCTGATGCCCAGGTCGGCAGCAAGATCCTCCTTCTTCTTGCCGCGGCTATTGTGCATCACCGCAATACGGGAAAAGAAAGTGTATAAGTTGGCCAGGGCCGCCTGCACCGGACTCCGCGTGTCGTTGGCCATGTGATGCGCTATATGGATCGTGCGGTTGAAATTCCGCGTGCCCAGCGCCTTCTGCAATTCAAAGATGCTGAACTCCTTGCTGATCACAATGTTGTCCTGGATGTGACGGGCCTGAATGAAATCCTCCTTTACCGTCAGAAACAGTTTTTCCAGCTCATTCGTCAACTGAATCAAGTCGGTGCCGAGATAATCCACCAACATTTCGGTGGCTGCAGGGTCCAGGCTCTTGTGCTGCTTGCGAACCCATTTATCTACCCAATCTTTTACCTGGTAGTCGCGCAACTTGGCCGATTCAAATACCAGAAAACCTTTGCGGCTAAAGCTCTTGCCGAACTTCGTGCGCATGTCGAGCTTCTTACCCCGGTAACAAAGAACAAGAATGGTTTCGGGTTGCGGACTGTTCAGGTAGGCTTCCAGTTTATCAAACCCATTCATCATCTGGGCTTCGCGAACAATGATTACCTGATACGGTGCGCCCATCGGATAGCGCCGTGCAGCCATAATCAGATCGTTTACCTGGGTGTCGCGGCCGTAGAGAAGGGTTTGATTGAAACTCTTCTCTGCATCGGTCAGGATGCCGTTTTCAAGCGCCTTGGACGCAGCATCTATAAAGTAAGGCTCTTCGCCGTGCAGCAGGTAAACCGACGCAAACTGGCGTTTGCGGATATCCGCTATCAGATTTTCGAATGCACTCACTGCCGATACGCTGCTCATCTTTATACTTGCGGTTGTTCCCGCCGCTTAACCTTCCGCCTTTCGATTACCGACTCAAGCGAGACGGGCAAAAAAACTATATTTTCGACACAATCCGAAAAAAATATGTCCGCCTTACCCCTGAAGAATGGGTGAGACAGCATGTTATCCACTGGTTGTGTACACACCATGGCGTCGCTGCCGGTTTGATCGGCGTTGAAAAGCCACTGATGGTGAATGGACTTTCCAAACGCACCGATATCACGGCAGCCGCAAACGACGGTACGTTTCGTTTGCTGGTGGAATGTAAAGCGCCTGAAATTTCTTTGAATCAAGCTGTGGCAGACCAGGCACTGCGCTACAATATGGCCGCTCAAATACCCTACGTGTGGATTACGAATGGAATTGTGCATTATCTGTTTGCGCTGGACAGGGAGAGCGGGCAATACCGTCGTCTTGATTCCTTGCCTGCATGGTGAGTTGAATATCAAGGCCAGATGCCCTTACCGGCCCTTATCAACTGCGGTTCAGGTCCGGAACAGTCTATCACTGTTGAAGGTTCTATTCCACATAAACCGCTGTCGATAAGCAAGTCTGCCTGCCCGGGCTGATGCGCAGCAATCACATCCGGGTCGTTTTCATAATCAAGGATATGATCGTCGCTATGCAAGGAGGTTACCATCAAAGGGCCATCAAAGGCTTCAATCAGCGCCAGACAAACAGGGTGCTCCGGTATCCTGAAGCCTATGGTCTTGCGCTTGCTGTGGAATGCTTTTTCTACACGCGAAGCCGCCGGCAGAATAAAAGTGTAAGGCCCGGGTAAATGCGATTTCAATAGCCGAAACACCGCGCCCGAAAGCGGGAGGGTATAGTCGGTGATTTGCCTGAAATCAGCACAAAGCAATGAGAGCAATGCAGAAGAAGGCTTTTTCCCAACTGCACGGCAGAGCTTTTCAACCGCCTGCTTGTTGCCCGGGTCGCAGGCCAGCCCGTATACGGTGTCTGTGGGAACTATCACCAATCCTCCATCGCGCAAAATGCCGGCCGCGCCATCCAGCACGGATTTTTCTATGTAATAGCTGGCTACTTCTGCGCGTTGCATGTGGCTTTTTTTACTTCTGTATCACAGCTTGTAGGAAAAACCTACACCAAACACCTGCGACAACTGCCAATTGTTGTCCTGGTCTTTATCAAAGATAGAGATTGCTGTGAAGTTTGTTGAAATGTACTTGGTGATTTTGGCAGTGGCGATTACGTCGAATCGGCTGTCAAATCCGCTGTTGAGGTTATTGAACGGGCCGAAACCGAGATAACGCATCGTAAGGCGAATATTTTTATGGAATTCTTTGGCAAATTCGCTTTGTACTTGCAGCCCTGCCTCGTTGATGACTTTTGTGCCGCGGGGAACATTGGAAACCACCTCTTTATCGGTGGCAGTGTACACATCCTGGTTCAGCATGAAGGTTTGGCGTGTGGCACCCAGCCCTAGCTTGATCCACCAGAACTTGACCGGTGTGTATTTAAAACCAAGCGCTTCAATCAACGTGCCCGGGCTCATGAAACTGCTGATTAAAGTGCGTGTATTTGCGCCGGCTGAATCTTTGTCAAAATGGTACCCGTTCGCAACCTGGGTCTGTAGGGTAATGCCTCCAAAAGCCTGCAGTTTTGGGTTGATCCGGAAGTTATAGTCGCTGGTTAACAATAGCAAATCCTGGCTCTTCCGCAGGTCTTCACCCTGGTTCTTGATCATCCCGTACATCACGTTGAACTTGTTTTCCCAGCTGTGCTTGCCTAGAGTGTACTTCGCCCTTGCGTTCATATAGGTCAGGATGCTGAGATTGTTGACGCCCCCACCTTTCCAGTTGTCGGAGAAAGAGGCCTGTGCAGCAGTAAAGCCAATTTCCATTCCGCCTTTCCAGGATGTATCGCGGGCCGGATTTGTTTGCGCCGTTGCCGTCACAGAAAAACAGATGCCGGCAATGATCAGATGACTGATGTATTTCATACAGGAGGTTAGATCAGAATGAAACAAATACGGGGAACCGAAGCTCCCCGTATTGTATGCGCATGATGCCAATCAGGCAGCAGTGCGGCGGGTTTTGTTGTAAGCTTTGATAAAGAGGAAGAGTACGAATGCAACCACCAGGAAGACGATGGTTTGCTGTATGAAATTCCCGTACTTCAACTCTGCATCTCCTACTTTGACAGACAGTGCAGCGAAATTGATGCCGCCTGTGATGATGCCGACAATCGGCATGAGGATGTCGTTGACCAGCGAATCGATGATTTTCTGAAACGCGGCACCAATTACAACGCCCACTGCAAGGTCAACCACATTGCCCTTCGCAATGAACTCTCTGAATTCTGCAATCATTCCCATTTTTTTATTGGATTAGACAGGGAAATAACTGGAAATTTTATGGAAATGCAAAGAAGCTTTCTTAAGAAGCACTTTGTTCAGCAAGCAAACGCTTCACCAGGTCGGCTGCTTCCTTCAACATGATAGCCGAATACACCTTGAGGCCTGATTCGTCGATGATCTTCTTCGCTTCTTCGGCATTTGTTCCCTGCAAGCGCACAATGATCGGAATGCGCACATCGCCGATTTTGCGGTAAGCTTCCACCACACCATTTGCCACGCGGTCGCAACGCACAATTCCGCCAAAGATGTTGATCAGGATTGCCTTCACGTTCGGGTCGCTCATGATGATACGGAAACCGGCTTCCACCGTTTCGGCATTGGCAGTTCCTCCTACGTCGAGGAAGTTGGCAGGCTCACCGCCCGAAAGCTTGATGATGTCCATGGTGGCCATCGCCAGGCCTGCACCGTTTACCATGCAGCCCACGTTGCCGTCGAGCTTCACAAAGTTCAGGTTGAATTTACCGGCTTCTACTTCGGTTGGGTCTTCTTCGGCCAGGTCGCGCAGGGCAGCGTAATCGGCATGGCGGTAAAGTGCATTGTCGTCGAGACTCACCTTGGCGTCAACGGCAATGATGCGGTCGTCGCTGGTTTTGAGCACCGGGTTGATTTCAAACATGGCGCTGTCGGTGCCGTCGTAAGCATTGTAAAGCGCTGTAACGAAGGCAACCATTTCCTTGAATGCTTTGCCGCTCAAGCCGAGGTTGAAGGCAATCTTGCGCGCCTGGAAAGGCTGCAGACCAACTGCGGGGTCTATCCATTCGCGGTGGATTTTCTCGGGATGCTGCTCTGCAACTTCCTCAATGTCCATTCCGCCTTCGGTCGTGTAAATGATTACATTCTGTTTGGTGCCGCGATCGAGCAACACGCTCATATAATATTCCTTGGGCTCATTCGGGCCCGGATAAAACACGTCTTGTGCCACAAGCACCTTGTTTACCGGCTTCCCTTTTGGGCCGGTCTGGATGGTTACCAGGGTTCCGCCGAGTATGCGACCGGCTATTTCTGCCGCCATGTCTGCGTTCTTCGCAACCTGAACACCACGCTGTTCGGTGCCTTCGATTTTGCCTTTACCGCGACCGCCGGCGTGAATCTGTGCCTTCACCACACACCAGTCGCTGCCTGAAAGTTCTTTTACCTTCTGTGCAGCTTCGCGCGCCTGTTCGGCGGTTTCGGCTACAAAGCCTTCCTGAATGGCTACACCGTAAGTGCGCAGAATCTCTTTTGCCTGATACTCGTGAATGTTCATGTTCCGATTAAAGGCGGCAAAGTTACATTACATGGGGTTATCTTTGGCCCTCATTCCGGCCCTCTTTTTTGGTAACATGATCGAAGTTCAATCTGTACACAAGCGTTTTGGTAACCTGGAAGTCCTCAAAGGTATCAATCTTCATATCCCCGCCGGGCGCATGGTTTGCGTAGTCGGCGAATCGGGCGCAGGAAAAACCACCCTGCTCCAGATTATGGGCAGCCTGGAAAAACCAAGCGAAGGAAAGGTGCTGATCAAAGGCGAAGATATCCATGCCCTGCGCGGAAACCGCCTTGCAGCATTCCGCAATACCCATATCGGATTCATCTTTCAGTTTCATCAACTGTTACCCGAATTCACAGCACTTGAAAATGTGTGCATTCCCGGCTGGATAGCAGGAAAATCGAGAGAATCCGTGCGAAAAGAAGCCCTCGAACTGCTCAGTTTTCTAGGCCTTGAACAACGCAGCCACCACAAGCCTGGCGAACTTTCCGGAGGAGAACAACAACGCGTTGCCGTTGCCCGTGCATTGATCAATAAACCATCAGTGGTTTTCGCCGATGAACCTAGTGGAAACCTGGATAGCCGCAATGCGGGTGAGTTGCACGGCTATTTTCGCCGCTTGTGCGACGAAATGGGCCAGACCTTCGTAATCGTGACCCACAATGCGGCACTGGCTGAAATGGGAGACACGGTAGTGCGCATGGCAGACGGTTTGGTTGGCAGTGTGGAATCCGTTCATGGATAAGGCAAGGGAAACCCTGCAAACCCATTGGGGTTACGACGACTTCAGGCCCGGACAAGCTGAAGTTATTCAGGCTGCGCTCGATGGAAGCGATGTATTTGCGCTCATGGCTACCGGTGCCGGAAAGTCCGTATGCTACCAGGTTCCGGCGTTGCTTCTGCCTGGTTTAACCCTGATCATTTCGCCCCTGATTGCCCTGATGAAAGATCAGGTGGAAGGCTTGCGCCGGCGCGGTATCGCCTCCGGCGCATTGACCGGTCACCATACCCGACGGGAACAGGATGCCATGCTCGGAATGGCCCGCGATGGAGCATTCAAAATGCTCTATCTGTCGCCTGAAAAACTGGCTGGTTCCCATTTTCGTGAATGGCTTCCGCATTTGCCCATCCAGATGATTGTGGCAGACGAAGCCCATTGTGTGAGCCAATGGGGGTACGATTTCCGGCCTTCCTATCTGCAAATACCCGAAGTAGCCGAAGCTGTTCCGCATGCCAGACGCCTGGCTTTGACAGCCTCTGCCACGCCCAGGGCGGCTGCCGATATCATCGAAAAACTGGCCCTGCGCAATCCGTTTAGATTCAATACCGGTTTCGATCGGCCGAATCTGCATCTTTCCGTAAGACATGTGGAATCGAAACCGGCCTGGATCACAGAACACCTCGCCAAACTTCGCTCCACCGGCATTGTATATGCCCCGACACGCCGCGAAACACTTGAAACGGCCAGGGCCATCAGCGGGGTAGGAGGCAGTGCCGACTTTTACCATGCAGGGCTTGAAATCCAGGCCCGCGAGCGCAAACAACGCGACTGGACCGAAGGGCGAACGCGGTGTATGGTGAGTACCAATGCCTTCGGTATGGGCATCGATAAGGCCGATGTGCGCTATGTTGTCCACCAACGCCTTCCCGTGTCGCTGGAAGCGTATTACCAGGAGGCAGGCCGTGCAGGGCGCGATGGAAAGAAGTCTACCGCCGTGGCACTTTGGTACCCGCAAGATGAAACGCACATGCGCGAAAGGTTGGAGGAAGGCTTCCCTTCAGATGAAGAGGTACAGCGCGTGTATTCCGCCCTCATGCACCATTTTGCCTTGCCGATTGGCAGCGGGGCGGAACGTTTCTTTCCCTTCGATGCTGATGCTTTTGCCCAGGCTTTCCGCATTCATACCGGCCTGCTGCACAACGCCTTGGGTATACTCGAATTGTCCGGTTTGCTCAAGGTGAACGATGCCGTGCGCATTCAGGCGCGTGTGCGGATTTTGGGAGATTATGCCGGCATCTACGAATTCAAGGTATACCATCCGCAATACGACGATGTCATCAATGCCATGTTGCGCTTGCTTCCGGGCGTATTCGACCACTATGTTCCGGTGAATGAAAAGAAACTGGCCATGCTGCTCGCGCGGCCCGAACCGGATGTGGTGCGGCAATTGGTTGAGCTCGACAATATGGAGCAAATCGATTACCTGCCCGAACGGAACAAACCCGGTATCACCTTGCTGCGCGACCATGAGATGCCCTTGCGCCTGGACAAATCACGCATCGCGGCGATACGCAATAACAGGCTGGAGGCATTGCAAGCGGTATTTGATTACGTGCATACACCCGGCTGTCGGATGCAGTTCCTGAGGCGCTATTTTGGCGAAATGCATGCCGGTCCATGTGGCCATTGCGATCGCTGTACCGAAGCAGCCGGCAAGGAACAGGAGGGAGGCGATACCCGTGCTTTGCGCCTGGCTGAATGTTTGCGGCAGGCAGGATCGCTGTCGCCTTCCGCTTTGATGGAACAAGCAGGTGTGGAAGATGAAGATTTCTTCCGACAGGTTGTGAAAGAATGGATGCAGCGCGGGCTGGTGTCTTTGAACGAAATTGGCTGCTTGAAATGGAAGGGAAGCGCATCCGCCTGACGGTAATCAACGATCTGTCTGCCGACCAGCGCATGCTGCGTATTTGCGGCAGCCTGGCCAAAGCCGGACATCGGGTGGAACTGATCGGAAGGAAATTGCCATCCTCCGGCCCGCTCGCTCAACGCCCGTGGAAGCAAACGCGCCTAAACTGCGTTTTTCGCAAAGGGAAAATCGCTTATGCTGAATTCAATCTGCGGCTTTTCTGCTATCTCCTTTTTCGGCCGTTCGATATCCTTTGCAGCATCGATTGCGATACCCTGCCAGCCGGCTGGTTGTTGCGCCGCCTGCGGCGTTTCAAACTGCTTTTCGATGCCCATGAATGGTTCAGCGAAGTGCCCGAAGTGATCAGCCGCCCGAAGGTGCAGCGCATCTGGCAGTGGGTGGAAAGGAAATTGGTTCCGGGAGTCGACGGCGCCTATTCCGTATGCCGTTCGGTGGCAGATGCCTATCAGGAAACGGCCGGTATCGAAGTGGGCGTGGTGATGAATGCCCCACCCTTGGCCGCACAACGCCGGCACGAAGCACAAAAACCATATGTAATCTTGTATCAGGGAGCGCTGAACGCAGGCCGCGGGCTGGAAGCGATGATCGACGCCATGCCCAAGCTCGATTTGCAATTGCATATCATCGGAGAAGGAGATCTTTCGGCTGCATTGCGATTGCGCGCCAAACAGCTTGGATTGGAAGCCAAGGTAAAGTTCTTCGGATGGCTGCCTCCGGAAGCGCTGCCCGAATATACCGCAGCCGCATGGCTGGGCCTCAATGTGAGCGAGAACCTCGGCAAGAGCTATTACTATTCCCTGAACAACAAATTTTTTGATTATATCCATGCAGGCCTTCCCTCGCTGATCAATCCATTTCCTGAATACCTGCGCATGTTGGAGAAGTGGGAAGTTGGCATCTGCGCGGAGTCGAACCCGGAAAGCCTCGTGCAAGCCATTCGTTATTTGCAGGGAAATCCGGAGATTTACGCCGCTATGGAGTCGGCCTGCATTCAGGCTGCACAAGAACTGAACTGGGAAAACGAAGAAAAGAAATTGCTGCGCTGGTATGCCTGAAACCAAACCGAAACTCCATCTGGTAGCCTTTGATGTACCTGAACCGCCCGATTACGGTGGGGCCATCGATATCTATTACAAATTGAAGGCCTTGTATCAGGTGGGTGTGGAGGTGACGCTGCATGCTTTTGCTTACGGCAAGCGGGGTAATCCGGAGAATCTGCGGCCCTGGTGTAAGCATATCCATATTTACAGGCGTCGGGTGTTCAAGAATCCTTTCTACGGCGATGCGCCATATATCACCTCAAGCCGCGATGCCGCAGAACTGATGGATAACCTGTTGGCCGATGAGGCGCCTATCCTTTTTGAAGGGCTGCATTCCTGCCATTGGCTGGACGATCCGCGCCTGGCTAAGCGGGTGAAAGTGGTGCGCACCCACAACATCGAACACGAATACTACCGCAACCTGGAACATGCCGAAAACAATTTCTTCAAGAAGTACTTTTTCAGGGTAGAAGCCGAACGCCTGCAGCGCTTCGAACCGGTATTGAAGAAGGCATCGCTGATTGCAGCTATTTCACCCGATGACACCGGTTATTTCTCCAGCCTTTACGGGCATACCGAGTACATCCCGGCCTTTCATCCGAATGAGAAAGTGGAAATAAGGGAAGGTCTGGGCGATTTTGTGCTGTACCACGGAAATCTCGGCGTGGGAGAGAATAACCAGGGTGCGCTGTATCTGGTGAAAGAGGTATTCAGCCGCTTGCAGATTCCTTGCGTAATTGCCGGAAGCAATCCCTCGGCAGCCTTGCGCCATGCAGTGTCCGTCTATCCCCACATCAAACTCGAAGATCAGCTGGATACCGCCGGCATATTGGAATTGGTATCCTCAGCGCAGGTAAATGTGCTTTGTACCTTCCAGGGCACCGGCATCAAACTTAAACTGATCAATGCTTTGCACCGCGGGCGCCATTGTGTTACCAACCGCACCATGGTGAATCATACCGGCCTGGAGAACCTGTGCCATGTACACGATGATCCTGCTGAGATGGCTGCGGCTATTGAATCGCTCATGCAGTTGCCATTTGATGAATCTGAGCAAACACGCCGGGCATTTATGCTGTCTGAAGGGTTCAATAACGTGCGCAATGCCGCTCGTCTGATGGACGCAGTTCAACAGTAATTGTGAAGCAATCCACTCCTCTTACAACTCCTTCTTCAGGAAGCGGCCCGTATGGCTGCTTTCACAGGCGGCAATCTCTTCCGGCGTGCCCGTGGCCATGATTTCGCCTCCGCCGCTGCCGCCTTCCGGACCCAGATCGATTACGTAGTCGGCCACCTTGATCACGTCGAGGTTGTGTTCAATCACCAACACCGTATTGCCCCGGTCGGTCAATTCGTTCAATACCTTGAGCAATTGCCGGATATCGTCGAAATGCAAACCGGTTGTCGGCTCATCGAGGATATAAAAGGTGTTGCCGGTATCGCGTTTGCTTAGTTCGGTGGCCAGTTTTACGCGCTGGGCTTCACCTCCGCTAAGGGTGGTACTGCTTTGGCCAAGCGTGATATACCCGAGCCCAACCTGCTGCATGGTCACGATTTTGCGGTGAATCTGCGGCATGGCCGAGAAGAAATCTACCGCCTGGTCGATGCTCATCTCCAGGATATCGGTAATGCTTTTTCCGCGGTAGCGCACTTCCAGTGTTTCGCGGTTATAGCGCTTGCCCATGCAGGTGTCGCAGGCTACTTCCACATCCGGAAGGAAATTCATCTCGATTACCTTTTTGCCCGCACCGCCGCAGGTTTCGCAACGACCGCCTTTTACGTTGAATGAAAAGCGGCCCGGTTTGTACCCGCGGATACGGGCCTCCGGCAATTCGGAAAAGAGATTGCGGATATCGGTGAATACGCCGACATAAGTGGCCGGATTGCTGCGCGGCGTGCGCCCGATAGGCGATTGGTCAATCCGGATTACCTTGTCAACCTTTTCGAGGTTGATTGCCTTTTTGCAGGGCAAAGCGCGGTAATGGCTGTCGTAGATTTCATTGTGCAACAGCGGGAACAAGGTTTCGTTGATCAGACTCGATTTGCCGCTGCCGCTCACGCCACTCACACAGATAAAAATGCCGAGCGGAAAGCGCACCTGTACGTTCTTCAGGTTGTTTCCGCTGCAGCCCTTGAGTTCTATGAACTCTTTACCCGGCTTGCGCCTGACGGCAGGCACTGCAATCGTTTCCTTACCGGCCAGGTAACGCGCCGTCGGTGAATCAAATTTGGAAAAAGTATTCAGATCGCCTTGCGCCACGATGCGGCCACCGTGAACGCCGGCGCGGGGCCCGATCTCTACCAGGTGGTCGCTTGCCAGCATCATATCGCGGTCATGCTCAACAACCAGCACCGTATTGCCCAAATCGCGCAATTCTTTCAGGCTGGCAATGAGCTTCTCGTTGTCGCGTTGGTGTAGGCCGATACTTGGTTCATCGAGTATATACAATACATTGGTGAGCTGTGAACCTATCTGTGTTGCCAGCCGGATGCGCTGTGCTTCGCCACCGCTGAGGGTGCGTGCCGGGCTGTTGAGGTTCAGGTAACCCAACCCCACGTCTTGCAGAAAACGCACACGGGCGGTAATTTCCTTC